>ENA-OQAB01000770-OQAB01000770.1-human-gut-metagenome-genome-assembly--contig:-NODE-770-length-16324-cov-3.692844_pt1 | contig 16324 bp, 19 predicted proteins | sample MGYA00242490_ERZ504517 | MGnify/ENA primary metagenome ERZ504517 (study PRJEB26092, sample SAMD00036298) | human gut metagenome | host: Homo sapiens | study: EMG produced TPA metagenomics assembly of...
GATTCTGTTTTACATCTTCATACTTATTCATTCCATTTATATTGAACAAAATACAACTGATATAAGCGCTAAACCAATGGAAAGATAATTTTCTTTCTTCAATTTCTCTTTAAATAAGAATCTTGATACTATAGTTAGAAAAATAATATATATTGAAGAGTATAATGGTGAATATAACGATACATCTAACCTAGCTAATGCTTCAAAAGAAAACAACATTCCAAAACAGCCAATGACTGTTCCAATTGCCACAAAACCATAATATCTAAAATCAATATTTTTTGTTAGTATTTTTAATGATTGTTTAGAACGCTTTATTAAAAAAACAAAAGCCAATAAAACTAGTGGAAACATAATGATATTGATCCACGATAAATATGATGAATTAGAAGTAGAACTATTACTTAGTGTAAATAGTTTATTAATACTATTCACATGACCACTTACTAAAAATAACAGTATACAAATGATATATCCAATCTTTGTTGTTTTATCATTTTTATTTCATTATAATTAAATATAAATGGCACAAAAAACGCTAATAAAATGAAAATAATGCCTATTATTGTTGTAGTAGATATTTTTTCATTTAAAAAGATCATTCCAAATAAAGTTGGCCAAAGTAAATTGCCTGCATTCGTAGAAACCGTAACCATTGTTAGATTAACATTTGCCATACATATCAGTGTTAATATTTGACAAGCAACTATAACCAAACAAGCCATTAAAGCATAAATAAAAGACATAGTATCTATTTGAAGATTGAAACCAGCTAAAATATAATAACAGATAGCTGCAAGAAAACTCATTACTAATAAGTAAATATAATGACTCACCAGGGTATTTTCAACATTTTGCTGATAAAACTTATTAAAACACATTTGTCCTCCTGATGCTAAAACAAACAATAGTATAAATATTATTCCAATGAGCATATTACTCCTCCTTGTATTGATATATTAAAAAACAAGATTTTTATTTTCAAGAATCTTGTTTTTTATTTGAATTCATAATCAATAAGTTATTTAAAATTTATTCAACATATGTATTTTATCTTTTGACAGAAATTAACCCTCTATCTATATAACTTTGAATAGCTAAATCTATAGTTTCAAGATTTGTATATTTTGGTTTATATTCTAATAATCTTTTTTCCTTTTCAATGCTAAATGTTCCACTACGTATAATATGATAATAAGTATGCTCACATTCTTCTTTGTTTCCTTCGTATTCACACCACTCGTTCCAACCCAAGAATTTAATCTTTGGTTCATGACCAAAGAACTCATATAAATGTTTAGCATATCCATATAAAGTAATGCTATTTTCAGCTTCGGCATCAAAACTTTCTCCTAGTGATACATTTCTATGTGTTATAGCATTCATAAAGACTTGCGCAACATCATATCCATGCACATGATGAATAATTTCCATCCCAAAGTTTGGTAAAGCAATTTCTTTACCATCTGCAATATCTTGAATAACTCTCATAGAAGTATTTCCCCAAGGATTGATAATTGTCCATCCTGGTCCTGATATTTGTCCTGGCATTATCAATCGTAGCAGGGAATCCATTTTTTCTGTATTCTTCCTTAAGATACATTTCACTAGCAAATTTATCTTTACCATATTCGTCTAATGGAACTTTATTCATATCATCTTTATTAAATGGTAATATTTCTGCCATCCCATGGGCCCAACAAGATGAACAATATAAATAGTGTGAGACATTTGACTTTTTGATAGCCTCTACCATTTTTTTAGTATCTTCAATATTAAAATTAACAAGATCAATAATTATATCTGGGTTCATAGAAATAACCTGTTCCTCAAAGTTTGAACATTTATTTCTATCTAAAAATACACTTTCTACATCTTTCCATGCATAATCATCTTCATATGGTTGACTATTTCCACGTGTAATACTTACAACCTCAAATCCATTTTTTACAAGCATAGGGCATAAATATGTTCCAATATGTCCCTTCCCGCCAATGACTACTGCTTTCATAACAAACCTCCTCTTTTTCTTTTTTTCACCATCATTATATTGATACGCATCATAAAGTAAATACATTGAAAGTATTAAAAAAAGGCTTTCTATAATTCCTTATAAAAATCCTTTAAATTATAGAAAGTCTTTCTAATCTGATATTTCATCAATAATAATATTTGTTTTCTTTCTTTTTTCAGTTGATTCAGCCACTTTTGTTTTATAAGCAAAGTGATTATCAAAGTTACTTGCAAAATAGCATGAATATAGTATGTCTAAAACCAAACTAATAGATTCAATTGTAGAAAATCCTGCTATCTTTGTATAAGACTTCTCCCTTGTTGTCAAAGACAGCTTTACATTTGAAATCTTAGATAAATCATTTTCTCCAATACTTGTTATAGCTATAATAGGAACATCATTATTTTTTAATAATTTAGCAGTTTCTATAAGTTCATTAGAAACTCCTGAATAAGAAATACAAATAGCACATGTTTGACTATCTGACATTATAGCTTCTTGATACATCATATTGCTATAAGAGTAAGTTTCACATTTTTTTCCAATGTGTCTAAATTTAAAACAGGCTTCCTCGGCCAAAAAACACAAGTTTGAAATAGCAAAAATCTTTATAACTTCACATTTTTCAATTAAATTAATTGCTTTCCTTAAATCATCATGATTTATTAAAGATAATGTATCCTCTAAACTTTCAGTTTTTAGTTTTGTAATCTTATTAGCAATTGTCATAATATCATCATTAGCTTTAAAAGGTTTATTGGCATCAATATTTTTAAATCTACTTTTTAAATAAGTCATTTCTTCCAAATAAGCATCCTTAAAAGCTAGATATCCATCATAACCTAATTTGTTAGCAATTCTAACCAATATAGATGGGGATGTATAAGTTTCTTTAGCTATCATTGTTGTAGTATAATGTCTTATATTTTCTTGCTTATTTCTTATAAACTCAATTACAATTTTTTCATTTGCAGTCCAGTTAATGTCATCAATTCTTTCTTCTATTAACACATTAATCGCCCCTCTTTAAATTTATTTTATCACAGAAACTTTATTTCAACAATTAGATATAAAATCATAAAGAAAAGACATAGTAACAAAGCTTTATTCAATATAAAAACGAGTGATATTACTATTCTAATAATAATATCACTCTTTCTTGAATTATTTTTTCTAATTGTTTTAAACGTTTATTTGATAATTTATATCTTGTATTTCTATCAAACTTAAAGTTAATTAATTTTCTTAATTTATCTTTTTGTCTAGATGTCATTAAAGGTTTTACAAATCCTATAAAATCCTGATAGGTTGCAGGTAGACGAGTTGAAACATAAGTATTTATATCATTAAAATCGCTGTCCATTGCATAGCATAATAAAGATAATCCATTATCAAAGATTGGTGCAGGATCTATTATCTTGTTTGTATGACTATCAACTAATAATCCAAAATTACCAAAGTGTCTATCTTCATTTAAGATAACAGCATCAAAAACCAGCATATCTATAAGTTCTTGATAATAATCTTCACCTAGATTCTTATAGTAATCTATAACGGCTTCAATACCGCCAGTTTTTACTAATCTACCAACAGGAATAAATGAAATATTCTGGCTTGTGAACAATTCACAAGTTGAGCATAATTTTCCTTTCCATTTAGATAAATCATAATCAATATGATTTAATTCCATTGTTTTTGCAACTTGACTTGCATAAAATTCTGAATATGGTTCTAGCCCACTATTCGCAAAACCCTCTGTTCCTGATTTATAAAGAATGACTTTTCCTTTTATTCTCCTCCATGATTTTGCAAGCATACCATTTGTAGTAAATTCTGGAGAAGAACGAAAAGATGATCTTGTATAACTTCCATATCCAGTAAATGCAATTGATGCAATATTTGTATTAAATGAATTTGTATAAAGGTTTTTATCAGCAAACAAATCTTTACAATCTTCTTTAACAACCCAATAACTATCATTGAGTGATAAACCTTGACATATTTCAATAATACCCTTTGTATCTTTTTCGTTTAATCCAAGTCGTGCTAAAAAATTTGATACATATGCTCTATTTCTTGGAATAGTTCTTTTTTCCAGCCATCGCTTTAATGATTTATCATCAATTTCTAAATCTAAAGGAAGATGATTTTTCATATTTTCATTAAATGAAGTTATATGAACTTGTAATCCATCATTTGTATTTTCCATAGAAAAATACAATAAATCATTATCAAATTGTTTTAAGATATAATTCATGAAAAACACACCCTTTCTATAAAAAACGAATACATAAGTAATATGTATTCGATCAATTACTTTTATGGTGGAGGCGGCGGGAATCGAACCCGCGTCCAAAAGCCGTCCCATATGAAGCGTCTACAGCTTATCTTGTGGAATGGGTTTAACTAAGCTACGATCCACAAGCAGTCTTTCACTTAGCGATTCTGTAAATTTTCGTGATATAAGTCCAGACTCCTTACACCCTTATCCTATGAGTTATGGTACCAGTTATATAACTATAGGCACGCTATATAGTGGCAGCTTTCATGTCTATGTCGACTAAGCGAAAGCGTAATTAGTTTGTCTGTTTCCGGATATTTGTTTGTGCATGTAACGTGTGCCCACGGCTGCAACTCCATTCAAACTGACCCCTGTCGAATCCAAGACGCCCCCATTAGTAAGCATTTTTCAATGCTCTTTCAATGTCACGTTTAGAATCTTTTTCTTTAAGATCTTGACGTTTGTCATATAATTTCTTACCTCTTGCTAAAGCAACTTCTACTTTTAGTTTTGAAGTATTGAAATATAACTTAGTAGGAACAATCGTTAAACCATTTTCTTTCACTTCTTTTTGTAACTTCTTTATTTGTTTTTTATGAAGTAACAATTTTCTTGTACGAAGTGGCTCATGATTAAAACGATTGCCTTGTTCATAAGGAGCGATGTGCATGTTTTCAATAAAGGCTTCATCATTCTTAATACGAATAAATGAATCTTTTAAGTTCACACTACCCTTACGCACTGATTTAATCTCTGTACCTTTTAATTCAATACCTGCTTCATAAGTATCTAAGATAAAGAAATCATGATACGCTTTTTTATTTTGTGAAACGATCTTCATACACATCACTTCCTTTCTATCTTCTTTTTTGTCTAGTAAATCTTCTAGCCTTATTTATTTTACCTTTTTTCTTTCGATTTGTCTTTACTTTTTTGTCATTTAAATGAATTGTTTTCAATTTTTTTACTCTTGCTTTCATTCCTACAAGTTCAAAATCAACAGTTCTCTCTTTTTTACTAGAACCAATAACTCTTACTTTTACTTTATCTGACAATTTAAAAGTCTTACCAGTTCTTTCACCTCTTAACATAATATTCTTCTCATCATAATGATAATAATCATCTGTTAAATCAGTAATATGAACCAAACCATCAACAGTATTAGGTAACTCAACAAAGAAACCAAATTGTGTAATTGAAGAAATAATACCTTCAAATTCTTCACCAATATGACTTTCCATATATTCAGCCATCTTCATATCCATAACTTCTCGTTCAATATCAATAGATTCTCTTTCTCTAAAAGAAGATTGTTCTGCCAATTCAGGAATAACAGCTTCAAAATGAGCTGTTTCTTCATAATTTTGTTCAAACAAGAAATTTCTAATACATCTATGTACCAATAAATCTGGATAACGACGTATTGGAGATGTAAAGTGTGTATAATATTCATCAGCTAATCCAAAGTGTCCTAAACATTGACGATCATATCGCGCTTTTTGCATACATCTTAACAACAATGTTGAAATAACTGTATGTTCTTCTGTTCCCTTTGAAGCTTCGACAATAGCACTTAATTCATTTGGATAAACATGTTCTAATGAACCTTTAATTGTATAACCAAGTGGTTTTACAATTGCTGCAAATTGTTGAAGTTTCTTTAACTTAGGATGTTCATGAACACGATAGATAAATGGTAAATCCATCCATTTGAAATGTTGAGCAACAGTTTCATTAGCTTTCAACATAAATTCTTCAATAATCTTATCTGAGGCACCTCTTGTCCTTAAAACAACATCTGTTGGATGTCCTTTTTCATCAACTAATACCTTAGCCTCATTGACATCAAAATCAATAGCTCCTCTTTCATCTCTTTTACTTCTTAAAAGAGTTGCTAGCTCTTGCATTAAGAAAAACAATGGCACCACTTTCTCATATTTTTGTTGTAATGGGAAATCACCATCTAATATAGCATTCACATTGTTATAGGTCATACGATAAGATGAATGAATAACTGATGGAATAATCTCATGATTAACAACTTCACCATTCTTATCTATTTCCATTATACAACTTATTGTATATCGATCTGTATTAGGATTTAATGAACAAATTCCATTTGATAACTTATGTGGCAACATTGGAATGACTCTATCAACTAAATAAATAGACGTTCCTCTTTTTACTGCTTCTTTATCTAGTGGTGAACTCTCAGTCACATAATAAGAAACATCAGCAATATGAACACCTAATTGATAATGACCATTATCCAATTTCTTTAAAGAGATAGCATCATCTAAATCCTTAGCATCATCACCATCAATAGTTACAATGACTTCATTTCTTAAATCAACACGATTTTCAATATCACTAGGATCTATTTCCTCGGGAATATTTTCTATTTGCTGATATACTTCTTCAGGAAATTCAATATCCACATCATGAGCATGAACAATTGATAAAATATCAACACCAGGATCATTACGGTGTCCTATAATCTTAACAATATCACCTTTAATCTGTGGTTTAAATGTTTTCACTTCAACAACAACTTTATGTCCAGGCATAGCTCCATGCATATGTGCCGAATCAACAATAATTGGTTTTTCAAACTTGGAATCATCTGCCTTAACAAAATAATCTCTTTTTCCGCGTTTAACTTCTCCAACATATCTTAATTGTCCACGCTTAATAACACGTATAACACGTCCTTCTTCACGATTCCCATGTCCAGGAATTTTTTCAATCAAGACAGTATCTTTATTTAAGGCATCTTTCATATTTGATTCATGAACATAAAATTCAGTTTCTTCATCAATTCTAACAAATCCAAAACCTTTCTTATTAACTTCTAACACACCACTATAAAAGTTTAACTGATTAATTAAATAATAATCATTAAATTTACTTCTAACAATTAAACCTTCTTCTTCCATTTCATTTATCAATTTAATAAAAGAAATATAGTCAGTCGTATCAGTCATATGAAAATATTCAGCTAGTTCATTAATCTTTCTTCTTGTATAAGTTCTATCTTCTAATAATTTTAATATATCCTCTTTCATAATTTCACCTCCCATTTTATTCTACCCAATATAAATAAAAATAGGACACATAGTGTGCCCCATTGATTAACCCATTCTAATTAAGATTGCAATAACGAAAAACGCGATTGCAAGTCCAACAGTAATCCTAGAAAGTACTAAGTCAGCTCCTCTTTCTTTTTGATGAGCAAAAAGATTAGAACTTTGACCAGTCAAGGCGTTAACGATACCATCTGATTTTCCACTTTGTAATAGGCATACAATTATAAGAGCAACTGAAACAATCATTAATAATACATTTAAAATCATCTGAGTACCTCCTTTTCATCAAATTTTTATACACTAGCATTGCTATAATACCATAAGACCAAGTAAATTACAAGCTTTTCTCTTACTCATTATAGAAAACAAACTAATTTTTTATGTTCAATTTAAACACCTTTAATAAAATGGGTGCACATAAGAAAAAGAACAAAAAATTTCCCACTGCATGAAATGTATCAAACAATAATCCAGCTAAATAATAAACAATAAATAATGATGGTCCACCAATAACAAATTTATCTAATGACACAATAAATCCAAAAACATATCCCATTATAAAAGCAAATATTGCCATAACTAATATATTTGGTTTTTGATTTAATTTTTTATAAAAATCAACAATCATCTGTGTTAGTAAACATATCACTATCCATGCTAAAATTTGAAAGAAAGTCCAGATTCCCATCCCTAAATAAATGTTAGAAACTAAAGTTGTAACTAAAGTTAATTTGATTCCAAATGCCAAACCAAAAATCATAACTGATAAAATAATAATCGATGTCACTGGTTTGACATTTGGAACAGCTTGTAAAGCTATTCTAGAAGCAATATTGACTGCTGCTAAAATCCCAATCAGACTTATTTCTTTAACTTTACTCATTGACAATATAAATCCATTCTACTGTATCACCATTATTAACTTTATATGTTCCAGCACTGGCACTTGGAAAAGTACCATTGACTTTATATTTCCAACCAGATTGAGGTCCTTGGTCAAATTCATTTAATCCATTGATTCCTCTTACATAGATTGCTGGACCAAAACCATTGGTATTGACGTCTATCTTTTTCATTGTAGCTAGGCTTTTTAGAACATCATAGACACTTTGATCTTTTTCTATCTCAATAGTTTGATTAATAGTAAATACATCTGCTCCCTGTATGCTTACTTGAACTTTATCTTTTTGTGGTTTGACTTCTTCATATTTAGGTTTTTCTTGAGGAGTCTGTTGTGTTGTTTGGTTTGTTGTTGTATTGGTTGTCTGCTTTTTCTCTTTCTTTGTCGTTTCTGGCTGCTTTTCTTTCTTAGGTTTATCCTCAGTTTCTTTCTTATCTTCTTTTGTTGTTAGGGTGTCCTCTTTTTGAGGTGTCTCCACCGTTTCTGTTTTTTCAGCAACCGGCTTTTCTTTTGGCAAAGGTGTGGTTGTACGATAGATTCCAACAACACCGATAATGATAAAGCATATAACGACAAAGACTATTGTATATTTCTTTGTTTTATCCAAAATATTTTCTTCCTTTAACAACAACCCATCCACTCAATAACAACATTCCTAGATAAGCTCCTAATAGAGAACTATCACTTGTCTTAACGACTTTTGTCTTTTGCGGTTTAGCTTCATTGGTTTTATCTTTCTGTGGTGCTGGCTTGTTTTCTTCCTTTTTCACTAGTTCTTCCTTAACTTCCTCTTTAACAGGTTGAGATATAATCTCTTGATATAAGGCTTGTGCACTCTTATAAAGTGAACCATGATTATAGTATCCAACAGCTTGCACACCTTGAAGTGTTGCATAATAGTTTTCTTCACCTAGCTCACTATAATAAAAGCTTCCGTTGCTGTTTTGATATTTCAATAAAAGATCATAGGGATTATTGTCTCCCTTATTGTAAGTTGTTCCTTTGACCCCTGCTGCATCATAAGCCAACAATCCCATCAAGACACATGCTTGGGTATTCACATTGACTCCCATATAGCTATCAGCATAGCCACCTGTTTCATCTTGTGTAGATTGAATGTAGGCAAGTGCCTGATCGATGACTTCTTGATATTTTGCTGTATCAACTAGACTTAATGCTTCAATGACCCATGCTGTAACATCTAAACTTGGACCCCAGCTTGAACCAAAGGCTCCTTGTTCATCTATCAATGATGCAAGATAATCTGCTGCAATAGCTAATTTATCAGATTTAATGACATAGAGTGCATAAACACCATAAAGCTGGAAATTGGCTTCTGTGGAATCTTTTTTCTTATCAAATGCCCCATTATCATGTACGCATCCTTCTAGCATCTCAACATAATTAACTCCTTGATAGTTTCTTGGATCATCCTTATGTAAAGTAAGCGCAATAACTGTCTTAGCAATATCAGAAGCATATCCGGTATTCACAATATTTTCCATTGGCAAAGATGATACATCTAAACCTAATGATGCATAAGCAAAGACTTCATCTGTACTTTGTAATACGGTTTTCTTTTGATAATAGCTTTTTGCTGTCTGATAGCTTTCTTCATAACTCATGGCATGAGTCATTGTGAACTGACTTGCTATCAAAGTCATCACAATCCATAGACTTGTTAAAACTTTTTTCATTTCTTTGTCCTCCAATTCTTCTAGACAAAAAATAGGACGTACTCGTCCTAGACTTTAGACTAGAACTACTTTATTCACCGTAAAGTGTATTCTAAGATGTTGGCATGTATTCCGGCTCAAGTTCATCGTATCAGCGCCTTCCCAGTTTCCCAGTGACATATTGCTTCAACTCTCTTTTACGGCTGCGGGACAGCTCAGGATTTTCACCTGATTCCATTTTGATAAAGTATCTTTATACTTTAACCAACAAATTTATCAACTTTTACTTTGTCATTATATAATAATTTGTTTGATATTTACACATATATTTCAAAAAATACTGGTCATAGATATTTCTATCTATGACCATTGTATTAGTTTGTACAAATAATTACTCTTATAAGTTTTGGTCTTTCTTCTTCAGGTAATCCTAATTCTTCCATTGCTTCTTGATATGATATATTATGTTTCACGGCATAATTATTAATCATTTCAGCTTTTCCTTTTTGCCTTCCTTCATTAAATCCATCTTGTTTAGCCTTTTTTTCAAATTGACTTATACTTTCACACATTGCTTCTATCCCTCCTCGATCTTCTTTATAAAAACGTACTCTTTCTTTTAAAACTTCATAATACATATCATCAGGATTTACATATACCAAATCATGGGCAAGTTTTCCTATTGGTGATTCATCCTGATATGCTGTATTCATAAAAATCAAATCTAAACCTTTTTGAGCTATATGATCATATTCATCATTTTCATCATGATCTATATAGTAAACTGTTTTCCCTTCATCAAATATATCTTCATTTGTAATAATGACAGTCGAAATAATTGGTAAACGACTCCACTCATGATTTGGCCAACTTGCTTTATTGAACTCTCTTTCTTCATACACCTCATTTCTTGTTTTGGCTGCATACTCTTGGGTATGTACACACACTCCAACAAAATGTCTCCCTTCTAATTCAAAGATAAAATCAAAAGGTAGATTATCTCTTTGAAATTCATATTTTGAATATACAGAAATAATATCTCCTTCATTAGGAAAGACAATATCTTTGAACAATTGGATACAACGATAATCTCTAAAAACTATCTTCATAAAGAGATTATCCATCAAACAACTTTGTTGAATTGCTGTTTCATACATTTCTTTTGTTATTTCAGTCTCCATTTTTTTCACCTCTCTTTCTTTTTAATTTTGAGAAAGTTTTCTTGATTTATCTTTTTATCAAATAACCCCTCTACTATATATATACGAACCTAACCCCCCCCATTTTTCTTTTTTATTTTCATTTCACATAATTTCACATAATCCAATTAAAAAAATGAGATTTACTCAAAAGAAATCTCCTATAAACGAATAATCTGTTTCCCAAGCCATACCCCTATTAAACATCCCATCACACTCAATCCAATATATAACAATGAAACGCCATACTTTCCCATATCCATCAAATTCATAGCCTCTAATGAAAACGTAGAGAATGTTGTAAAGCCTCCACAAACCCCAGTCTTTAAAAACAATGTCATTGATGAAGATATATTCTCTCTTTCAGCCAAACCAACAACAATCCCAATCAATAATGCTCCTAACATATTTGTTATTAAAGTTAAGATTGGAAAATCATTTTTAATAGGTAAACAACTGATTCCATATCTTAAAATAGCACCAATTGCTCCACCTATTCCAACATATATAAATTTATCCATAATTATTCTTCCATTGCAACAACACTAAATCTTTGATTTTTTTCAATTAAAGTGACTGTTGTTGTGTATTCTTCTACATTTAAAATTGGATTCACATCAGCAAATGTTATTTTAATTCTTACATCATAATAACTATAATCTTCTAATCCAGATAAAGCTTTATATGAATCTTGATTAGAAATGATATCATAATGAATAACTTCTGGTAAATCTGTTTGATTTTTTATAAAGGTATTTGCATTCTTATAATATCCATTTTTAGCATAAGCTGTAAAATCATCTTTTTTATCACTATAGAAATAATGAATACCACCTATTTGATTTTCTTTTTTATTAGATAAAGTAAAATAATCAGCCAAGAAATATGCTGCCACATCTTGTCTTATATCTGGTTTATTATTTCTTTCAATAGCCGTTTTTAATTGATTATAAATATCACTCATTAGTTCTGTTTCATTATCAGCTTCTTTATATTCGACTGTTTGAACAGGTTTATGTGTAGGAGTTGAATTTTGTTTATTGAAAGCAAAGACAAGTGAAAAGATAATTGCTATAACAATAAGTGCAATAACCGCATACTTCTTCTTTGCTCTTTCAACAATTCTACGATAGGGTTTAGTATCTTTAATCGAAGGTAAATATTCACTTTTAATAAAAATATTCATAATTGTTAAAACTGGTTTATATTTACGATCTATCATATTTGTTGCTTCAACAAAGACTTCAAATAATAACATTAGTGTTAAAAAGAGAATAGTTGCTGCTATTTTATCATAAAGATAGATGTATGAACAAAGTGAGAATAATATTGTTACTACATATAAAATGAGAACACTTTTTGTTTGACCTAATTCTAATGAAAACATTAACTTATGATGTAAATGATTCTTATCGGCTTCACTAAAGCTTTTATGATGAACTTTTCTTCTAATAATTGCAATTAAAGTATCCATAATAGGAACCATTAAAACAACGATTGGTGCTCCTAAAGTAAAGAACGATGAACTCTTATAACCAAAGCCTAATAAAGAAATAACAGCTATCATATAACCAATAAACAAAGCTCCACAGTCTCCTAAAAAGACAGAAGCAGGATGAAAGTTATAAACCAAGAAACCACCAATAGCTCCAGCAAGAAGTAAAGACAAAGATGAAATATCGGTTCTTCCATAAGTTAAAGAAGTCAAAGATATTGTCACTAAGACAATAATTGAAATTCCTCCACATAAACCATCTAATCCATCAATCAAATTCACTGCATTACTAATCCCTACAATCCATCCAATCGTAATAATAATTGCAATAACATGAGAAAAAGAAGATGGCAAAAATGGAATTATAAACCCTTTTAAAGAAATTCCTCCATAAACAATAACAACCAATGCCGCAATAATCTGTCCTAACATTTTAAATTTAGGCGATAAATCATGAATATCATCATAGAACCCTGTTAAAAATACAATAAAACCACCAATCAATATTGAATTGATTTGAATATCGGTTTTTAAAAAAATCATTGTTCCAATTAAGAAACTTGCATAAATAGCATAACCACCAGTTCTTGCAATAATTCCTTTATGGATTGTTCTTTTATTTGTATGAGCAATGATACCAAGTTTTTTTGATACTTTGCTTACAATAGGAACAAGAATTAAACTTATGATAAATGTTACCACAAAAGATAAACATATTTCTAAACTCATATCAATGCCCCTTTCTTTAATGTATTATATTACAAATTGAAGCAAATTTATAGAAAATCTTTTTTACCCTTAAATATTTATTATAAAAATGGTATAATGATGGCGTACAAGGAGGAAAACGAATATGCACAAATTAGGTATTTCCGTATACCCAGATAAATCTCCTAGAGATGAGGTATACGCATACATGGAAAAAGCTGCTAAATTGGGATATAGCAGAATTTTTACATGTTTCTTATCTATCCCTGAAGATAAAAGGGAAAGTTATTTAGTTGAATTTAAGGAATTTATGACAAAGGCTCATGAATTAGGATTTGAGGTTGCTGCCGATACAAATCCAGAAGTCTTTAAATTAATTGGAGCAACTCCAGATAATTTAAAACCATTCGCTGATTTGGGACTTGATATTATCAGAATGGATGGAAACTTTGGTACTCAAGGGGATATTCAATTAACACGTAATCCTTACAATATTAAAATTGAATTTAATGCAAGTATGGATATGGGTGTTGAATTATTAATTAATAGAGGTGGTAACAAGGATCAAATGACTATGTGCCATAACTTCTTCCCAGAACGTTATTCTGGTTTGGATTTTGATTTATTTATGGAATACAATAGTTATTGGAAAGAATTAAATTTACATACTGCTGCTTTTGTTTCTAGTAACAATGAAAATACAATTGGACCATGGGAAGTTTTCTGTGGTTTACCAACTGTTGAAATTATGAGAGGTTTACCAATTGATCTTCAAGCTCGTTATTTATTAGCAACTGGTGATGTTGATGATATTTTAATTGGTAACTATCCTGCTAGTGATGAAGAATTAGAAGCTTTAGCTAATGTTGATTTACAAGTTCTTCAAATTAGAGTTGATGAAGCAGAAGGTGTTATTGATAATGAAAGAATGGTTATGTATGAATATGCTCCTCATTGGGATCGTTATGATCATTCTTCATTTATGTTACGTTCTTCTATGTCAAGAGTTTGGTTTAAGGAAAAGAAAAGTGTTCAAGATGGATCAGTTGCTACAGTGGCAGATAAACAAATTGATTCACAATCTATTCCTTATAGAGATCCAGGTAAGAAAGTCTTTACTCGTGGTGATGTATTAGTTGTTAATGATAATTTAGCTCATTATCGTGGAGAATTAGAAATTGTTTTTAACTGAGATTCCTAATGATGGTGAACGTAATTTAGTAGCAACAGTCAAACCTGAAGAATTAATGTTATTGGATTTTGTAAAACCAGGACATCATTTTAAAATTACTAAATAAGTAAAAAAGTAACAAGTACATTTTGTATTTGTTACTTTTCTTTTGCTAAATGACTTTTTCCATTAGCATAATTAATATTAACTCCAGGTTGAACATTATAGACAAAGACATTAAATTCAATATCTAATCCTTCATCTTCTACTGACATAGCTTCCATGATGACACCATCAGCTACAAGATTATCTCCCTCATAAACTGGTGTTACACGATATAAAACATGATTGTTTGTTTCTTTTACATAATCAGCAACCATATTTTCAAAATATAACATACCTTTGGTATTCATATATCTTGTTCCAGTGATTAAATTTCTTTCATTAGCATTTTCTCCAGTTAACTGATAACCAATCAAATGACAACGATTATATAAATATTTTCCATCAACAAAATCATATTTTATAGTTTGCCAGCCACTAGGCTTTTACTTGTCCTATAGAACCTCTTTTTTCTGTAGGCATTGTCTTTTTAGAAACATTAGCATAAGCTACTCCACATCTTCCTAATGAGTCTAATGGACTATATTTTTCAAATGATTTAGTCGTTAAATCTTTTTTCAGTGAAATATGGTTTTCCATCATTAAGTTCAACATAAGGCTTGTTTTTATAAGCTGGAATATCTTCAATATTTTGTACACTCTCTGGTTGATTAAGTTGAGTTGTGATATAACCACCAACAACGACAGCTAGTGCTACAACTAAACTATAGATTTTCTTTTTATATGTTTTCTTTCGCATACTTTATTCCTTTCGATAAATAACTTGAGTAATAAGATCATGTGAAGATCCTGCAAATTCTTCTTGACTCACAATAACAAACTGATTTAAATCAATATTCAAATAAAAATCTGCCGGATATTCTCTATTCCAATAAAATAAAATAACTTCATCAATATCCTTACAATCAATACTCACATTCTCAATTAAACAATAATCATTATCCTTAGCTATATCCATAAACTTCTCATCAACAATCGCTTCATCAAATAAATCCTGATATAACTGATAAGAATATTGATTCATATAAAGCTTCTTTGTTATAGTCTTAATTCTCTCTCTTACAATCCTATCTTGTGATTGTCTCCTATGATGAAACATTAATCCTAAATTTTCATCAACACAAGCAATAATCTTCATAATCTCACCTCATTAGATATCTATTTTATAATGAAAGAAAAACTTATTCAATAATGAATCGAATAAGTTTTAATATTTTTCATTCATATAATCAATAACTTCCTGATAAGTAGGAATAACTTCTTGTCCACCATTTCGAGAAACTTTAATTCCCGCAGCAATATTCGCATATTTAACTGCTTCTACTAAATCATTTGTTTTCACATATTGACTTGCTAGAGCTCCAGCAAAAGTATCCCCTGCTCCTACAGTATTTAAAGCTTTGACTTTAATTGATGGGATATACGTTGTTTGTCCTGATTGATAAACAAGATTTCCTTTTGATCCCATTTTAATAATACAATTCTTGACACCAAGTTCTTCAATTTTCTTAGCTGCTAATAAAGCTGATTCTTGATTATCTACATGTATTCCTGTAATCATTTGTGTTTCTTGTTGATTAGGTGTAATAACATCAGCATATTTTAAGACTTCTGGAAAATAGGCCCCTGCTGGTGCTGGATCTAAAATCACAAACATCCCATTTTTCTTT
>ENA-OQAB01000771-OQAB01000771.1-human-gut-metagenome-genome-assembly--contig:-NODE-771-length-16321-cov-3.913425_pt1 | contig 16321 bp, 17 predicted proteins | sample MGYA00242490_ERZ504517 | MGnify/ENA primary metagenome ERZ504517 (study PRJEB26092, sample SAMD00036298) | human gut metagenome | host: Homo sapiens | study: EMG produced TPA metagenomics assembly of...
GGTATGATCTGGAATGTCTTCCGGTATTTTCCAGTGTAATCACCTTTCATTTCAATCGTGACCGTATAGATACCGGCATTTTCCGCCCGGACGGCTTCTTTATTTTATAATCCGTTCCCTCTTTAACTTCTTTCCAGCACTGTTTGTCACTTTTACCGCCGGCATATGGGACTTACCGTCATAAGTGTAGGAAGTCTTTGAGAGCTGAACCGTCTTTACTTTCAGAAGGGTTCGTACCGTTTCCGTCTTTCCACAGACGCTGCATTTCCGTTTCACTTTTCCGCTCTTCTCTGTACTCACTCCACTTATGACCGGCTGCAGGAATTACTTTCTGTCGCCACAAGCACTGTTTTACACACACTGCAATGACTTCCTTCCGTAAGACCGGTCGTCTCACAGGCTGCTGCTACCGCTGCATCTTTTACCGGTGTATGCCCTGTTGCCGGAATCACTGTCTGTTCTGTCAATATTTCCCCACAGACACTGCAGTGGCTTCCCTCTGTGAGACCGGTCGTCTCACAGGATGCTGCTACCGCTGCATCTGTCACAATTGTATGACCTTCTATCGGGATTTTTCCAGGATCTGTCTGCGTGCTCCACTATCTAATGTACATACCGGCAAATACCCCTCCCAATAATCTTCTTCTGTATGACATGTTTTCGACCAGCTGCTGTATGTATCATAAAACTCATCACTTTTCACAAAAAAATTATAATGAGAATAAATCGCAATACAAGGAATTGATGACCTATGAAAGAATATGAAGAAAGAACTGAAACAATCGAACAGCAGAAAGCTCTCATTCGTGAGCGATATAAAGGAATAAATCCAGATGAACTTGATGTCATTCCTGCTCTCCCCAAACCGGATATATTCAAAACATCTTCCATGTTAAGGGTAGCTGTTTATGCCAGAGTTTCCACAGACGATCCTCGGCAGACATCCTCATATGAACTTCAAAAAAATCATTATCAGGATGTAGTAGATCGTAATCCTAACTGGAATCTCGTAAAAATATATGCCGATGAAGGAATTTCCGGTACATCTCTGCAGCATAGAGAAGCCTTCAAACAGATGGTACAAGACTGCGAAGATGGAAAAATTGACCTTATCCTCACAAAAAGCGTATCTCGATTTGCCCGTAATGTGGTGGACTGTATCGGCTATGTACGGGAGCTTCTTTCTCTCCGCCCTCCAGTCGGTGTATTTTTTGAAACCGAACATTTAAATACCCTTGATCCCAAAAGCGAAATGATCCTTTCCTTCATGTCTACCCTTGCACAAGAGGAGAGTCATACAAAAAGTGAAATCATGAATGCCTCTATTGAGATGCGTTTTAGAAGAGGAATTTTCCTGACACCACCTTTGCTTGGATATGATCAAGACGAAAACGGAGAATTAAAAATTAATGAACACGAGGCAAAAATCGTAAAACTGATTTTTTATATGTATTTAAATGGAAATACCTGTCAGGAAATTGCTGACACACTTACGGAACTTGGCTGCAAAACAAAAAAGAATAATGAAGTATGGTCTTCCGGTTCTATTCTTCAGATTTTACAAAATGAAAGACATTGTGGCGATGTTCTTGCCCGTAAAACATGGACACCAAATTATCTAGATCATAAGTCACGGAAAAATAACCAAGACCGTAATCAATATAGAAAACGTGAACATCATGAGGCTATTATTTCAAGAGACGATTTCATTGCGGTTCAAAAACTAATCAGTAATGCTAAATATGGAAACAAAGCCTTGCTTCCTGAACTTCACGTAATCCCGGATGGAGCATTAAAAGGATTCATCACAGTTAATCCCCGTTGGGCTGGCTTCAAACCAGATGATTACCGTGCCGCCTCATCAAGTATATCCGATTCAGAAAGCACACCTTCAGATACAATTCCCATTACTGCACAACTTGGTTCTTTCGACTTAAGGGGATATGAAATCGCACATGGTCAGTTTTTTGAAACCACCGGAAAAATATCAGCAACTCTGTCTTATGAAAAATTAAATTTTAGTACGGAGGCTCTCAGAAAATTTGGAGAAATCAAAACCGTAGAATTGCTGATACATCCAAGTTCTTATCTTCTCGCTGTACGGCCTTGCACACTTGAAGATAATCGAAATAAAGTCCAATGGGCGCGTCTGCGAAATGGCGTTCTGGTCCCTCGCTATATATATGGAGCAGCTTTCCTACCAACACTTTATGAATTGTTTGGTTGGAATCCCAACTGCAAATACCGTGTTCTCGGAGTAGCACATCAAAAGGGATCTGAAAATGTTCTGATTTTCAATATGAAAGAAACCGAAGTACGCATTCCGAATGAAGTACCTGCAACAACAGACAAAGATTCCCCTAATAAATCAGCAGAGGCTTCTTCCACGCCTAAAACTATCCTCGGCTATCCGGCAGAATGGATGAATAGCTTTGGAAACAATTATTATAGTCAAACCCACGCACGAGAACTGGTTGCTTTTACCAATAATAAGAATTGGCAGATCACCTCTGAAGGACAACCCTATAAGGAATCAGAACTGCATACCACGTCCAAAGCGGATCTTACGAAAGGAATCGTGGAAATTATGGAAGAAATAAAGGAGAATCGTAATGACTGACACACCTGTAAACACATGGGAACTGGCACAAAATATTCCCGAAGATATGAGCAAACCTCAAAATCCCCTGCCAGTAACTATCACGCCGGGAAAAGATGGACAATCTGATTTCATTGAAGATATGGATTTCAGCTTTGATGGATATCAAGTTGTCCGTGGCGAATTTTTCGCCCATACATTTGAGCCTTCCTTTACATTTAACAATTACAAAGTATCTGTAAATATGGCCTGTATAAAAAACTTCCTTCTGTAGAATATGTACAGATACTCGTAAATCCAGAAGAAAAAAAACTTGCTGTAAGGCCATGCCGTGAGGAAGAAAAAGACTCTTTCCGTTGGTGTTCAGCAGGAAAAAAGAAAAATCCAAAACAAATCACCTGCCGGATATTCTTTGCGAAAGTTATCTCTTTGATGAACTGGAATCCTAACTATCGTTACAAACTTTTAGGAAAACTCATCCGATCCGGCGATGAAGTATTATTCATTTTTGACCTGACAACCCCGGAAATATTCATGCGCACTTCCAAAGAAGGAGAAAAGCCAAGAGTATCCCGAACTGCAAGCTATCCTTCTGAGTGGCAGAATCAATTCGGAGTCCCTGTCGAAGAGCATCAAAATGCCCTGCAGATCAATATTTTTGATGGATATGCAGTATTTGATGTCCATGAAAAAAAGAAAACACAGTCTCCTATACCGGAGCAGATACCAGTCCCAAACGAAAGTGAGGTGCTAGATGATGAGTCGAGAAAATCTATATCAACCCATCCTGAGTATTGATTTAAAAAAGAGCCTTATTCGTGTTCATCGCAATACACTACGGCTTCTCGGTGATCCTGATTATATTCAGCTACTGATTAATCCCAATGCCAAAATGATAGCAATAAAGGCTGGCGATAAACGGGATTATCTCGCACATAAAGTTAGAAAATATCGTTTTGAAACAGGATACAGTTATGAATTATACTGTAAAGATTTATTACAAACCATGATGACTGTAGACTGCGGTTGGGAATATGGAAATATTTTCCGCTTATATGGGCAATTTAATTCCAAAGCAGGAGTTATACAGTTTTCCATGTTGGAAACGTCCCCTTCTATGCAACAGAATACTGAATGGAGTGAACAAACATTATGAGTAACTATAACAACTATACCCTTAAACTTGATCTGGAATTTACAAATCTCATTCAGCCTTTAGAAGATCGCGAACATAAATCACTGGAACGCAAAATAAGCTCCCACGCATACAGTGAGCCAATTTACACTTGGAATGGATTGATTGTGGATGGAGTTGAAGCATATCAAATCTGTCATAAACGAGGAGTCAAATTTCGTATCAAACGCATGTACTTTTTAAGCCGGGAGGATGCAATCTCATGGATCTGCACACAGCAACTTAAACGTGAAGACCTTACAGAAGCCAACCGTAAATATGTGATTGGAAAGAAATATGATGCCGTAAAAGCGATTACTGCCCGTATTTCATCTGAAAATTCCACCACCGGAAAAGGCGGTCATACATATCGTATAGAAAAGAAAATTCCTTGCAGACACATTTCCGCAACACAGATAGCATCTGAATGCAACACATCTCCTGCTTCCGTGTACAAATACAATGAATATAGTCGCGCATTGGATAATATTTGCGAGAAAACTCCCCAAATGGTAGAACGAATCCGTTCCGGTAAACTTCGCATTTCTCACGCCAATATTATTGAGCTTTCCCGACTGCCTCATTATGAACTCAAAAAATTATATGATTACATGATTGAAAAAGGCATTGAACATCTGAGCTATCCTGATATGAAGCGTGAACTTCAATGGAGAAAAGTTGTTGCTCCAACCCCAAAGGAAAAAATCGCAGAGCCGAAACCCGTCATCAGGCAAATGCCAAAATTTGATCCCGATGCCGAGCTTTCCAGTCTTTCTCTCACAATTCCTTCTTGGTGCAGCTCCATCGAACGGGTAATGAATGTGACTGATTTCCAACGTTCTTCTAAAGAAGGAAAAAAGCGTTTAAAAATACAACTGAGTAATCTAATGACTGTAATTGATAAAATTACAAAGATTTTGGAGGAAGCATGATTATGGAAGAAAATATTGAAGAATTACAAAAATATGTCCCAAACGTTCATTTTGAACAGATACCTATTAAAAACCTTGTTTCAGACCAAAATTATCAAAGAAACCTATCCTTGCGCCATGTTGAAAAAGCGGCTGCAAACTTCGATTTGTATCAAATCAATCCTGTAAAAGTAAGCCGTAGGAATGGCATTAATTATGTGTTTAATGGACAGCATACTATTGAAATCGTGGCATTGGTATCCGATTCCCGTGAAACTCCTGTCTGGTGTATGATCTATGATGATTTAAATTATACTCAGGAAGCAGATATCTTTGCTAACCAAATGAAATATGTAAAGCCTCTGCTGCCTTATGAAATCTTCATGGCTAACATTGAGGCTGGAAGCGAAAAAGAATTGATTATCAAAGATTTAGTGGAATCCTATGATTTATCTATCACATCCTCTTCTCACCCCGGCGGAATCTGTGCGGTATCAACATTGGTAAACATATATGACAAATATGGTTTCCATACTCTTGACCGTGTACTCCGCTTATGCGTGGCCACTTGGGAAGGCGCACCTATGTCCTTCAGTTCCAATATGCTGAATGCAGTCGCAAGGTTAGATAATGCTTTCGGAGATAAAATGAGTGATACCACTTTCAAAGAAAGGGTTGGCCGTGTTTCTGTCCGTGAAATTGGACGTCAAGCAAGAGAACGCCGCGGAGGATCTCTTGGATTTGCAGAAGCGATTCTAATTGCCTATAACAAAAAATCCAAACACCCTCTCCGCATGGATACCCTCTACGCTCATAAAACTCCACGAGGAAAAAAGACGGATATTGAAACATCAGAAAATACCGATGTATTCGAAGATGATATGGTTGATGGACAGCTCGCTATTTTTACGGAAGAAACCGGAGAAAATATGGCTCTGTTGGAATAACCTCAGAGCCTATATCCTTACCTTAATCTCCGTGCCATCCAAAAAGCGAATCACCATTATTTCTTTCCCCTGTACAATTACCCTTTCCAAAACCATCTGTCCAAGTTCTGGCAGCATCTTTGTAAGAGGCGGTTGCAACGTCAATTCTATCATTTGTTCCGCACGAAGTTTTTCTAACGGATTTCCTTCCTTCTTCTTTTTCTCCCATTTTGGAAGATATTGTTCTCTTTCCACAACAATCTGGTTCCACGCCGTAATAAACCCCTTAAGCAGGTTTTCATGCGGGAGATTCTCACTGGCACATCCTTTCACTCCATGATTTTTACTTCTGTTATTACATTGCCAAAACTCTACTCCCCTGCTTTTCCAACTTTTCTTTCCACAAACCGCACCACACTTTCCACAGACTACCCTGCAAGAAAACGGATTGATCTCCGATCCATATCCATAGAAAGTCAATCCCAATTTCTGCATGTAGGAATCCCTTCTTTCCAATTCAAGTTGTGCTGCTTCCCATTGTTCTTTTGGAATGATTGCTTCGTGGCTCTCTTTTACATAAAACTGCTCCACTTCCCCATGATTCTTTTTTACTTTCTTGGTAAGGAAATCTGCTGTATAAGTTTTTTGCAAAAGGGCATCACCCATATATTTTTCATTTTTCAGAATCGCCCTTACAGATGCACTTCTCCATTCTTCCCTGCCTGTACCAGTCTTGATATGATCCTCCATCAGCATTTTTGCAATAGCAGCCGGATTATAGCCATTCAAAAACTCCCGATAAATTCGCTTCACTATTTTTGCCTGTTCCTTATTTACAATCAGCTTCCCATCATCACCTTTATCATATCCAAGAAATTTTGTACAATCCACCTGCGGAATTCCCTTTTTAAACTTGCTTCGTATGCCCCATTTACAGTTCTCCGAAATATTTCTTGATTCGTCCTGAGCCAGCGAAGATAATATGGTAAACAATAATTCTCCTGATGCATCTAAAGTGTTGATGTGCTCTTTTTCAAAAAATATTCCAATTCCAAGATTCTTTAACCTTCTGCTATATTCCAAACAATCCTGCGTGTTACGAGCAAATCTTGATATGGATTTTGTAATGACCAAGTCGATTTTCCCTTCTTCACAGTCACGAATCATACGTTTAAATTCCTCACGCTTTTTGGTATTTGTGCCAGAAATTCCCTCATCCGCATAAATGCCTGCCATCTGATACAATGGATTATCCTGAATATATTTTGTGTAATACTCCACTTGATTTTCAAAACTGTTCAACTGTTCTTCCTGATCTGTAGAAACCCTGCAATATGCCGCTACCCGAAGGTTTCTCGTTTTCTGCTGAGTCCTGCCACCCACTCTATAAGGCTGACTCGCTGGTATAACTGTAATGCTTCTCGCCATTTTTATCTTCCTTTCCCATAATATATATTTTGCCATCAGGCAGATTCCATCCCTTTATAATTTCATCGGGAATACGGACTCCCGGACATTTTGCCTGCCCCTTTCTTTTATAGCTCGAACATATCCATCTTACTGTTCCGTGTGAAATATACCGTCCAAGCCTGCTTCCGCATCTTGCACAATACAATCGTTTATAGTACGGATAATTTTCCTCATTTAATTCTGGATATAAATCTTTGTGATTGAATTTTTTCTTTTTATGCTTATTCTTCCATGTTCTCTCACCTACATGCTTTAAATGTACCTCTCCATACTTATCTACAGTTTCTGAAAAATATCTGTTTCCTTCAATCTTCATCTTCTGTAAATCATTATCCAAAATGTGAATGCCTGTACAGAATTTTTTTGTCCCTCTCTTCTGTCCGGAGCAATCCCAAGAAAGCCGATGCCCATGACTGTACACCCGTGGCTTCAAAGGCCATCCACATTTTGCACAAAAAATATGATTCATGTAAGGATAATTTTCTTCCGTGAATTCCTGAATCACAGAGTGTTCGGCTCTTTCTGCCCTCATGTCTTCCAGCTTCCGCTGTGCTTTTTCCCATATTTTTTCCGATACAATCGGCGGATGATTGTCTTTTGCATAGTACATGGCTTTTTCGCCGCGATTCTGCACTTGGTGTCTTTTCCCATCTATAAAAGTTTTCTGCATAAGAACATCACCCTTGTAAATTTCATTTTCCACAATGCGGAAAACGGTACTCGCTGTCCATTCTGCCCCTGAACGGTCTGAATATTTCTTGCATTCAATACTTTTGCAATGTTCGTGCAGTTCACGCCCTGAATTACCAAATCATAAATTTCCCTGATAACGGACGCTTCTGGTTCTTTTGCCCGATATTCTCCATTTTCATCTTTTTCATATCCATAAGATCTTTCCAAATAGGCTACGACTTCGCCATTCTCAATACGGTGTAAATAAGCCATCTTGGAACTCTCACTTGCAGATTCACTTTCTGCTTGTGCAAATGCTGCCAATATGGTAAGCAGCAATTCTCCCGCTTCCGTAAGCGTATTGATGTTTTGCAGTTCAAAAAAAATACCGACATTTCGTTCCTTCAGCTCTCTGGAAGCTTTCAGAACAATTGCGGTATTTCTGGCAAACCGTGATACGGATTTTGTAATAATCAAATCAATCTTTCCATTTTTCGCATCCTGCATCATTTTCAGAAACTGAGGGCGGCTTTCCTTAAAACCGGAAATTCCAAAATCTGCATAGACACCTGCGAACTCATAAGCAGGATTGGCCTGAATCATCTCTGTATAATGAGACACTTGATTTTCCAATGAGTTTTCCTGCTCAGATGCTTCCGTGGATACTCTCGCATATGCGCAGACTTTTAAACGTTTTTTCTCTTTTCCCATCTCAGCTTTTCTGACTTCAATTTGCATAATGGTCTCCTCCCTTCTTTTTTGGTAGTCTATATATCACTCTAACCCCCAAGAATAGCAAGTCTTTTTTCCGATACCGTTTGTTTTCTATGATGGGAAATAACGTAAAAAAAATTCTGCCAGGACAGAATTTTACCGCCCGGCAGAATTTTATAATCTCTTTACATAATCAAGTGAAATCCAGCCTACACCGGATTTCAGTTTTCCCCACCCTCTATTGGAACCTGTACCGGCCCGTTCTTCTGTAATGGTAAAAACTCCTTTTCCCGTAAACTTCCCTGTTTTTCCATAATTTGTCCCCGGACCTTTACGGATATTTAAATCCGTCGCGGTGACTTCCACTAAATATGGCGAAAAATCAGTTTTTGGATAAACCTGTTTTCCAGATGTATTAAACACGGCATATCCTTTGTTCGCATCTGCACACTTCTTCGCATTTTCCAGTTCATGAAATGCTCCTTTTTGTGAAACGGCATCTTCCCAAGATTTGCGGACACGATACATTTCCTTTGTTTCATCCGGCTTTACAGTTCCTCCCTGCATTTTTTCCTTTACATCTTTACGAAAAGTATTCATGGTATATCCCATTCCAAGACCGTTCCATAAGTGTTCCGGGTCTCCGTGATTTGACGCAATACCTCTGGCATGCCCCTCTCTGTGGCTGATAATCACGCCATCGGCAGTCGGATTAAGACCATAGAGTTTACAGAGATATGCAAACAGCTCCACCGCCGCTTCATACGTTTTCTTCACAGAAGTCCTCGCCGCCGACAGATTCGAACAGGTAAAGCTAGAACCTCCTGTGTAACGGATGCTGGCAGGCTCACACATCTCTACACCAATATGGGTATTATTTCCACTTCCTTTTGGACCTGATGCGCAATGCCATCCCCTATGATTCCACGGAAGCGTCTGATATACCGTACCATCATTTCCGTCAATAAAGCCGTGTACGCAGGCTGTTCCATAAGATGGCGTATTCCAATTTTTAATAAACACCGATGCATTTGGCTGCGGACATCCCACGGAATGCAGCATTAATCCTTTTACCGTAATCTTTCTTCCTGCTGTATAGCATGGATTTTTAGTCATGATACTCTGTACTAACTTCATAGATTCCTCCATTTCCCGAAAAAAGCACCGTTTAATCACGGTGCTCTTCGTCATCCTCTTTCAACTGTTCCAATACGTTCTTCAGCTTCTGTGGTACCGGAAGACCGATTCTTGTCGCATTTTCCAAAATGGAAATTCCTTCATTAGATAAATAAAAGAAAATTACCGCTGTACGGACAACACTTCCATCACAAATAATCTGTGTGTCCACGATATGCCCGACTGCTACCAGACAAAAAATCACGACTTTTTTCACGATTCCGTGAAAACCAACCTCACTGGAAACTTCTTTATTGATGACTGCTGCCATAAGTCCCGTGATATAATCCACCACCACAAAGACGATCAGGGCATACAAAAATCCATCAAAGCCTCCAAGAACTGCTCCGATTGCTCCTCCCATCGCTGCAAAAACATATTGCATGGTTGTTACAAATTGCTTCATAGTCTTTTCCTCTCTTTCTCCCTTTCGGGTATTAAAAAAAACAGCCGATTGGCTGTCATTTCCTTATGCTGTACGTTTCCACATATAGCAGACAATATATGGCTGTAAATTCGAATGGGAAGCTCCACCACCCGCTTTTGCGATCGTCCCCTTTGGTGTCAGGGAATGCGTATGACTTCCAGCATTGCTTGTCGGTGCTGTTGCATCTGCTCCCGATACACCGCTTCCATGCACGGTATATCTGCTGCTCCCTGCACCTCCGTCTGTATCACGTCCAATGTTGTGTGTATGACCTCCGGCACTTCCTGTTGTTGTGGCGTTTCCTGTAAAAGTATGCGTGTGGGAGGGCATTTGATTTGCAGTAAGTGTTACCACAGAAGAACCACCTGTTTTTTCCACAGTATTAAAATTCCCATCACCAGTATTGATACCTACAGGGACTCTTCCTGCTCCCCACGCCACCCAAGTTCCTCCAAAAAATTGGCTCGGATTTGTATTAACCACACTCATATAAATACTTCCAACCGGATAGATTGTTTTCGCAAACTGTTGGATATAATCCTTAAGAAGTTTTCCATAAACCCGCACATCCCAGTCTTCTGACACTTCAAACACATTTTCATCCTCTGCAACTTTACCAACAGCTACTCCTTTGCCGCCACGTTTAAAATCCATTACTACTGCTGCTGTAGAAATGATCTCTTGTATTGAAACAGAAGAAAACGTATCTTTCAGGGTATAACGAACATCAAAGGAATATTCCGTAGAAATATTTCCCCCGCCAAAAACAACAGCCGCTCCTGATACAAATGCCCCTGCTGCTATCCATGACTCTGCTGTTGTTCTTTTATAATGAATTGTTCCAGATGCAGTATTCTTTCCCCCACATGATGCAAATTTAAAATTTATCACGCTTCGTACATAAGCCCCGTCCTCATTGACCGCCCCATTACTCAAACATCTTTGCGATGTTGAATTGATAAAAGACGGAGGCGAATAGGGAACTACCGTAATCGATACTGTCTTCTCATCTGAAGTTCTTCCCCTAGAATCCGTAACAACAGCAGAGAATGTGATCGTACCTTCCGTATTCAGAAACCCTGTTGTAAAGCTGGATGCCGTGCTGGTATAACCTCCGCCTGTTATGGAATATGCAGTAATACTCGATCCGTAGCTACCTGCTGCACCATTGATTTTTAAGGTTGCTTTTGATTTTGTCTGTACATAAATGCCCCATGCAGATGGCACTTCTCCATCCACCCTCGCTGCAGTCAGACTGGTAATAGATGGCTTACTGGAGGCCGGAACGCTCAAAGTCAATGTACATGTCTTACTTCCAATATTTGTGCTTCCGTTATAGGTCGTGCAGGTAATCGTACAGGTTCCCGTAACCGCTTTTGGTATCTGATTTGCCAATGAAATCGGTGGATTCCATGTAACCGAGGTGGATGCTGTTTTTGAAACAATCGTCCCCGTCGCACCGCCAAAAGCGTATACCAATGTGTGGGTAAACGCAGAAGATGCACGGGAAATTTGTATCACGGACGCCTTCCCCAACTCTGCATTTGAAGCTGTCACGGAAGATGCTCTTGGAATGGAATCCAAAGTTACGGTTGTATTTGCCGTAATAGAATCGTAAAAAGTTCCTGATAATGTTGCCTGAATCTTAAACACAACACTCATGGAAATTGCCTTCCCACCGTCACTTCCATGCATGACTTTCTGAGATACCGTTCCCAACAAATGTGTTCCTGTTGAACCGATGGAAGGGGATGTGAAATTCTGCGCCTTTCCATCAATCGTCATCGTATTGTTATTTCTGCTGTTAATCGACAATGACCAGTCATTAACAAGATAAATCCTGCAGGTAATTGTAGATGTATTCTCCGACACATTCTTCGTCTGCGTCCAATCTACCCGCACCGCATAATGTCCATCACGGATAGATCCCGAAAAACTTCCACTGGATGCCAACTTTCTCACCTTCTTTCTAAGACGGATCACGCCATTTGATTGACAAATTTCCTGTGCTTCTCGGTATAAAATCAAACCATCCCCGGACTTCATTGCCCAGAGACAGTTTGTTTCGAATTTCTGCATTGGTTATGACGAGAATCTGATTGGAAATATAAGCAATTTTCTGCCCATTCTCCTTAAATGAGAGTTCTTCATTGGATAATTCCGCTGTAAATGCATTCCCGACTTTTCCTAATTCAATCAATGCTCCCTTGAAACGAATGTATTCTTCCAAAAGTGTTTGATTGGCAGAGACATTATTAATGATTTCATTTGTTATCTTTGTGAAGTCCATTCGGATTTCTGAACTGTTCTGTGTAATGCTTGCCTGAAAGTCTTTTGGATTGTTTCCAATTCTGATTTCGTAAGATACGTTTCCCTGACGGTATGCTGAATCTGTTCTGAAGTTTTACTGATTTCAGAATAGCACTCATGGATATTCTCTTTTAACGACTCCACATCGTCCTTGACATCCTCATAGTCTTTCATGCTCTGGAAACTGGCTTGGCACGTTGTCAATAATGCCATTAGGCCACCTCCTATCCTTTGGACACGTCACATTGCAGGGTTACAAGACTGTCAATATCCTTTGCGGATAAATAGATCACTTTTCCACTCTTTTCAAAAGTAATCGCTTTTCCATCTTTATCCTGCATATACCATGTATAGGTCAGAGTCTGCTTTTCCGTAGCATTTTTCCACTCTGCGCCATCATACTTCATTAAAACAACACTTTGGGCAGTATGATCCACCTTGTACCAGAAATCTCCTGATTTTGGACTTGACGGAGCAGTTTCCCCAATGTTTCCAAGCAGGGCATCCACTTCTTTCTGATTCGTCCGCACAATCACATATGGAACAACTCCGCCTAAATTATTCTTTACCGTAAATCCTCCGATGGACAGCATTTCTGACACATAGGGATCTGACTTATCTTCCACGGTTATCACATCCGCATAGCTTTTTCCGCCATACGTCATCGTACAACGGTAGGATTGAATGTTGACAATATCCGCTCCCGATACGGTAAGGGACGAAGATGTCGCACCGCTGATATTATTCCATGTTCCTCCTACATATTTTGCCCACTGATAGGTAGCACTTGTAATTGCTGTTGAACCGCTATAGGCAGATGTTGAAAGAAGTAATGTCCCCGACTGATTTAGCACCACAGTTCCATTTGGTGCGTATACAGAAAACACGACTGCACTCGCTCCTGCATTTCCTTTATTGGATTTTGACCATGAAAACTGTTTTATTACCTTTTTCCCTGAAATTGTAAAAGTTAATTCTATCGTTCCATTTAATACAGACGCTCCACCTAATGTTGCATTTGCCGCGAATAAAAGGGACAGCTTACCAGCTATCGTTGCCGTGGCTGCTGTGTTCGTTTTCACCGTAACACCATCCGGCAATGTTCCTACCGTACATGTACAGGGAGTCTGTTCAATTCCGACATACCCAGTAAAAGGAATGTTTACAAGAACTTCTGCCGCTACAGCTCCATTTGCTGTACAAGCAATGGACTGTGTTTCATTTCCTAAAATAACCGAAAGACCACCTTTTCCATCACCACCAGCAGCACCCGGATCACCTTTTTCTCCATCATAAATTTTTGTAATGGTTACCGTATCATAAACATCCACATCATCTGTCAATAATTTAATCTGAGCTACATTATTAAAGAAAACGGAATGTGTCGGTTTAACCACCAACGTTCCACCAGTAATGCTGCCATTATCAGAAGTAGTTGGATAATCCACCCAGTTTCCAGAACTATTTTTATACTGCCATTTGCTGATAGACACTCCCTGTACCTGTGCGGTAAGCGTAGCCTGTGCCGCCCCTACCAAAGAAGAACCCGCATCGTATTTAAATACATGGGTATCTGCCGTCACGGATGCCAACTTAGCATTTTGTGCATTCTTAACCAGCGTATAGGTAATATCTGAAGAAATGTTGACGGTGTTTTTTGTTTCTGAATCGTAGTAACTGATATAACAAATGTAAGTGATCATCCCCGAAGATGACGTAGCAAGATTATCCTTATTTACGGTAAGGATTCCTCCTGCCACGGTTTCTCCTGCGATCAATGCACTTTCCGCCCCTGTTCCATCTTTTCGTTTCCAATTGATAGATAATCCTGACGCACCTAATGAAAGATTCGTCTGATCCAGAAAAATAACAGGAGTTAACTTCAGATTCGTGACCGCCCAGCTTGGAGCATAGGTATGTGGCAGCACGTTTGGATTTTCACTCTGCGTCTTCGGCAGATTGGACGTGATATACGCTGATAGTTTTCTTTGATCTGTAATGTCAACGAATGTCTGTTGACTGGAAGTTAAAATTGTAGCCATATAAAATTCCTCCTAAATCTTAATCTCACAATAAAAGGATGCATTATCCTGCACATCTTCTGTCGTGATTACAATCGATTTCCTTCCTGCATGAAGCCGATCCCAATCCGCATCTGTTTCCTCATTTCCAGAGTTACGATGCCAACAAAATGCAGACGCATCCAATGTATCCGTTATCTCTTTATCCCAAGAATATACCCGGCACCTTATGGTGCTTTTCTGTCCCCGGTCTTTGAAAATATTTACTCCCTCCACCAATAGTTCTGTCCGATACATCTTTGAAGATTGTATTTCTTCTACTTTCCCCGACATATCTTCCAATTTGGAATCTTGATCCATGATATCTTTTTCCAATGTATTCAGATTCCCATGTTGTTTCGCCGATAAGGAAGTCAGCGTTATGCTGGACGCACCGATTGTAATGGTGTTTCCTGATGGATTCAGATAATCCCTTGTTTTACTCACGCAAAGATATCTTCCATCAATTCCATGTGGCGGAGACAAACAGTCCACGTATTGTCTGGCATGAATATCCATAATATCAACACCTGCATCCGATTCATCCACAATGGAAAGTTCCATACTTGTGATACCTTTTGCCAATTCTGCCACCCGGCTTTTCGCTTTTCTGAGAAGATTCCCCGGCTCGGTTACATCATCCCAAACTTCTACTGTCCAAATCCACCCTATCTCTTTTAAGGCTTTTTCATCATAAACATACTCTACTCCTTCATTTACGCCTGTAATGGTCACTCTTTTTCCAGTTTCCACTTCATTCCCGTCTTCATCAATTTCTTTAATTTTTGCTCCAAGTGGAATCAAAACCGTGATTCTCTCCGTATGGTCCTGAGTAATTTTTACATCCAAAAGATTTTTCCCATACTCCACTTTTTGTAAAGAAAAGGCTGTGAAATCTTCTAGATAATCCAACATTTTCCCTTCTCGTGTATATCGTACCTGTAAGTAACCGCCATGCGTTTTCATCAGTTTCTCCTGTATTGCGTCCAATGTTACGGAATATTCAGAGCTGCTATAAGAAATATAATCATTGTTATCCTTCACAGTCACATTTCCTATATGAAACTGTTTCTTTTTTTCTACCCGCTTGTTATGCTCTGTCAGAAACAGTTCCAAAAGCCCCTTTAAATTTCCTTTATATGAATACGGCGGCTGCATGGAATCTTTCAGATATGCAAGTGCTGATTCACAAGTCCATGTATGAGTATTATAAAAATCAATCCCATCATCCAACGCCCTGCCTTCAAATACAGTATTCTCTCCTTTTTTTACACACGATTTCAGAAGACATCGGTTTCATATCCTTCAGATACGGATGGTTATAAGGTGCAGACAATATCAAACTGTCAATGTTTTCTGCATCTTCTTTTACCTGTGCCTGAGTGATGGCAAGACGAGAAAAATGTGGATGGTAGAACAACTTTCCATCCACATAAACACGAAATAATTTCATAATCTCCCCTCCCGATAGCGGAATGTTGTGACACCCTCTCCCTTAACACTCAGGCGGTTTTCCCCTGCTCCAAGTTCCATTTCCGGGAACTCCCATGTTCCGGCACTTACGGATTTTTCCATAGGTATCTTCTCCTATTCTCCAAGAAAACTGCGGTCTCCCCTGTGGTAATCACTACCGGAACCACAGGGCATAAAATTCGTTTTGAAGTGTAACCGTGCCACTTCCAGAAACTCACGACTTCACTTTCCTTCACATGGTAAAAATTAGGAATCTCCATCCGTGCACTCCAACGTGATTGTGCCTTTTCCTAAGCAGCGGATCATATACAGGGGTCAAACTCTACAGTCCCAAGTGCATATACATCGGGTTCTTCAGAACGGATTACCTTAATCAGCTTTCCAGCATATTGATTCACAAGTTCGGAAA
>ENA-OQAB01000772-OQAB01000772.1-human-gut-metagenome-genome-assembly--contig:-NODE-772-length-16317-cov-3.251575_pt1 | contig 16317 bp, 23 predicted proteins | sample MGYA00242490_ERZ504517 | MGnify/ENA primary metagenome ERZ504517 (study PRJEB26092, sample SAMD00036298) | human gut metagenome | host: Homo sapiens | study: EMG produced TPA metagenomics assembly of...
GAATATTTTCCAAAACAATCAATAATTATTTATCTATGTGATAATGTTTATTCGTTTTTATAAGTAATATTTGATTAATTTCTTGCTTTCGCTATATTTCAAAATAAAAATAGTGTATGATAGAAATCTTGACTTTCGAAGCAGATATATTGAATAAATGAGTACTATAAAAGGGAAAAACCTTGATTATATAAGGTGTTTTCCCTTTTTTGATATGCATAATAAAAGCTGAAACAGCTACATTTTATTGTAGTGTAATTTCTAGTATTTTAACAATTTTTTGATTTTTTCTCTTTTTTCGTATTTTTTATCAAGATTGATATTAAATGCTTTTGAAATGTCTTCTATGATTCTATCCTTATAGATAAACTGATATATATTCCTGTCTATATTTATGCAATTGTATTTTTTTGCTGATGTAATAATTTGATTGGCTGTATATTTGTAGCCCAGTTTTCTTTCAAGCAGCCTCATAATAACCAACGCAATAAAGCATGTGAAGAAATGTCCTTCGATATGCTCTTTTGTCCACACATATGTTGGTCTTGCTCCAAAATTTGTTTTTGATACTTTAAAGGTATCTTCTATTTTAGATAACCCTCTATATATCTTTCTTATTTCATAATCATCAAGTTCTATTTCGCTTGTCACGATTGAATAATATCCATCATATTTTTCTTCTTCGGCGATTTTTTCTTGATCTATGAAAAGTGCTTTTCCGTTTTTGATTTCTCCAGTTGCTGCATCAAATTCCAGATTTCCAACATATCCAGCTGCACCATACGTAGTCGCTCGGGTATAGGCGGCTGGATTGCTGATCATTTCCTGAGCTTTTTTGATCATTTTATTTCTGTCATTTCTTTGCTTCATCAGATATTTGAATGAAAAGTAAACCATCTGCTTTTGACATACATTAACCTTCACTTTTCTCTTTCCATCTCTTAGAATTTTTATCTCCTTTGCGCATACTCTCGATTTATGAATGAATATGATATCTTCTCCATCTTCTTTGACAGCTTCAACCTTATAATCTTTTTCATTGAGAACCCATTCCTTGAACTCCTTATCTGCTCCTCTTACTGATTGACCGTAAACATATCCATCCATACTGTTGGATTCCTTATCATTTCTTCCTGCAAGGTAGTAGATGTTGTCGGATGTATTGAGCCCACGATCTGCAACGACAATCGTTCGCTGAATTTCAAAATCTGCTTTTGTTTTCTTGAGAAGGGGTCTGAGTGAAAGCTTCTCAGACTCATTTCCAGGAAAAAGGTCATAGGCAAGCGGAATGCCAGAAGCGTCCATAAGCAATCCCATTTCAACAATAGGGTCTGGTCTATGATTTTTTTCAGGTCCTCTTTTTCTTAATCCCTTTTCAATGACTTCTCCATTTTCGTCAATGATATCATCATCGTTGTATTCTATCTCGAAATAATAGTTGGTACAGTCATAATAGCTTTTTGATATATCTCTGCTATATGTATCTTTAGTGTTTTTCCAGATAAGCGCCTGAATTTCCTCCTTGTACCGATAAAAATAATCAAGAGATTTATAGATGGAGTCTTTCGTGATGCCATCATTAAACGGAGCGAAGAATCTATTTCTGTTTTCATAGGTTGATTTCTTAGAGGCAGGAAATAAAATTCTAGAAAAGACAAGAAGCTGAAGATTTCTACTCAATGAAAAGTCGATATTGAGATTTCTCTGTTTGTTTATAAAGAAATCATTAATTCCAAGTTCATTATAGATATACTTGAAAGGAAGATAACCAACATTGAAAAGGTTATATCCATCATCTATGGTTGCATTCATATCAATGGCTAAGGAAATGTTGGAATCATTCTTCGCCTCGTCAGTCATATTTTTAGCGACATCAGTGAAATGAGCAATAGGATCATCATATTTATCAGTGAAATCATCAAGATAACCAATTTTTTGAATAAGACGTTGCTTTGGCTTACCGTTCTCATCTCGATAAGCTTCAACGATTGAGAGAAAAGTTCTGCCGTTTTTATATTTAGATTTTTTAAGGAACATAGTATCACATCCAATCTAATACTATTATACCATAAAATATTACATTATACTACAACAAAGTGAATAAATATTGACAATAAAAAAAGTATCTCAGATAACTAAAATACTAGATATAATCAACACATTGAGGAGATGGTCTAATTGGTTTTGCAAAATTATGCTTCGAAACTCGGGAGATGAATATTTTCCAAAACAATCAATAATTATTTATCTATGTGATAATGTTTATTCGTTTTTATAAGTAATATTTGATTAATTTCTTGCTTTCGCTATATTTCAAAATAAAAATAGTGTATGATAGAAATATGATTAGAGGATTATATGATGAGAGAAGAATTACAAAGAACTTTTAATGAATATTTTGAACAATTTGAAAAAACAGAAGAAGTCAATACAAAATTAAAAAGATTAGTCTTAGAAAACATTGGTTTACAAGATGAACTTTTTCCAATTTTAGAACAATTTCAAGCCATTGCTAAAAAACAAAATTATACCTATTCAATAGCATTAGGTTATGCGATGTGGTTTTATCTTTATTATACAAGAGATTTAGATAAGGCCATTGCCTATAATGAAAAAGCCCGTGAACTATTTATGCAAATTCCTGGTTATGAAAATATGGAAGGTATTTTAACTGTTGCTAATAATGCAGTTCTGGTGGAGATTCTTAAGGAAAACTATGGTGGAGCTTATATGGAGATTCTTAAAGCCATGCCGATGGCTGAAAAGAATGGAAGAATAACTTATTATTCGGCTTTTTTAAATAATGGAGCAATTATTTTAGCTGAGTTTGGACTTTATAAAAAAGCTATCCAGCAAGTTGAAGAAACGTTACAAAAGCATGATATTATTGGTGATAGTAATTATATTGTCACAATCTTTTTATTAATGAACTTATGTATCAGTGCAAAAGAAGTTAAAAAGGCAAAAGAAATTTTAAAGGAATATGCTTCTTATCTGCAACAAACAGAACTATTTAATCTTCAGATTTTTAATAAGTTTTCGGTTGAAATTGCTATGTTAGAAGAAAATCGTGAAGAAGCAAAACGTTGTTTTGAGGTTTTACAAAAGACATATTCTTTTGAAGATAATGATTTATTGGATAATGCTGAAGTTTATTTGGTTTATGCTCGTTATTATTTATTTATGGAAGATTTTGAAAAGGCTGAAATCTATTATCAGATTGTTTATGATAATTTTAATAATTTACTTGGAAATAAATTGCGTATTCGAGAAGAAATGTCTTTTCTTAAAGCTAAACAAGGGCAATATAAAGAAGCTTACAAGCATTTAAATGAAGCGCGTATACGAAGTCATCAATATGTCAGGTTTATTGATGATATGTATCGTCATGAATTGGAAGATGTTTGGCAAAAGAATCGGATGTTATCGTACGAAGTTTTATATCAAAGATTACTTGATATTACTTCTTTTGGTAAAATCGTAACATCTTCATTAACAAGAAATCAATTGATTGACGTTATTAAAGAAAGACTTCCTCAAATCTTTAAATTTGATATTTGTCGTTTACTTCTTTATGATGAACAAAAAACAGAATTTAAATCTTTAGATAATACCATTTTTTCATCTCAAAATTCTTTATTACAAAAGTGTGTAGATGAGCGACAATCTATTACTTATTCAAATATTCTTGAAGGCGATTCAACTTGTATTGATTTAGGAGAGCTTTATCAAAAGAATTTACGTTCTGTTCTTTTACAGCCGATAACTTATCAAAATAATTTATTAGCAGTTATCTATTTTGGTTCATTCCAAATCAACTTTTTTAGTCAAACTGATCAAAGTCTTTTACAGGTTTTTGCTGATTATGTTGCTATTGCATTACAAAATATATATCGTTTTGAAGAAGCGTTGGTGAAAGCAAGTTTTGATTATTTAACAGGGACTTATAATCGTAGTGCATTAATGCAACAAGGTGAAAGTATGCTTTTAAAGGCTAAAGAGAATCATCAATCGATAGGTGCTTTGATGATTGATATTGATGATTTTAAAGTCATTAATGATACTTATGGGCATATTCAAGGTGATGAAGTCATTCGAAAAGTTACTCAAATTATGGATAAGTATAAACAACACGGGATTATTGCTCGATTTGGAGGAGAGGAATTTATCTTATTGATAAATGATATAACCATTGAACAGCTTTATCAAATTGCTGAACAGATTCGTTATGAATGTGAATCATGTCTATTGCATATTGGTGATAAAGATATTCATTTTACGATTTCTATAGGATGTTGTTTTAGAGAAAATATATTTGAATCTTTAAAAGATATTTTTGAAGAAGCTGATCAACGTCTCTATATTGCAAAACGAAATGGAAAGAATTATGTTCAAATGTAATTAAAAAGTAGCCGTAGCTACTTTTTATTTTATAACGATTGTATTTCCCCCATAAGCCTTAGCTTCATATAAAGCCTCATCCGCTAATTTCGTCAAATCATCCAAACTCATATCAGCTAAAATCTCAGTCATCCCAATACTTATCGTGACAGCTCCGCCACTAAAATGACATTCATGTTGGAGTTGAAGTTGCATTCTTTGTAAAAATATCCTGAGCTTTTGATAATGGACATTTTAAAAAACACCAATAAACTCATCCCCACCCCAACGTGCAGCAATTCCATAACCATTCATTGATTCTTTTAATGCTGAAGCAATTTGGGATAAAATACGATTACCTTCTAAGTGTCCATCTGTATCATTAATAGATTTGAAATGATCTAAATCGAACATAAAGATAACACATTTTTCTGATTCATTAAGACATTCAAATTTTTCTTTAAAAGATTGTTGATTTGGTAAACCAGTTAAATGATCAATATTTAATAATAATGATAAACGTTTATTATACCAACGAATAATAAAAGTAATTAACATCAATAACATGACTAACATAATCATCATAATGAAAATATCTTTTTTAATTAATTCTTGAAATGATGTACGTAATGGTTGCGTATCCTTGGTTACAATCAAATACCAATTTAAATTATCTACATAACAAGAAATAATACATTGATTTGCCTCTGATTGAGGATACCAATTCATTTGAAATGATTTTTTATCCTCTAAAATCTGGGTTTTAAATTCTTTAAAATCGTATCATCAAAAATCATTTATATTTTCTATCTTATGTGAATCAGAACTGACAGTTATTTTTCCCACTTTGATCAATAAGGATTGCTTGTAAATCATAATCCGTTTCATATTCTTAAGTAAGTCTTGTAACTTACTCATCTTAACTCCAACCCCCGTAACCCCTAAAAATTCACCATCTTTACCTTCAATTCGACAGTCTACAAAAACTGTTAATTCATTAGCATTCACTTCATCTGTATCAATATTCAAACGATAAGGTAATTGACTATCAACAAAATCATAATACCAATCATCATGTTCATTTTCTGGGCTGACAACCTTATTAACCCCATCATAATAAAAGTAAGTATTGCTATATGCTGAAATCGTAAAAACCGAATCATATTGATACTTTTGACGATATGTATTCAAATATTCTTTCATCTGTTTTTGATGATTTGTATCTTGAGGATTTTTCTTTTCGGCATATAACCAATTTTTTTAAAAATGAATCTGAAGCCATTGTTTGAGCCACAAATAATGGTTTCATCATATCTCCCTTAATTTCTGCATAAATATTAGATGCCGTTAATTTTGAGATATTTTCAATATCATCTTCAATTACTGGTTTATATGTTTGTTGACTCATAAAAGCAGTTAAAGTAAAACCAATCACTAATATTAATACCAAAAGTGAATTAATAAATAATAGTAAATGCTTTTTCATAAAATTCTCCTTTCAAAAAGATGAATTGAATTTCCTTTCATTTTTGTTATTTTATCACAAATTAGTCACAATAAAAAGTGTTTATCACTTTTATATAAATTTAAAAGACACTTTTTTAAAAGTGTCTTGACTTGTATTTAAATAATAAAAAGCATATTTATTTTTAATATGTCCAATTACAATCTTTTATAGCTTTTTGATTATCTGAATGTATTTCTTCTCTTTTTTCAGTTTCATCCATATGAATAAGGATATCTTCTACTTCTGCTAAAGACATTTTCAAAGTCTCAGCTACTTCATTTGTATCTTGGTTAGCCTTTAACATAATTCTAGCTTTTTCAATTTTACCATCTAACCAATTATTTTCTTTCATCCATTGTTCAAACCTAGTTATCAAATATTCTTGTTGGGATATTGTCGCAAACTGGGGATATTTTTTTATACTTTCTTTTAAGTAAGAATATATCAATTTTCCTAAATGTTCTCTCTGTTCATTTTTAGATAGAACCATATAATCACTATCTTCTTGACGAATATCAAGCATTAAAGTCTGTTCTTTTTGATAAAATCGTCGAAATGTTCGCCCTACATTCTTGCCACAACGTACAGTTATTGAAATATCATAAGGAAAATCCCATGACAAAGCCAACTTTTCAAGTGAATGCATTTCATCCATAAGTGATTCAACACAATTCGTATAACAAACAGCAACACTATAAAATTGCAATTCCATAAAACTTTAATCTCCCTTCATCAATAAATATTTAATTATGAAATAAACTCTACAACTTCACCATAAAACCACAATTCATTAGTAAATATGTCACCTTCATCATTTATAAATTGTCTTATTCCCATTTCACAAAGATCAATATTTAAGCTTTGTCTTTTTGCAAATGAATCATTCTCTATCAAAAATCCATTTTTGATAATCGTCATGACGTTCAAAAAAAAGACTCATAATAACTCTTATCAAAAAAAATAATGATTTCACTGCTCCAAAGATTAGGAATTGATAATAAAGCAACAATCTTACAAAACTTTAAATCTTGTGGTTTTTCTTCAATAAATTTTTTTGTTGTGGATAACCATTTTTGATAAAAGCTTCTTTTTACACTTGATTTGATGTTTTTGCCTTTCTATAAATGGATCACTTGGAACATGAAAATGTTCATACAAAACATCCTGATTCCAACAAGGTTCAAAACAATCAATATAAGAAAACATTTTTCTAACTTACGTTTTGACCACGTTGTTTTTTCTACTTCCCTCATACATAATGAATACCTCGACTTTTCTATATCTTTAAAGCAATAAAATCTAATACTGACTTCCACCCATCACATTGACTTCCATAACCCCATAAAGGATCAGTGATATCTTCTAGTCTATCTAATCTTTGATGGATTAATCTTACCATTGCTTTTCGATTTTCAATTGTTATATGATTTAATCTTTCATCATTAACTTTGAAATGAGCATTCTGTAAAAAATTAACAATATCATAATAACTTTCATCTTCATTTGAGAAAGTTGTATACTCTGGAAATAAAGAAATAATACTTTCAAAAACAGTTTTCATTTCTTCTAAACCAAAAATTTTTAAAACATCTGGAATATAAGGCACAAGGTATGCCTGTTCACATATCAAACACCACCAACCATCATTTTTTCCAATTTCCAATCATATTTATCCCAACATGGACCACAAAAAGATCTTCACTTACTTTTTCTTTTATTTCCTGTAGACTTCCTAATTTCCATAATTGATCAGAAACTTCCACCAATACACCTTCATCTATTTTTGATTGATTTTGAAACATATCTTGTATTGTTAACATTGTATTTTTTCCTTTCAGTTTATTTTATAACTTGATAGTTAAGCTTATCGCCTAAAAAACAAACAACTTCTTCATGACACTCACTTATTAACCAATCATATTTTTTAGAAACAAGATAAAAATCATCAGGATTACTATTATCGATCACTACAATGAGTTCTGGAATATACATTTCATAAACCCAATATTTTGGTTGATAATCAACTGTATCTTCAAAAAGAACATAGATGGGTTCTTTATTATCTAAAATGATTTGAGGAAGTAAGTGATACCAGTTCATTTGTTGACTGATATCTTTATAAATACAAGACCATTGAGATTGAAATCCATTTCCCATATTAGACCAATGAATATGTTGACCATTTTTAACAAATGTCTTTTCTATTTGGTGAATAATTGATGCATATTTGAATTTCGAGACTTCAAAAATACGTTTTCGATCAAGATGAAATTCTTTAATAATATTTTCTACATCATTACGCATATTTTTCCTCCCTGATTTGATGACATCAAACGAAAATCATAGTGATCATCATCACATTTTTCTAAATTATCTTTAATCATATCTTGTGGTTGACTAAAATAAAAGCCATAAGCATACCCTTTATCATATTTGATTTCATATTCAGTTCTATCAATCTTTTTAAGAGCAATCAATGAAAACTGATATTCTCCCTGAGCAAGAGGAAAATCTATAGCACTAAAGCTCTCATTACCTTCTAAATCAAAATAACTGCGTTTTGTTTCTCCACTAGCTATATTCTTTCCATAATATTCTAGATATCCAAAACTAGCTAGAGTCACAATACCTTGTGGTCCAACCTTTAAATAAAAATCATCATATTGAAATATTTTTTGATATCCTTGAGGACACACAAAATTCTGACTTTCTGTTTCTATAAAAATAGGAACATCACCTGCATTAACAGGATGAAACGGAACTATAATTCCTTTATCAATCAATTCAAAATAAATATCCATATGTTTATTAAAATAAGATATAAATTTTCTTGCTTTACATTTTTCTTTTTATTTCTTCCATAAATAAATCAACAGAAAGAAATGCTATACCATAATCATCTGGAAAAATTGTTTTTTCTATCATTACAATCATCTCCTTATTCAATCATTGTATTGGGTAATTTTTCTTGTAATAATTTCAGCTGGTCTTTTTGATAATAACGTGGTAACAGCTTTAAATATTTTAATTTATTTAATGAAAATATTGGTGAAATATCATTATTTTCAATCGCTAAAACAAAGAATAAATATTGTAATTCTTTAAGACTTGATAATGGTTCTACACTTTTTATTGGTTTTCCTACTCCACTCATTCCTCCACTCGATAAATGTAATTCTTGTAAAGAGGTTAATTTGGATAATGGAGATAAATCATATAAATTCTTAAAATCTCTTATATATAATGTTTTTAAATTCTTTAATCCAGATAAAAAGTCTATATTGTTGAGTTTTGTTATAGTTGATAGAATCAAGACTTCTAAATGAGAAAGCGAAGATAAATCCATGATTGACTCTTGTTTTAGACAAGCGATATGTAAATATTTAAGATTGGGAAGTGTTTTTAAAAGATTCATGATTTCTTCATTGACTTCATTTAAGTAGATTGCTTCGATATTTGGATTTTCATAGATTGATTCATAATGACTGTAAGTCAGTTTATATTTTTTAAGGGGCATTTTTAATGATAAGACTTTTGTCTTTTGAGGTACTTGGGATAAGTCATATATTCCTTGAACGGTTCCTTCAAGTTGACCTAAGTCTACATAAGGATGATTGGGATTTTCTTCTTCTAATAAATAATGATTCCAATTCATATAAATTCTCCTTTTTAATATATTGATGCATCATCATAATAACAATGATAATGATAAGAGCTATCTAACTTCACTTCAATTTGTTTTATCTTTTCACAGTTCAAATGAAATTCCAAACATATTTTATCAATAATCATTTCTTGATTAAGAATAGGATTCAGAAAGATAATAGCTTTTCCATGTCTTATTTCTACTCGTCCACGAGGATAATATTGATAAGAATGGTTTTTTGTTAATTTTTTAGGTAATTGATTCTATTGCATTTTATGATTAAAAGATGTTCCTGATTTCGCATTTAATTGAATTGTATGATCTAATTATATTGCCATTTTCATCACATTCAACTTTAAAAGCGAGTAAATCAAATGGTTCAAATATTGGATAACTTTCTTCATCATAGTGACATATGATCCAAAATATACCTCGGTATATAGAACTTATCAATTGAATTCCTCCTCTCATAAAATGAATAATCATTTTTTATAAAACATGGACATCTAGAATTCTTGCTTCTATAATATCTTCTTCAGTCCAAATAAATTCCATTTGTAAAGTTAAATCATTGAAATTGGAATCTGTTGTTAGTGCATAATCAAGCGTAAAACCACTGCCATCATTATAGACAACACAATCAAGTTGTTGATAGTCATCATTTGAAGAAAGATCACAAGGGACATCAAATGCATCAATGTAAGGTAATCCATTTAATGTTAAGTATTCTTCAATTGTTTCCTGCAATGTTTGTTGTGATATTTGATATAGTTTTGCATAATGACAAATATCTTGATATCTTCTTTTTGACAAAGCATCTACAACTTGTTTAACAATAGGCTTAGCAATTTCAACTGCTTCTTTTTCTGTCATTTTCTTTTACTCCTTAAACGATAATAAATATTGACTAAAATATTGATCAACTATCTCCTTGTTATAGCTATCTTCTCCTCGCCAAAATTTCAGCAAAGGTCCAATCGTTTTTATTTTTTACTGTTCTATTATATGAACCCGGTTTTAATATTCCTATACATGCCAATATTTCAATAAGCATTGATCTTTCGTTTTTGTTTGATCGAAAGAAAGGAATATCTTTGATTTTCTCACATAATACACTGGGATAATCATTGGGTTGACATGTTTGAATCATTTTAAGTATATTTTTAAAGATTTCACAATCTTGCTTTGTTGGTTCTAAAATATCCTCTTTAATGAATTGTTCTAAATCAAAAAGAATATAAATGAGTTCACCACGACGAACTCCACCCCATTTGATACGTTCAAAATTAAGTACATTTAAATCAACATCTTGATAATATTCGTTTCCAATAATACCATATTTTAAATCACGACAGATTTGACAAGTATGAGATTTTTCCGCAATCTCTCCATCTTGATAAAAATGTCCTGAGATAACTGGCGTATATAGATGAGGAATCAATAATTTTGCAATACTGTATGAAGCAATCGCTGAACGATAATCCAATCGACGTGTTGATAAACTACATAAAAATGCTTTAGTAACTTGTTCTAGGGTAATTGTATCAATAATTTCAATGATTCTTTTTATACATTCATCATGTGTTATTGTGATAGGATCAAACATTAAACCTTTAGCTTTTGCATATTCAAAATCAAGTGGATCTGTATAGGGTTGATTTTTCCATCCTGAACTTGACCAATATGTTTTTAGTAAAATATCTTTTGCTTTTTTATCCATATCCATTATTCCATCCTTCTTATTCATATTACATTATTCCTATCACTAATACCCCTTTGAATTGTCGTAAAGTGCTCATTTTTTTCTCTTTATAAATACATTTCATAATCTTCAGCTTTAAAATCTTTATAATAGAAAATAAAAGATTTTATAATTTCATCTCTGGTTCTGACATATTCATCTTCAATACCACCATTTTTTAAACTATCAATCCATTCCTGGTCAATCATACAACCAACATCCATATTAAGATCATATTTGGCTCTTTCAATTAAGCTCACATCAGATATATCCCCTATGCAATAAAGATAACCACATAATAAACGCAAATATTCACTGCTTCCTTCTTGAAAATGAGTAATCTCTGTTTTAATTAATAAACGTATTTCTTCTTTTGAAATCTTTTTAAAATCAAATCCATATTTTTGAATCAAGGCTTCTGCTCTTTGTTCATTTGTCATCATATCCCCTCCCATTTCTTTTTAAATGATTAATAGATATTAATGGTTACGTTTAGCCGTTATATCCGTAACAGTCAATCTTAAAACTGTTGTGACTTTCATCATATCTGTATTGAATTTAAAATCCTCTGCATGATATTGTCTCATTATTATTTTAAGAGCATCATACTTATCCTCATCTGCAACTTTATCAATTGTTCCATGTCCAATAACACTTGAATATCCCATTGTACAACTCATTCTTTCTTCATATAAAATAAAGTTATGATCACAATCCATCTCAAATGTGACACGATTATCTTTTTTTAATAAATCAAGTTTCTTTCCTTCCATTGCACAATGGAAATATAAAAAGACTTGTTCTCCCTGAACTTCTAATCCAAAATTCATTGGAACAACATAAGGAAAATCCCTATCATTCATAGCAACAATACAACTATCACACTTTTTCATAATATCAATCATTTCATGAAAATCAGTAACTTCTCTATCTTTTCTTCGCATATTTATTTCTCCTTGAAGAATATCCTTATTTACTTCATTTTTTATATTATGACATTGTTACTATGAGATAACAAGAAAAAAGGTGTCCAAATGAACACCTTATTGTTTTAATAAAAGCTTATTCATAAATAACAATTACATTTTCATTATAAAGATAATACCCACAATAACAATGACTACAAAAATGAAAATCCCTATTCCGATTAAACATCTTTTTGTTGTTGTCATCTGATGAACATTATCTATAATTTCTGTAACCTCTGCTGACATATCTGTTCCAGCTTTTGAATCATGTTGTGAATAAATATCGATTGGATCATTTTCCTTTCCCTTCAATAAATAATCTGTGGTAACACCAAAAATCTCACTTAAACGAATAATTTTTTCACTGTCTGGTAAAGCTTGATCCGTCTCCCATTTAGATACAGCTTGTCTTGTCACATTCATCAAAGAAGCCAATTCTTCTTGAGAAATGCCCTTCACATTTCTTAAATGAATAAGTTGTTTTGATACACTCATATTTTTATCCTCCTTCATATTTCAGTCGTTTCTGACTGTAACTCAATCATAACTTTTCTTAAAGTTGCATACGACCTACTATACACACTCAATTGCGCAAATTATAGTTGCAAATCATCTTAAATTGATTCTATAAAGTGTTTTATTGCTTTATATTTATGATATTAAAATTTCTTTGTGATTTAAAAACATTTATATTTCATGTTATTGATAATTCATTTGTTTTACGAACTTTCTTAAAGCTTAACTATTCATCTTTTTTAAATTATGACATCTTCTAAGTATGAAAACAAGTAAATAAAAAGATGTTCAAATATGAACATCATATCCAATAAACAAAAATTCATAAATGAACACTTAATACACATTCAATGAACTTATAAACTCTTGTTGAAGTTTTTTTAATTGATCGATTTTTTCTGTAATCATTATGTGATATGTTTCATCAGTATATCCTTTTGATTTATCTTTTTTGAACAGTGTTTAAACTGTGAAAGGATATCGATAATGGTAGGAATTTCCCACATAAAATAAGCAATAAAGCGTTTTGGATAATTATCTTCGTGAGCATAATCTTTCATGACTTCTCTAGATAATCGTTTCATCTTTAGAAAAGCTTCTTCGTTCCATTCCACCTGAATACGAACACAATACATTAAATCTTCATCAGATTCTAAATACTCATAAAATCTTTTAAGACTATCTCTCATATTCATCCATACTCCTTATTGAAATAAATCTATTATTCACCATTTAATCCTATTTTCATCCATTCACACATCACATCAATTGGATTATTCTCAAAGTCACAATCCTCATAATTACCATGAAAATAAGTGAATCCTTTAGGTGGATTTTGACTTAAATCATAAACAATTCCATCGCCACCACCATTTGAAAAGATCATATATGTATCTTTAACAGAATAATCATCTAAAAAATTCACTTTGTAATAAATCATCCCCCAAACAATAAAATTTATCTGAACTCACAGGTCCCATACATTCATCAGGGAATAAAACAAAACCATCATGAATATGTAAATAAAAATCTTGTATTTCTTTAGGAAGTTTATTCATTATTGAATTTTCATATGATTCTCTTGGTAATTTTCCTAAATAATAAATCAAACCATCATAAGCTTTTAAAGAATATACCACATAGAGTTCTTTATTATAAAGGATAGTATCTATAGATATTAACTTGCTTTTTGAATACATCTATTATTTTACTAAACTGACTTGTTGATTCTTTCCATAATTCAATAGTTTTATGAACTCTTTCTTTTCTTGAACAATTTGATAATATACCTTTCCAATTTTCATTTATATTTAATAATCCTACTGCTTCTGGCAATAATAATTGAACTGGATTTGGATAAATATTTTTACTGTTGAAATAATTGATTAAGTTCAATTCAAAATTTTCATCCTTTTTCTTTTTTAAACCAAATAAATTCATTTCATTGTCCTCCTTATAAATTTATTATAACAATTTATATTCTGCATTCATTATTTTTTCTTCTTGTGATCCGTTATCTATAAATAATGTTACTTCATAAGAATTTTTTTGTATGTTGTAAACATTAAGTCAAGAAAGCATAAGAATATTCCCATATCAATCTGATTATAAAATACAACTTTATCTGCTGGCATAATTCCTCTTTTCCCTGGTTTTTTATATCGATAAACATAAAGTTTGTTATCTACATGTTCTACAATCCATGGTTGTGTATTACAGGCACTCGGAGCAAATCTCACAATTTCACTAACACCACTGATCAGTTCTCCTTGCCAGATTTCATCCATAGTCTTACGTTTGCTTTTAAACATATCTTTACGAAATTTTTTCTCATCATCAATTTTTGACATAGCTATCATAATCACAAAATCAAGACCTTCAAATGAGGGTTCATCAGTTTTACCTATGCCAAACCATAATGTTCCTATATTTTGTGAAACCAAATATAAATCTAATTGTTCACCAAGATACCCAATGTTTTGTAAATAGTTATCTTTCTTTTCACTATATAACAAAATACAAAACTGTTGTCCACGTTTACAAGTTGTTTCATTGGCTGCTACAATCTTGATTGTTGTTTTTATATCAGGATACAAAGGTACAAAAGTTTCATACATTTGTTTAATTTTTTCAATCTCATCTATAGAAATGTTATGATTTCCAACATTTCTAAATAAATGAAATGATTTTCTTTTCAATATCATATCATACAATTCTTTATTCATATTCATGCCCTCTCCAGATATCACTTTATCTTACGCTTTTTCATAGTATGACATCTTTAAAAAATAAATACAATAAGAATTGGTTCTTAAATATTTTTCAAATAAAAATCATATATATCATTACCAAAATGTCTAAAATGTTTCAATATTCTATCTGTACCTTTTTCTTCTGCTAATCTAAAAAATTTCAACGCTTCTTCTTTATTTCCTTTATAAAGTTCACAAATCCCTTTCCATATTTCCACCACTTCAACATCTTTTCTGTTTTGTGACAGTCTTTCAATCATGGTTAACCATTTTTCAAACACTTCTGTTTTACCTAAATTTATTGCAGATTCTAGTATCGCAGAAGCACAAAGAAATGATATAGAATTAGAATATAGTTCTTCTGGGATTTTCTCAAAGAATAAATTGTACTGATTGTATATTTCATCCCAATCAATAGGTTTCCAAAGATATTGTAAACTCATATATTCTTTTTCCAGATACTGATATTCCAAGGGTAACCTAAATAGATTCTCAAAACCATCATCATTTTCTTTAATTTTATTTGTTGCTTTACTAGATTCAATAGCTAGTCTCAAGAAACAAGGATCATCTTGTTTAAAGATTTCTTCCCCTTCTAATTCATATACCTTTTCTAAATATTTTTTAGCTAGTTCTAATTTTATTTTAAAATAATATTGTGTTTGCCCATATCTTAAGAAAATAAAGGATTTACTGCTGTATTTATAATTTTATTAAAATATAACTCTGCTTTATTATAATCTTCGATAATATAATATGTATCAGCAATAGATACTACACCCCACTCGTATGCTTCCCATTGTTTCTTTAGGTTCAGGCAATATCTCTATTATTTTCTTATAATATGCAATGGCTTTTAAATATTTACCACATTGCATAGCACTATCTGCTTTTTTTGTTAACTGATCAATCTTTTTTGAAACAAAATATCCTAATTTCATTTTTACCTCCTATTTATTTCAATTTAGTTATATAGAAATTATATCATCTTAATAAACTTAATAAAATTGAATTTGAAAAGTCACAACAACTCAGAAAATTTGAATTACAACAAATAAATTCAATAAAAAATGTCAAACATGAAATTGACGCATTAAATCATAGAATGTTTTATATTTCTAAAAATATTGTCTTTAATTGTTTAAATGCTCATTCTAAACTTACAGTTTATATTACTGAAAAATCTTGTTTTACTGTGATCAAAATATTTTGTTCTGATGATATTATTTCACAAATTGACAATATAGAGAAAAGTATTCTTGCTATGTCAAAGAATTATAAGTTATTTTATGAGCTAGATAGTTCAT
>ENA-OQAB01000773-OQAB01000773.1-human-gut-metagenome-genome-assembly--contig:-NODE-773-length-16316-cov-8.215208_pt1 | contig 16316 bp, 8 predicted proteins | sample MGYA00242490_ERZ504517 | MGnify/ENA primary metagenome ERZ504517 (study PRJEB26092, sample SAMD00036298) | human gut metagenome | host: Homo sapiens | study: EMG produced TPA metagenomics assembly of...
AGCCGGATTATGCTGAACGAGCTGTGACAGAGGCTCTTGTCAATGCGCTTATCCATCGTGATTATATTGTGCTTGGCAGCGAAATCCATATTGATATGTTTGATGATCGGGTGGAAATCACATCTCCTGGCGGTATGTTTGGCGGCGGCTCAATTCAGGAATACGATATTTACAGTATTCGTTCGATGCGGCGAAACCCTGTGATTGCTGACCTATTCCACCGCATGAAGTACATGGAACGCCGTGGAAGTGGTCTGCGCAAAATCGTCAGTGAAACTGAAAAGTTGCCTGGATACACAGCGGCATATAAGCCTGAATTTTCCTCAACAGCGACAGATTTCAGAGTCATCTTGAAAAATGTAAATTACCATCATGGTCCTTCTATCATAGAAACGACCCATGATAAGACCTATGACGCAACCCATGATGCAACCCATGATAAAATCCTTGCATTTTGCATAGAACCACATTCAAAATTAGAAATCGCAGAACACTGTGGATACAAAAACACAAAAAACTTTACACAAAAATATCTGCGTCCGCTATTGAACAATGGAACACTCAAAATGACACTTCCCGATAAACCGAAAAGTAAACATCAAAAATATATTACAGTTCGTTCCGAATAAACAGAGAAGCAGGGCATTGGGTCTCATCTCCCATTGTCCTGCTTCTTTTCATTCCAAATTATATTCACATCATTTACCCATACACCCAATCCTGTATCGCAAATTTCAAACTCTGCACCTTTCCCAGCAGCCAGATCGCAGCCAGCGGCAGCCCCATCGGGCTAATCAAAAATGCCATAACTAGCAAAATCACACCATTCTGCGGGGAATAGGTAATCAGCACAGCCACGCCAAGCAGAGCAATGACCGTGCTTAGTAGACCAAGCACCAGACCGGATATGTAGATCAGCCCCGTGCAGAGCCAGACAAAAAGCGTCAACACCAAAATGACCGGTGCAGTTACGATCATCAGCAGACATTTCAAAATTTTCATTTCTGTTCCTCCTTCCAACGCTCCAGATACTGTTTGCATAGGGCATCCGCTTCTCTCTCATCATCTTCCGTCACTTCCCGTTTTCCTTTGGTCAGTTCAATCTCCAGATAAGTCCGGTAATCATCGGCTAAGAGGTCGAACAGTTCCTTGGGAGTATGGCACACCTCGCCAGAGCAATAGTGAAAATCCTGGTCAAATTCAATCCTTACACATCCGTGACGGCTGATATAAACTTCGATGGTCTCGTCTGCGGTCAGGTAGTCCGCAAAAATTTCCAACACTTTTTCAAAGGTCAGCATCTGTTTTCACTCCTTTGCTACGCTTCTTATTCTACTCATATTATCCGCTACGGACAGGCAAAAGGCAAGGATACCGGCAAAAAGAAAAAGCGGAGGAAGGTGCGGCGAAGAAACGCCGTTCCTCCCTCCGCAAATGGAGTATCTATCCCTGTTATGAGAGTTTGGAGAGTTGGGTAAGGATTTCCTTCACACCCTCCCACAGTTGTTCCTGCCGCTGGGATATATCCTCCAAGTCAGCATCATAAACCCGCCCTGTCTCATGCACTTTGCGGGTCAGCTGATTCAAGTTGTTGCTGCTTCGGCGCATTAGGGAGACCAGCTCCTTCAGCTCCGGCAGATCCAGCTTGACCACATAACCATCCAGCGCCATTTTCCGCAGATAAGCGCTCAAATTCTCTGTCCCGTATTGCTGCATCTTTTGATGGATCAACTCTAGTTCCTCTGCGGACACCCAAAACAAAACCGGAACATCCCGCTTACGTTTTGCCATGGTTATCGCTCCGGCTCCCGTTTCTTCGGGGTGGCAGGCTTATGGGCGGGCAGCTCCTGTTTGAGCTTATCCCGTACTGAGGGACGGGACGGTTCCAGTTTTTCTCTCTGGGTACGGCTGCGCTGCTGTTCTTCACGCACCAGATCAATAAAACCATCCAGCACAGCAGGGTGGCTGTTTAAGGCATAACCACAACGGACGGTTTCGGGATTATCGTTGGGAATGGTCTTGGCCCATTCTTTGTTGCGTCGGGAGTAACGCCCATCCCAGTCCTGAAGCTGGACCGTGTTAGACAGAACCATGGACACACGCTCCATGCCATAGGTCTCGATCACACCCTTTGCCGCATCGTGGCTGAGATACATTCCGTCGAAGTGCTCCCGCACCGCCGCTTCAATAGACTCCTTGCATTGGCGATTTACATTGTTGGAAGCTCGGTACTGCTCCAGCTCCCCATGTTCTCTCGCATAGGCAGCTGAATGGGGATAGACCGGTGTTGTTCGCAGTTCCTCTTTAGCTCTGCACACATCGTCGGCACGGTTCTCAATGCTGTCCCGGATCACATCCATATAGCCGGTCTCCAGCTTTTCAAAATAGCGGTACACATCCGCCAGCGGCGAGGGAGATTCCAAAAGCGCCTGGGCCTGTGCGTCGGTCAGCTCCAGTTCCTCCATTGCCATCACAATGTCCTCACGAATCGTGTACTCATAGGTGTGGTGCAGAATTTCTTCCGGGGGCTGGCTTTTCAGCCAGTCCCGAAACTTGTCCTGTTCGGCAGCCATCTTTTCATAAAGGGCTGTATTCAGATCGTTAGTATTCATGTTATCGCACCTCCTCATGCTGTTTTGGTTTCTTGTCTGTACTGCGGGGTTGCACCGGGCGTTTTAGGTTATCCAGCACCGAAGGCCGTGTGCTTTTGGCAACAACAGACTCGGTATGTGCCTGCCCCTTTCCGTCGATGTTGAGCAGGGTATCCAGCTCCACCAGACGGGCGTTTTTGCTTCTCAGTTCTTCTTCATAAAGGAATGGCTTTCCGACTTCCTCCTTTGCCGCAGCTTGCTGCTGACAGAGGTTATCCAGCTGTGCCTTTGCCGCCTCCAGACGCTGGGACATCTGAGCGAGGGCATTGTCGATACGGGTAAGGTTTCCGCGAGGGTCTGTACCAAGGGTTGTCCTGTGGGTCATCTGGCCTTTCAACAGGAGCGTATATTCCTGTTTCCATGCGGAAAATTCCACGGACATGGCATACCCCCGGTAGCTGCCGATCTGCACCGAATCGGAGGTTTTAACCTCCTTGCAGGCATCCAAAAGGGCTGCACCGGCGTTCTCCTTATCGGTCAGCAGGTCTCCACGAATCTCCATACCAGCAAAACCGTTCTCCGGGTGCGGGTGCGCTGCCAAAACCTCCAGATCGGATTCAAAGCCCTTGATAAAGCCTTTGTGCTTTTCAATCTCCTCCGGGAAGTATTTGAGCAGCTGGTCCTCCAGACGATATTGCTTGCTCTGGTGGTCGGCTTTCATCAGCTTCAGGCGGGATACCTCCACATCCAAATCCATACGCTCCTTGATGCGGGGATCCCCGGCGCACAGGGCTTTGATCTCGGCAAAGGAAAGCGCCGTTTCGTCCACATCATCGCAGGAACGCACCGGCGATTTAGAAGTCATGATCTGGCTGATAAATTTTTGCTTATTCTCCACCGTCTGCCAAAGGTATGCGTCAAAGGTTCCTTCGGTCACATAGCGGTACACATGGACAAGAGGATTCTGGTTGCCCTGGCGCTCGATACGGCCCTTGCGCTGGGCAAGGTCTCCCGGTCTCCACGGACAGTCCAGGTCATGAAGTGCCACCAGACGGTCTTGCACATTGGTGCCTGCGCCCATCTTTGCGGTGCTTCCCAAAAGGACACGAACCTGACCGGTACGGACCTTAGAGAACAGCTCCTTTTTCCGCACTTCGGTATTGGCTTCATGGATAAAAGCGATCTGGTCGGCAGGCATTCCCAGAGCAATGAGTTTCTGACGAATATCGTCATATACCGTAAAGACCGGTTCCTGCTCCGGCAGAGGCACAGCGCCTTCCAATGCGTGAAACAGTGGATTATCCAGCGTTTTCACCGCCTTGCTTGCAGTAGCTTTTGCCTGCGGTGTAGAAATGTCGCAGAACACCAGCTGGGTCAGCTTGTCAGCTTCGCCATCCCGCCAGATCTGCATGATGTTGTCCACGCACTGATTGACCTTTGTGCCAGGTTCATCTGGCAGCATCTGGTTGACGATCCTCTGGTCCAGGCCCAGCTTACGGCCATCCGAGGTAATCTTGAGCATATTGTCCTGGGATGGGTCAACGGTTCCACTGTGTACCAGCGATGCGCGCTCCGAAAGGGTCCTGACCATTTCCTGCTGATGTTCGGTAGGCTGCGCCACGATGTTGTGGTATTCCACCTCCGGGGTGGGCAGGTTCAGTTGGTCGGCGGTCTTGATGTCCGCCACTTCTTTGAACAGGTTCATCAGCTCCGGCAGATTAAAGAACTTGCTGAATCTCGTTCTTGCCCGGTAGCCGGTGCCTTCCGGTGCCAGTTCCAATGCTGTGACGGTCTCCCCAAATCGGGAAGCCCAACAGTCGAAGTGGGTCATGTTCAGCTCTTGCAGGCGTTCATACTGAAGATAACGCTGCATGGTGTAAAGCTCGGTCATGGAGTTGCTGACCGGTGTGCCGGTGGCAAAGATCACGCCACGGTTTCCGGTAATCTCATCCATATAGCGGCACTTGGCAAACATATCGCTGGACTTTTGGGCATCGCTGGTGGAGAGACCAGCCACATTCCGCATTTTTGTGTATAGAAACAGGTTTTTATAGTTGTGGGCCTCGTCCACAAACAAACGGTCCACACCCAGCTGCTCGAAAGTTACCACATCGTCTTTTCGCCCCTCGGCTTGCAGCTTTTCCAGTCTGGCTTCCAGAGACTTTCTGGTACGCTCCAGCTGTTTGACGGTAAAACGCTCGCCGCCGCTGGCCTGCACCTCTGCAATCCCCTCGGTGATCTCGTCGATCTGCTCATAGAGAAGCCGTTCCTGACGCTCCCGGCTGATGGGGATACGCTCAAACTGGCTGTGTCCCATGATGATGGCGTCGTAGTCACCGGTCGCAATACGGGCGCAGAACTTTTTGCGGTTATGGGTCTCAAAGTCCTTTTTGGTGGTGACTAAGATATTGGCGGAAGGATAGAGACGCAGAAACTCCGACGCCCACTGCTCGGTCAGGTGGTTTGGAACCACAAAAAGAGATTTCTGGCACAAACCCAGGCGTTTGGCTTCCATAGCAGCGGCCACCATCTCAAAGGTTTTGCCCGCGCCTACTTCGTGTGCCAGCAGGGTATTACCGCCATACAGCACATGGGCGATGGCGCTTTTCTGGTGTTCCCGCAGGGTAATGGCCGGGTTCATGCCGCCAAAAGTGATATGGCTGCCATCATACTCACGGGGACGGGTAGAGTTCATTTCTTCGTTGTACTGGCGCACCAAAGTCTGGCGGCGCTCCGGGTCTCTCCAGATCCAGTCCCTAAAGGCTTCCCTGATAGCTTGCTGTTTTTGAGCAGCCAGGGTGGTCTCCTTGGCGTTCAGCACGCGACGCTCTTTTCCGTCTGCGTCCTCTATGGTGTCATAGATACGGACATCCCGCAGGTTCAGGCTGTCCTCCAAAATCTTGTAGGCATTGGCACGACTGGTTCCGTAGGTGGTGTAGGCTGCCACATCGTTGTAGGATACGGAAGATTTCCCCTTGATCTGCCATTCAGCGGTAAAGGACGAATAGTTGACCTCGATACTGCGCTGGAGATAAAACGGGGTGTTGAAGGTCTCGTACATAAACTGCTGGATGTACTCTTTGTCGATCCAGGTCGCGCCCAGACGCACCTCGATCTCCGACGCATCCAGGTCTTTGGGCTGGGCGGCGCTAAGAGCTTCCACATTGACTGCATAAACCGGGTCCTGCTGTGCCGCCCGTTGCGCCTGACGCAGTTTGCGGCGTACATTGCCGGAAAGGTATTCATCAGCAGTCACATAATGGGGTGTGCCGTCTTTCTCCAGCTGTCCCGGTACACGGAAGATCACGCCTTGCAGTTCTCCGGCCAGTTCTTCTTTTGTTTTTCCGGTAAGCCGGCTCATATAACCCATATCCACGCAGGCTTTTTCCGAGATAGACACCGCCAGTGCTTCACTTGCCGTATCCACCACAGCCACCGCCTGATGGGGCTTGATGGTCCGTTTGGTGAACATATCCGCCTTGCGCTCCAGCTTTCCGTCCTCGTCGATGACTTCCAGCGCACAGAGCAGGTAATAGGAAGAATCATCTGCATAGGCCAGTCGGTTTGCACGGTCATTGATGAGACCGTATTTGGCAGAAAAGCTGTCATAGAGGCTGTTCAGTTCCGCCTGCTTCTCCCGAATGGTGCTGTCCGGAACCGCTGCGTCCATCTGAAGGTCGATCAGTTCCTGCACACAATCACGCAGTCCCACAAGACCTTTCACGCGGGCTTCTGCGGTGGCGTTGAGGTCAGGGCGCACCATACGGCTGTTTTCCCGGTAGTACACCTGCCCGTCTACAATGGCATAGGAATAGTTCTTCACATTAGGGTCGGCAGGAATGGAGGTGTCAATGGCTTCGCCTTCGCCCAGCTCCGGCAGCTCTGCCTCCTGATAAGTGCCATGAATATACTTCACTGCATCATGCAGCTGGTCGGAAAGCTCCAGTCCCTCGATGGGGTTCACGGTGTAGTCCATACCATGAGCGGTGCTTACCGGCTCCTGTCTGCCCAGCACCATTTCCGGGTGGTCGATAAAATACCGGTTGATGGCAAACCCATCCTCTGTCTGTCCGGTCTGAGTCCATTCCGGCACGATGTCCAGCGGGCGGTCCCGCTTTTGGAGGAAGATGATGTCCGATACCACCTCGGCACCGGCATTCTTTTTGAACGCGTCATTAGGCAGACGGATAGCTCCCAGCAGTTCGGCGCGCTGGGCAAGATAGCGGCGCACGGTGGAGTCCTTGGCGTCCATGGTATAGCGGGAGGTCACAAAAGCTACCACGCCGCCGGGACGCACCTGGTCCAGTGCTTTGGCGAAAAAGTAGTTGTGAATACTAAAGTTCAGCTTGTTGTAGGCTTTGTCGTTGACCTGATACTGACCGAAAGGCACATTGCCGATGGCAAGGTCAAAGAAGTCACGCCTGTCGGTGGTCTCAAAGCCGCCTACTGTGATGTCCGCCTTGGGATAGAGCTGCTTTGCGATGCGCCCGGAAACCGGGTCCAGCTCCACGCCGTACAGACGGCTGTTTCGCATTTCCTCCGGCAGCATACCGAAGAAATTGCCCACACCCATAGATGGCTCCAGAATATTTCCGGTCTCAAACCCCATACGGCCCACCGCTTCATAGATGGCCTGAATGACCGTAGGGCTGGTGTAATGGGCGTTGAGGGTGGAGCTTCTGGCGGCGGCATATTCCTCCGGGGTCAGCAGCTCTTTCAGCTGGGCATACTCGGAAGCCCATGCCGGTTTCTCCGGGTCAAAGGCGTCGGCAAGACCGCCCCAGCCCACATAGCGGGATAGGACTTCCTGCTGTTCGGGGCTTGCCTGCTGTCCGGCAGCTTCCAGATTTTTCAGCAAACGAATGGCATTGATATTTGCCTGGAACTTAGCTTTCGGACCGCCTTCGCCCAAATGCTCATCGGTAATACGGAAGTTTTGTGCATTGCGGAGCAGGTTTGCCTTGTATTCCTCATAGGAGGCTTCCTCGGCAGCTTTGGCATTGGGGAAGGTCTGCCACTGGCCATTGACCTGAATGGAAACCGGGTGTTCGTCCAGCACTTCCTCAAAGGTTTTCTCCGGCTCTGTCACAGGGGCTGGTGGCTCCGGCTCCTCGATATGCAGCCGTTCCACCACCACATCATAAGGCAGATTGTTTTTATCGCCCGGATAAACGGCTACGGTCTCGGAATGGAGGGCCGGGGCTTCAGCAACCGGTTCGGAGCGTTCCTGTCCAAAACCGTCCAGCTGGCGGGCATACATCCCGCGCAGCAAAGGCGCAACCTCATCCCAGCGAAAATACAGCACAGCCAGACGCTTTTCCTCTGCATCCATGACTTCCAGCTCTATGCCCTGTGCCGTGGTACGGTAATCGGCAATATCACCGGTCTCCAGATCCAGCGTCTCGATCTCACCGGAATAGGCTCTACTCAGCCAGTAGGCGATCTCACTGTTGCTCCTGCCGGATTGCAGCAGCGTGGAAACCTGTTTTTTATCTGCTTCATCCATCAGTCCATGGGCCAATACATCCCGCAAGTCCTGATCTACCTTGTCCGGGTCAACGGGAAGAAACTCGGTATAGTAAGCATTGCGGCGGTCTGCACGAAGCAGCTGTTCAAACTGTTCTTTGTGTTCTGCACGGTAGATGGGATACACCATACCGGTGGGCAGAAGCTGCACGGTGTCATCCCGCAGCTCCGTGATCTGATAGGCGTCATCCTCGATATACACGGTATCTCCCACGGCATAGACCGGGGCGGCAGGGTCATAGGAGATTCTTTGCGGAGTTGGGCGGCGAACTGCATCATATTCCTCATCGGAAATGGAAACTTCGGAAGTCTGCTCTATCTCGGCAGCTGCGATCTGCTCTGCATCCGACATCACCCGCTGGATAAACGGGTCATTGTCCAGTTTTTCCGGGTCTGCCACCTGACCGTTGACGACCCCTCTTTCTTCCAGGGCTTCCCGGATGGCGATAGGGTCGATATTGTCAAAACGGTCCTGTTCTTCTTCGGTATAGAACCGGTCCTCCTGAATGAGCTGGGCAATCCTGCGCTGTACCTTCGGCCAGGGCAGCTGCATTTCCTCCGGGCTTCCGGCACGAGTAATGAACAGGCTGTTGCTGTTACTGCCGCCGTATTCCTGAGCCAGCCATGCAGCGGTATCTTTCTCTCTTGCATGGTCTTTCATATAGCGGACGACAGCGTGTTTACTCTCAATATTGCCGTTCCATGCACAAAGGGCAGTATCAATATCTTCCTGAGAAAGAGGGCGCAGAAGCTCATGGAGTTTTGAATAGGTTTCGTCGATCACTTCCCGGTGCAGTCGCTGACGGAACTCCGGTACATCCGAATAGAGGCGGATCAGCTCCATATCCTTAGAGCCAAGGACCGCACGGCGCACAGCAGCATTGCCCTCGATGACAGCATTTTCACGGTCAGAATGACCGCAGGCATTGCGGTATGCGGCATCCTCGGAAATGGCGGCAGTTACCACAGGCTTATACTGCTCGTACATTTCCCGAATTGTAGGGGCTGCGGTTGCTTCTGTATCCCGGAATACTCTGTTCCCGTCTGCACCAAACTCCGCTTCCTGAGCGTTGATGTGCTGTTCCGCTTCATGGTTGATAGAGGGCATGGAATATTCCTGACGCTCCTTGCCGTCCTCCGGTACAGCGGAAATGGTCACATCATGCTTATCACGCAGCTGTTCCACCATCTGCTCCAGCTGATTTGCCGGAAACCCGCACATTTCCACACGGCCACCGCCCGGAATCGCACGGGTAGTGAGATTGATGTTCAGTTCCGCAGCGGCTTCTTTGGCATCCTCACCGTACAGCTCAAAGAAATCGCCCATCTGATACAGAATCATATCATCCGGGTGGCGCACCTTGACACCGTTATATTCCCACACGGCAGAATCCGGCTGCTGGGCTTGGATGGCATCTTCTTCGGCCAGTTCCTTTTCAGCCTGGATTTTGTTATACTGCGCCTGTTCCTGTTCGGTAAGATAGCGGCCTTTCTGAATAAGAGAGGTAATGCGCTTGGCAACCTTTTCCCAGTTCAAGTGAACATCCGGGCAGTCCTGCTTTTTATAGTGCACTCCTTTTCCGTCGTGATCTTCGCCGCTGTGTGCTGCGCCGGACAGGGCATGAGAGCGTCCGCCAATGCCATACTCGTCTTTGAGGAATCTCACTTTTTCCTTGTCCGTGTGGTTTTCCATGAAGAACGCATAGATACGGCCTTTTCCTCCGGCGAAACCGCTGCCGCCGGTCATGGCGGCGTCGATCTCATCCTCGGTAATGAAGTGCTGGACGGTTGGCACTTGAAAAAGGTCCGAAGAAAAAGTCCTGCGGGGCAGGTCAAGGTCTTTCAGGTTCTCCCAGATTTCCCTTGGCCTATGGTAGTGAAAGCGCAACAGGTCACGGTCCTGCTGATAGGCAGTCCAGAAGGCGGCGTATTCTTCCTTGAGGGTCTGACGGAAGGCCGGGTCATTCAGCTGCTCCGTCAGGCGGTGGGTCTCCTCCGGGAACCCATTGCCCTTGATCTCTGACAGGCAGGACAAATATCCGGCTTCTCTGGCGTCCTCACTGAGATCGTGATATAGGTTCCAGAACTTTGTGGCAAGGAGGGAGCGTTCATAGCCTGCCGCTTCTGCAAGTTCCACATTGGAGGCAAACTGGCCGCTCTCCAAAAGCTCCCCGATACGCTCTGCGGCGCTCTCCCAGGAAATGACCTGGGCAGACCTGTCATAACGGACAGACTTCCCATGAGAAAGATGGATACCATCCTCGGCATACCATGCGCTCACACTGCCAAGGCCGTTGCCGCCGTGGTACAGCGTTTTCAGTATCTCGGCAATCTCAGCGGTGGTTTTCTGCTTTTCAAAGGCTGCAACCACACGCTCCCTCTGGCGGTCTGTATTGCCGCCCAAACGCAGCACATGGTCAATATCATTTTGAGCAAAAGAAAAAGCAGAGGATGTATGCGCTACATTCTCTGCTTCATCTATGGATTGGATCTGTTCCGCTTCGGAGAGGAACAGGTTTAGGGTCAGCTGTTGATAAGCTCCGCCATCAGGATCTCCTCTGCCTGGGCTTTGCAGGTGTTCATCAGCCCCACCCACTTCATGGGATCGCTGGCTTTCAGTTCCTCGGTGGCTCCCGCTTCCTTCGCCAGCTGGGGCATCATCTGCTCCAGTCTGTTCTGGGCGGTCTCGTCGATCTCCAGAAGGTGCTGGTACAACTTCTCGCTCAGCAACATCTGGTTGTAGAGGATGGGACGGTGTTCCTTCAGGTAGGTTTTCCTCATCCTTCCGTACTTGCCCAGAGGTTTCTCCGGCTGCTGGCTCAGCTTCAGGTCGGGAATCAGATAGTCTCCGTTCTGGATATAGGTCATGGGATTGTTCATCTTGCTTGCTCCTTTCTTGGTTGGCTTCGCGCTCTGCATTTCGGACGGTAACGCCGATCTGCCGCAGCACCTGCTGGTTGATCTGGCTGACCGCTGTTCCCAGCGCCCCGATGGTGGACGGGGTGTTGAAATCAAAGATCGCCATGAAATCTTCGTGGTCGAAGTAGCGTTCCGGCTCCAGTCCGCAGCGGGACATCAAAGCGTAAGTGATGCTGACGGTGGCGGCTGCCTTGAACTGCACTCCGATGTTATACTCATCATATTCCTCCAAAAAGGAACCGTCAACGATATAGAAGAAGTCCTGCTGATGCTCCGTCCAGTATTCCTCAGCCAGTTTTCCGGCTACCTTGGTGAGCTGTCCGGCAAGGTCATCACCATAGACATCGTAGGTGCGCTCCAGCATGGCCTGCACCGAATCCAGATGGCGCTCCTCCAGCTGCCACAGCCAGGGAGTGCGGGAATGTTCACGGGTTCCGGTGTCGGAAATGTCAAAGACATAGCGCAGGCGGGGTCTGTCCCCGGAATCGTCCACCAGCGCGATCCCCTTGGAACCGCGCCTTATATACCGGCCCATCTTTTCATTCCACAAATCGTACTCCGCACAGGCGGTAGCGTCCGGTCGCTGGGCGTAGATCATCAGCTGCTCATGGAACGGGTATTTGTAAAGGCGGGAAGCAGTGGTGAGAAACCCTGCCCATTCCTGCCAGCTCCCCGTGAGCTGTGTTGCCACCTTGTCCGCCATCTGTGCATATTGTTCAGCTTTGGTTGGCATGGTGTTCTGTCCTCCTTTCAGTTTTTAGGTAAAAAGGGTGGGGTGGCAGATTGCCACCCCATCCCTGCGGTTATGGTGTTTACTGGTCAAAATCCGGGTACAGCTCCAGCTGGGCAAAGTCCTCATCGGTCATCGCACAGAGCTTCGTAAGGGCGCTGTCGGTCAGCTCCCTCAGTTCCGTTTCCTCCGGCGAAAGCTCGCCGCGCATCTCACGCAGGCTGTTGATCAATCCGGTGCGGCTGCCGGTATTGTAAATGCACATCAGGTTCATTTCCTCAAAAGTAAAGTTTCCCATATCAAATCTCCCTTTCCGCACTCTTTTTGGGTGCTGTCTTTTTGTGTTCCGTCCGGGGCTGTCTTTTCAGCTGATCCACAACGGATTTTTTCTTTTCCCGTTCCTCCCGATAAACGGCGTCAGCCAAGTCCATCAGGAAAATGGGCTGACCGCTTCGGGCCTGCTGTTCCAGCTCTGCTACCGTAGGCTCTTTTGTGCCATTGTTGATGATACCGTCGATCATGCCGTAATCGTCCTCCACGGTCATCTCCGCATTTTTCAGCGGATTTTCCGGCAGGAATCCGGGGATCTGGGTAAAACCAACGCTGTCACAGTAATGACAGGATACCTTACCGTCCTGCCTGATCGCAACGATGTCGCTGACGCTCATGGAGGGATGGTGGTAGTCTGCCGGATGATCGTTGTTAAACTGATTATAAAGCTGTTCAACGGCAACCTGCGGAGACTTGCATGGCTCCAGCGGGGCAGTGTAGACCAAATCATAGTTTTCACGCTTTACCGTCTGCCCGATGGAGCGAAGCCAGTCCAGCCCTTCATAGCGAATGTCACGCAATTCATCGGTATGCTTTACCTGATAGATGGCGAAGCAGTCTCTGTTCTGGGAAAGAAATGCCTGTTCTCGTTCCTGCTGATGTGCCTGACGCTCCATGACTTTTTCGTGGAACTGAGGGCTTTTCTCCCATTCCTCACGGTCCACACCGAAAAGACCGCCATGCTCCATGATCTCCTGTGGGTCAAACACCATGCTTTCCGTATTGTCCTCATGCAGCACATAGACAGTCAAACCGGCGGCATCCAGTTCCAGCGCCCGTTCTCTGGTAACAGGGAGCATCCCATCATAGGAGTAGCCGTATTCCTGCATATCCGGTGTGGAGACCTGCTCATCCGGCGTTGGGTATTCATCCAGTGTCTGTTCCTGTGCCTCCGGCAGCTGGGAAGAAACAGCCACCTGACTGGCCCCTGCCTGCATCTGCTGGTAAGCCGCTTCCTGCAAGGTCTCAATCATGGACAGTGGTGCGTGTCTGAGCGAAGTGCTGTCCAGATCGTTGTCATCACAAATCTGGAGAACTGCATTTTTGCAGGAAAGCTCCGGCATATCCAGCTGACCGCCATCCAGCTCTTTCATGGACGCAGCATCGTATAGGGTGTAGTCCCAGCCGCTGTCACAGGGCTGGATATGAAGATAGGTGGCACCGTCGATCAGAAACAAAGCCTCCTGCTGGTTGGCGTCCGCCCCCAGCACCTCCATTTCCGGCATAGCCTCAGCCAGATCCTTTACCGCTTTCTGTACCAGAGGATTATCACGGTAATAGTCGATTGCCTGGATGGTGTCCAGGTCAATGGTCTGCCCGGTCAAAATCGGGAATGGTCCTTCATAGTCGCTTCCGTCTTTCAGCTCAAAGCCAATGCCCTTGATCCCGTTCATTCGCTCTGCTGGAATCTCCTGATAAATGCGGATCGCTTCCTCCAAAGACAGGTTATCGTGGTATTCTCCGAGGTTTGGAAACTCCATACACTCTGCTGCATAGTAGGTCAGATTGCCGGTCGGCTGTCTATCGGATACCTTAGCAGCATCTGCTGGCTGCTCTATCGGGGCAGTTTCCGGCTCTGCTTTTGCATTTGGGTCAATCCCACGCTCTTTGCAGATTTCCTTATAGTGGCGCTCAATGTCAGAGATCAAAGTGCCGGAGGTCTTATTGATGGTCTCCAAACTGGCTCTCAGCTCTTTCAGTTCCTTGCCCTGACTCCAGCTTGCAATATAGCCGAAGCTGTTTTCTCCGGTCTCAATGCCAAAATACTTGCAAACCGCATAGGAGATGCTTTCAGCCTCCACTTCCTCCGTGTGGCGATTTTTGATTGCCTGTTTTTCTGCGGTTGGATCTTCCTCAACTGCAAGACGCCATTCAAACTGATTTTCGTCCACATAGCGCCAATCCATATCAGAAGCAAACTGTTCAGCTTCTCGTTCTGTGGCAAAATCCAGCTTGAAATCATGCTTGGTTCCACCTTCACTCTCCAGCACAACCTTCCATGACGGTAGCACTTCATATTTTTTAGGGTCATGGAGCTTGCTGTGGGCAATCTCGTGGACCGCGGCCGAAACCGTCTGCACCTCGCTCATGCCCTGACGAATGGCGATTTTCTGATGATCGGCAGAAAAATAGCCGTCCATATCGGCGGCCATTGCTTCAAAAGTGATCGGCACCGGCGCACTGCGGCGCAGAGCTTCCATGAATGCCTCATAATTGGGTACATTGCCGGAAAGGGAGGAAGCAAGCTCCGGCAAAGGTTTCCCATCAGTCTGGCTCACATCAAAGACCTTGACCGGGCGAAACATGGGGATCTCAATTTCTTTTTCCTCTGTAACGATCTTTCCGTCTTGATCCAGAATCGGAGCCTTGGTGTCCGGGTCCAGCTTCTGCTCCTCGATTTTCTTCTTGTATGGTGTGGGGGCAATGATGGTAATGCCATGCTCGCCCTTTTTTACATGACGCTCAAACTGGTCTTTCCACTTATTGTATCCGGCCACCAAAGTGGCGTCCGGCTTCTGCATATAGATGAGCATGGTGTTGTTTACCGAATAGCGGTGGAAGCGGGACATAACAGACAGATAGCGCATATACTTTTCACTCTCGAACAGTTCTTTGATGCCCTGCTCGATGCCATCTGTGATTTCCCTTAGCCGCTCTCGGTTGGTGGGTTTGTTCTCAGCCATGATATTCAATCTCCTTTCCAAGTGTGTGATTTCTGCTGTGTGGTCTGCAATCCATGCCTTTTGTTCTTCTTCGCTTTCATAAAGAAAAAGGTCCAGCAGGTACTCTACATAGGTTTTCTTCTGGATCGCTTCCACAAAACAGGGGTGCGGTTCCTCCTCTGGTGTCCGGGGAGAATTGTCGGCCTCCCATTTTTTCAGCAGATAGTAGTAATCGGACAGTACGCGATAACACCGCTGCCGGTCCTCCCGAAACTTTTGTGCCTCGGTTTTCTGCCGGACATATTTCCTGCGGGGAGGGGCCTGACTGTCATAGATCAGGCCAAAGTCCTGTGCCAGTTTCTCCGCCGCTTCTTTTGGGGAAAGGTTGTAGAGCTGGGCGGTCAGGTCGATCACATCCCCATCTGCACCGCAGCCAAAGCAGTGGAACCGCTGGTCTACCTTCATGCTGGGGTTCTTATCATCGTGAAAGGGACAGCAGGCCATACCATTTCGTTTGACCTCGATCCCATAAAACTCTGCTGCTTCTCTGGCGCTGACAGACTGCTTGACTGCTTCAAATACATTCTCTGCCATGTGACTTTAACTGTTGGACTTTCTCACAGGGGGCTGGTATCCGGCAGCTTTCGCACGCTCACTGGCAGCTTTGCGGCGTTCTGCGCTGTATGGCTCCCTGACTGATACACACCGCTTGGGGACGGTAAAGTTATGGGCGTCCTTTCGGGTGATCTGGTCGGGGTGCTTTTTTGCCAGCAATTCCAGCTTCTCCATCAGATGGGGATCGTGGGTGTAGACCTCAGCCATTGGTTCTGCCTGGTTATAGAGGAGAATGGTTTCCCGTTCCACTAAAGAGAGCTTCATCGGCTGCCTCCTTTCCGCTGGTCAAATTCCAGCTTGAAGTTGGCGTACTGTCCATCATCCTCCAAAACCACAGTGGCATCGTAGGTCTTGCCGATTTTCTCCGAATATAGTCCCGTCACACGGACACGGCCATCTTTCAGCAGCGCAGACACCACAGTCTTGGTCGGCTGTTTTTTCTTGGCAGCCCACCATTTGTTATTTTTCCAGATTGCAAATTTGCAAGAATCATTCTGACAGAAGAAGCCTTTTTGCAGTTCTGCAACTTCACCGCCGCAGCGAGGGCATTTGCCTACCACCTCACGGGGCGGAGTGAACAGGTACTCGGTTCCCTTGATGACCTGATAAGTCCCTACCAGGTCTTTCAGCATGGCGCTGATCCCGTCCAAAAACTCCTCCGGGGCAAGCTGCCCACGCTCGATCTCGCCCAGGCGGTACTCCCACTCGGCAGTCAAAAGCGGCGATTGCAGCTGTTCCGGCAGAACGGTGATAAGGGAAACTGCATCGTGGGAAGGGAGAAGCTGCACCGTTTTCCTGCTCTTTTTTCGTTCCAAAAAACCGGCAGATACCAGCTTTTCCAAAATACCGGCACGGGTTGCCGGTGTCCCCAGACCTTTTCGCTCGGCATCCTCCGGCATATCCTCTTTTCCGGCAGTCTCCATCGCGGACAATAGGGTGTCC
>ENA-OQAB01000775-OQAB01000775.1-human-gut-metagenome-genome-assembly--contig:-NODE-775-length-16280-cov-3.744196_pt1 | contig 16280 bp, 13 predicted proteins | sample MGYA00242490_ERZ504517 | MGnify/ENA primary metagenome ERZ504517 (study PRJEB26092, sample SAMD00036298) | human gut metagenome | host: Homo sapiens | study: EMG produced TPA metagenomics assembly of...
ATATCAAAGCTTGATAAGAACGGTAATGTCAGATCAAAAGGAAAGTAAACCGTTGGATACTGTCCCGTTCAGTGCCGGACATATTGACGACCGGATGGGAAGGGAGTACGGCGGTACTTTCCTTTCCCCGGTTTAAGTATGACTGGATGAGACGTTTCTTGTTGCCGAAAAGTATGTCGGCCGATATCCGTGTGAAGCTGGAAGAAACATGGTACTGCCGTATGGAGGTTTGATAGACGGAAAACGGACAGTGCAAGAGATAATCTCTCTGCTTACCGAACATTTCCAAAATGAAGATAACTATCCTTCCCGTGTCACTGCTTACATTATGCAGTTGCAGAAGGATGGGTTTGTTCAGTTGAGAGTTAAAAGTTGAAAGTTAGCTGCGCTATGATGCCGCATGCTAACTTTCAACTCTTGACTTTCAACTCTCTAATTGTTTTCTCTGTCTACCTTTATCAGTCCGCCTGTGGCTGTATCGAACAGCACTTTTACAGTGGAGTTTTTATTGAATAATACAGGCGCAAGGTATTCTATGGTACCGAATTGTGTGATAGGCAGCTCGCCGTCGAATAATTTTTTGTTGTTACCTGTTAATGTAATGTGGGCGCGTCCCGGAACGTTGTAGGCCACTCCGTCCACTTTCTTCTTACCGTCGTCTTCGGGAATGGCGGGAGTTTTCAAGTCGGTTATGGAGATATAATACGGTTCGCCTGCCAAATCGTCAGAGGCTACTACACCCAGTCGTTTGGAGAAGCGGAAAGCTACTTCGTTGTCCATTTCCTTCGGAGTCAGACGGATTGTAAATGTTTGGGGCTCTTCTTTCAGAGTACCGGAGAACATTTCCGTCATGGCGCGTTCCTGCAGGTTCAGGTTGTCGAGCATGATTTTGAGCTGTGCGCCATCCTGCGGCATATTGTCGGCTTCACCGCGAAGAAGGGCGTTTTTACTTTCACGGATGTTGTAGATTTCTTTGGCTACCAACTCCGCCATTTTAGCTCTGGAACTTGCCATGAGTATCTCTTCCGTAAGGAATTTACGCGGGTCTATAATCTCTTGCGCGGTGGCGGTTATTTTGGTTGCCGGTTCCGTACGGCCGCTGAGCGGCATGTTGATGGAACGTACGATGCCGTCTTCGGTAAGCTCCATTAGCGGAGCTACGGTTTTGTCTTTCAGCTTGACGAAGTAAACATTATCTTTATCGGGCACTCCGGTTACACGGGTCTGCAACTTGTCGATGGTCCAATAGATATCCGGGTCGGCAGATACGTTGTTCATGCGCAGGTAACGGTCTGCATATTTACAGAACTCTCCGGGCATGTACGTATGTTTGGTAGCTTCCACTACAATCTCTATTTCGGTTCTGGGCAGGAGATAAGTTACACCGTAATCCTTACCGCGCATTATGCCGGTGGTGACATCCGTTTGGGCATAGGTACTTGTGGCTATGAAAAGCCCGGCAAGCCATATCATCTTTTTCTTCATACTTCTCTATCGGTTTATAGCTATAATTTTTAATAACAAAGTTAACGAAGTTCTTTGTTCTTGGAAATTCATTTACGAAAGATTAACTAATTGTGAAATGGCGGGATGAACTGTACACAGACCGGTTTATCGATAAGAATATCTTGCTGTGTGTCTCTTAGCAATCCGTTTTCGGTGTCGCGTTCGTATACTTGGATGACATTGCTGTCTCTGCAAGCCGCCAGCAGGTATTTGCTGTTGGGCGTGATATTGAAATGGCGCGGATGGATGCCGGTAGGCTGGTATCCCGCACGGGTTAATGTTCCGTTTACGGTATCTACCGTGAAGATGGCTATACCGTCTCCTTCCAGGCGATTGCTGGCATAGAGGAATTTGCCGTCGGGACTTAAATGGATGTCCGCACTTCCCCGGGCTTGCAGCGAGTCGGCTGCGATACTCTGTATCTGCTCCAGTTTGCCGTCGGTATAACCGAAGGCGATTACTTTACCGGACAGTTCATTGATGAGATAAGCGAACTTACCGTTCGGGCTGAATGTGAGGTGGCGCGGGCCGGAATCGGGAGCGATATCGGTCGCTTCACCGGGCAGGCGGGAGATGTTGCCTTCGGAACTTAATGTAAAGCGCAGAATACGGTCGGCACTGAAATCGGTAGCGAATATATACTTCCCGTCCGGTGAGAACAGGGCGCAATGGATGTGCGGTACGATTTGGCGAATGGTGTCCGGGCCGTTGGCCGTACCTTTAAAGAGCGCTTCCGCAGGTGATAGCGTACCGTCCTTGCGCAACCGGAATACAGACATGTTTCCGCCGCTGTAATTGGCGGTCAGCACTTCTTTGCCGTTCGTGGATACGTAACAGGGAGCCGCTCCCGGAGTACGTTCGCTGTTCAGCAGGCGGAGATTGCCCGTTTGTTTATCAAAGGCAAGCGCATTGACGGCTGCCGTGCTGTCATTCATCTCGCTTACGGCATAAATGAATTTACCGTCTTCCGATGGCGTGAGGTAGGACGGGTTGGATAGCTCCACCGAGTCGAGCGGCGTGGCCGTACCCGTCTTTTGGTTGAAACGGAAAGAATAGATACCTTTACTTGTTCCGTCGGTGTATGTACCTATCAACATGGATAGTTCATCTTCACCGCCGTTGACGGTCTTTTGAGGCGTGCAGGCCGCCATACTTAATCCGAGCATACAATAAAGAAGTTTCATTGGAGTTATGAGTTATAGGTTATAAGTTATTTGTTTGTTTTTAGTTCCCGAAAGGAAAAAGTACAAGCGAATAACTTATAACTCATAACTTATAACTTGTATTTTATTCTTTCAGCACTACTTCCGCTATTCCTACGCGGTCGTCATTCAGCACGATGCGCAGGTCGCTGGCGGTAGTTCCCTTGAACGAGTAGGGGATGAGCTGCTCATATTGGCTGACAGTACCCGAATAAACCGTCAGGAATTGCCCGCCACCGCCCGAGAGCTGTATTTCAAACTCTGCCGGCAGCTTGTTATCGCGTTTGAAGGCGATAGATACTTCGTCTACTTTAGCACCGTTCTTTAGAGCAAAGGTAATATAATCTCCCTTATTACCTTGCCAAACGGTGCTGATTTTTCCGTCGAGCACGTTCGGGGCATTTTCCATATCGGTACTGGCCGTTACGGGGCTGACGGGCTTTTGGCTTTCAAGGGCATGCAGACGGCTCCGGTAGTCTTCTACGGTAAGTATGCCATTCAGCCGGATGTCCTCGGAAGATGCGCCAGCCATGATGGCGAACTCGCCCGGTTCCACTATCCACTTCATATCGGCATTCAGTAGTTCGAGGTGCTTGCGGTCGAGCGTGAAAGTAACCTCTTTGGTTTCTCCCGGTTTCAGACGGATGCGTTCAAAGCCGGCAAGATTCTTTTCGTAGGTGGTAATGCTGCTCAATATATCGCGGGTGTAGAGTTGTACCACTTCATCACCGGCACGTTTGCCGGTATTCGTCACTTTTAGGCGTACGGTGGCTTTTTGGTCGGGCGTGATTACTTTGGGACTGATTTCGAGGTCGGAATACTCAAAAGTGGTATAGCTCAGACCGTAGCCGAAGGGATAAAGCGCGCCGTTGATGCGCGACATATTGCCGTCCGCTCCCGGATTCTTGCCACCGTCAATCTGTGAAGCCGGTTTGCAGGGGAAGTTGAACGGTATTTGTCCGACTGTTTTAGGGAAAGTAACTGTCAGCTTGCCGCCGGGGTTGTAGTCGCCGAAGAGAATGTCGGCTACTGCCGTACCGCCTTTGGAACCCGGATACCAGGCCTCGAGAATGGCGGGGACAAACTTGTCAGCCCAGTTTACGGATAGCGGACGGCCGTTTATCAGTACCAGTACCACAGGTTTACCCGTGGCTTGTACAGCTTGAAGCAATTTCAATTGGTGTCCCGGTAAATCCAGGCTTGTACGCGATTTGTTCTCGCCGCAGGTACGCTGACCGCCGCCCAGTACTACTACCGCCACATCAGCTTGGCGGGCATTGGCAGCGGCACGGTCTATTTCAGCCTGTTCGTCGGGGGTAAGCGGATATTCTATGATTTCGCTTTTCCGGCCAATGGGCGTCTACGAGGTCGCAACCTTTGGTATAAAGCACTTCGGCCTTACCTTGCACTTTTTCGCGGATACCTTCGAGGACGGTAGTCACCTCTACTGCAAGCGGGCCGTAGTGTGTCAGAGCATAGCCTTCCTCATCGCGTTCGGGCCGCAGACGGCAATCTTCTTTATCTTATCGATATTCAGCGGCAGTGTGTTATCGCATTTTTCAGCAATACGACGGACTCGCGGGATGCTTGCAGGGCAACGGCTTCATTGGCCGCCTTTTCCACTTCGTTATCAGCTCCGGCAAGGTCTGTTTGGTAGGGAGAGTCGAACAGTCCGATAAGGAACTTTACCCGAAGGATGTCGCGCACACGGTCGTTGATGACTTCTTCGCTCAGCCCGCCTTCCTTTACGAGTTCGCGCAGAGGAAGCACGAACGAGTCGGGCGAGCGGAATGTACAACGTACGTTGAGGCCTGCCTCCACACTTTGGCGTACGGCCTCTTTCATGTCTTTGGCGGTGTTGTGCTTGGTATAGAGATACTCCACGGCATCGCTGTCCGACACTACATATCCCCGGAAGCCCATTTCCTGGCGCAGGCGGGTTGTCAGCCAGTAGTAGCTGCCCTGAACGGGGATACCGTCGTAGTCGTTATAGGAGCTCATGATGCCCAGTAGTCCGGCTTCGCGGATTACCCGCTTGAAAGGGTAGATATGGATGTTTTCCACTTCGCGCGGCGACATTTGCGGATCGACGCGCGACATGCCTTCACGTGCTCCCTTATTGTTGCTGTAGGCGGCAAAATGTTTGGCAGTGGCGGCTACTTGGTGGTTATGTTGTAGTCCGCGTACCATTTCGATACCCAGTTCGGCAACGAGATAGGGAGATTCACCGTAGACTTCCTCATAACGTCCCCAGCGCTGGTCGCGTCCTACGTCGAGGATGGGGGCGTAGACGTTGGTGTAGCCCAGCATACGGGCTTCCCGCCCGGTGATAAGTCCGACTTGGCGGATTAGCTCACGGTTCCATGTATGTCCTAAGCCCAGTTGGGTGGGGAAGTTGGTGGCTTTGTAACTTTCCACGCCACGGATGCCTTCATTGGTGAAGTCTACGGGGATGCCGAGGCGGGTATCTTCAACGAAGAAACGTTGTACTTCGTTCAACGCCCAGGCGTGGCGTGAGGCAGGCCAGACGTTTTCATTGTCCGAGGGGGGCAAGTCCCCATTTGCTGGAAACCGTTCAGATGCTCGTCGATGGCTCCGATACCGTCTTTCCAAAGCATCTGTTTCCATTCGGGAGTGGGAAGATCGTCTTTCAGTACCCGTTTGTAGCCGTAGAGGGTAACCATCTGGCAGGTTTTTTCTTCGAGTGTCATCTGTTGCAAAAGGTTTTCGATGCGGTCGTCGAGTGTTTCGGCGGGATCTTCGTATATGTCTTTAACACCGTTTTTGTTGAAATCTATCCAACCCTTGCGGTACATTTCGCTTTTTACCGGTTTGTAGTGTGCCGGTACTTTTGTAGTTTTCTGTGCAGACAGTAATGTGCCACTGCCTAATAACAAGGTAGCTACAATTAATTTTTTCATGGTATGGTATGTTTTTTATAGTTTTCTTCGGGTGTCAAAGATAATGAGTTTTAGAGACAGGAAAGGATAAAATTGTCCGAAGTACGGGTATTTATTGTACATACTGTATCGGGATAGGATGATAGCTGCGGATAATGGCGTTTGTGCCTTTGACTGATAGATTATATGGTTGATATCTTTTCGTTGATTAAGTCAGTGTCTCTCTGTCATAAGGTGATTTATGATTAAAAGGCTTATAATATCATATTATAAGCCTTTTAATATAGTATTATGAGCCTTTTAATAGTCTCTCGGTCGTGAGGCTATTATGGCTTTGATAGAAACCTTGTTTTATTTAGGGGTATCATTACAGGTAATCACAAATAATGTATATTTAATATATTATTGTTTGCGGTTGTTGCTATTTGTTGTTGGATTGGCCGATTAAGTAGTTAATAGTGTTGGTTGCAAGTTTTGTAAGATTACTATGCATGCTATTACTTTCTTCATTGGAGTTTTTCCACTCAAAAGACGGGTCTCCAATAACAATGGCTTTTCCACTATTCTCGCGTGGCGAAAATTCTGCGACACGAATAGTCGTACCAGTGTTACTACCGTCTGAACCTAATTGAGTGCCTCCCGTTGCAGTTTGCCATGCATTTATATCATCATATTTTTCTGCTTCATCATTAATATTCCATTGAAGAACCCGATTACTGTTTTTATAGCCGGCATCTTCTGCATGTAATGGGAGCCAATGTTCATTGAACGTAATATTGTTAAATAATGGATGATAGATATTGTTACAATAAAGACTTTTATTAAAGTCCACATTATCATTTCCACCCCAGTAATTCTTAGGATATGACCCATTTTTGGAAATTCCCCACTTACCGATAAAACGGGCGGCATCGCGTGATGCTAATATATTTCCACCTGTTTGAAAATATGATTTAATAGCTTCGTTAGCGTTATCTACTATTGCATCGTTATTTGTATTTGCTTCCGTCCAATCAAAGTGTGTCCAAATCATTTTGTATCTATCAAGATTGATATTATTTTCAGTGATTTGGTTGATGCTGATGTATTCAGAGTTTTCAATATTTTGTATCATCCATGTTGCAGCAGCCTTTGCCTCCTCTGTTAGTTCTTCTATATTATCTGCAATACCGATAAAGGCTTTCTTACCCGGTTTATTCTCATTCCACCCCTCTATTGTATTATTATCAAGAGTAATGGTAGCGTGGATTTTGCCGTTTCTTACTTCTGCATTAATGGTATATGAGTTATTTGGTTCGAACTTATTACCGAGCAGAATGAATGATGTCTTTAGATTATCATCCTTATCTCCAATCTGTAAGTCGAGAGATTCGGTATTTTGTGGGTAGATGATACGGACGATTTCCATTTCTGTACCACTCGTTGTAGAGTTTAAGTTTCCAAGTGACCAGTCATTTACTACATTACCATTAGGGCTTGCGATACCGGATTTTATGTTAAATGTTCCTTTGTGCTTCAAACCGCCTAATATAATACTTTTGTTTTCTATTGGTGTGGCATCGGTTACTTTAATTTTCAGTCGGATACGTGCCATTTTGTGTTGGAAAGCAAAGTTTATTTTCTGATTTGCATTCCCCTCAATATACTTTCCTTTAGAAGAAGCAAATAGAAAATCAATCTTCTTTTGTTCTTCTTCCGTAGTAGCAGTATTGGCTTCGATAATGCCATCTTCGTTATCAGTATACGGATAATACGCTGTGAAAACCATTTCATTCTCTGAAGTATAGGCTATCTCGTCTTGTTCTGTTCCGACCCAAGAGAATGTGGTAGACTCTCCGTCTGCATCCGCTTTGTATTGTATGTTTGTATATTTAGGAGTGGATGTTGTTCCTACTATTTCAGAAGCCGATATGCCTACAAGGTCACCTATTTCCCACTCACTGTTTGTCGTTACGCGAGTAGTGATACCTGCTGAGAAGTCCACAGCCACGGGTTGTGCCAGTTGCTTGCCCTCACCTTGGCCGAGAATATCGTCTTCGTCGTCATTGCTGCATGCCGTAAAGGTCAATGTCAGTGTTGTAAAGGTCAACGCCAAAAGCCTGAAGGCTAACTTTGATGAAATAAGAGTAGATAGTTTTGTTTTCATGATATTTGTTCTTTTTAGTATTGGTATTCTTTTGTTTTCCATTTAATAGCAGCTCACTTTTATGTCGCTCACCTGTATGCTGCCCGCATAAGAGTCTAACGACCAGCAATTTTTCTGTATGCCGTAGATGCGGTTGGTGTATGCCACGTTCTCGTTGATGTAGACGGTACATACGGAATTGTCCGTGCAGATAGTGACATGATAAATATTATCGGCGGGAACGGGAAATTTGTAGCTGTCTATTCCTGCGATGAATCCCATGCCTTCCTTCCCTTTCTGCTCGAAGTTGATTTTGCGGTTGCTGTTGTTGTCTTCCGGATTGATGATAAGGGAGTAGTATTTCCCGGAGTCTGTGCCGCGTACCAGGGAAATACCGAATATATCTTCGTTACTTGAGGCTGTTACGGTAAATGTAAGCTTGTTGTGTACCTTCAGGCGGTTGAAAAGTACGTAGGCATCACCGCTGAGCGTATAGTTGCCGTTACTCTCGGCTACACCGGTTTCACTTTGCGCCATTACTTTCAGTGCGGTGTTGTCGGTGTACTTGTTCAGAATTCCGTCTACATATCCTAATGAGAGCGTGCCGTCTTCATGCTGGATAATCTTATGCATCACAAGATTACCCGCCCACTCGGGTTCGGCAGGAGCAGCGCCGACAGCCGTATTGTCATTGCCGGCACGGGTGGGACACCAGCCCCAAATGTAACGGTCGGTTCCGTTGCTTGCCGTTTTTCCGGCATAGAAGGCACGGGAGTCGAGCACACCCTCTTTGTTGTCGGGGAAAGTAGGTGCGGCGGTCATTTGTTTCAGTTCGTCCAGCGTGCCGCCTTTGAAGTAGCATACCTTGCGTGATACGGCATTCTGGTCGGAATACACGAGGTACCACCAGTCGCCCATCTTGAATACATCGGCACATTCGTAGAAACGGTCGGCGCCCCAGTGCATCGGCATGAATACGCCCGCGTGTTCCCATGTTTTCAAGTCGGTGGAAGTGTACTCGGCGAGTACTCCTATACCGTCTTTCTTAGTGGATACGATCATGTGATATTTGCCACTCTCGCTTTCGAAGATGAAAGGGTCGCGGAAGTCTTTCCGGCTGTAACCGTCATTGCTGCCGGGCAGGAAGAAAGTACGGTCTTTGCTCCACGTCTTGAAATCGGTGGAAGTGGCCCGCATCACGACTTCGGTGTCGGCTGTGTGTCCGGTGTAATAGGTATAATATAGCTTATTGGCTTCATCATAGAACGTACAGCCTGTACCTAAGGCCGCGTCGAGCTCCTCTTCCGTTCCGGTGGGGATAAGTTCACCCAATGAGGTGTAACTGCCGCCGTCTTTGGTACTTACCGCCCAAAACGGGTGGTAAGTGGTCTGATTGGGGCGGTACTCCTGTAAGTACATTATTTTGAAGTCACCGGCTTGCGGGTCGTAGAACGGCATGGGGTCGCCCACGTAGCCCAGTTGCGGTTTGTAGTAAGTGCCGAACATGTTTTCATCGGTCGGCTCGAAATAAGTGGCGGTGTTGTCCCAGTCCTTTTGGGTGAGCACGGGAGCGTTATCGTCGTTGCAACTGCCGAGGGTTGTACCCAGCAGCGCGGCGTATGCAAGTGTGTATATCATTGTTTTCATTGTATGTCAGTCTTTATTTACCGGTTAGATAATCGATTGCATTTTTGGTGAACTTGGCTACATTGCCGTGGTATGGGTCTTTGGATGTGTCGATGCCTTCCGAATACCAGTCGTAGCAACCGGAACCGATGCAGAAGACGCCGCCCTTGCCGCCGTCGGCCGGATATTCCCAAACCACGATAGCTCCGTCACCACCGTAACCTAAGGCTTGGCCGCCATGTTTCCGAGACCAGTCGGCCTCATCGTTGTAATCTCCCCAAGGGTTCGCTCCATCTTGCGAGCGTAAATGCCATTGAGCGGTAGTGTTGGTGATTCCGTAGCCCTTACCGCAGGTATATACGGCATTACCCTCGTGTATACCTTGATAGGCAGGGTGATTTTCATGTCCTTGTATAAAGAAACTCCACGGCTCTGCGGTGATTTCGGGTTCGGCTTCCGTGTGTCCGAGCCAGCAGTTGTTGGGATTCTTATTGTCTTTGGCCGCTCCCAGATTGACGGCGTAGAAAGTGGCGTATCGTGTCAATAACAAGTTCATGCCCTGCTCATAACGTGTTTTAATCGCATCGGCAGCAGACAAGGCGGCCGGAGCAGCCGTTTCGAACTTGTTCATATCATCGATGGTGGCGTCTGCATGGAAATGCCACCACAACACCTTACATTCACTTAAATCCGCGTTGCCTGACGCTATGTCGCTGAAAGAAACATATTGCGCGTCTTTCACATTGAACAGCATCCACGTCGCCGCTTCTTTCTCTTCGGGGTTCAGTCCTTCGATGGTGGAAGCGAGGCCTGCATAAACCGCTGCCGGCTTGCCTGCGGGTGTGAGTACCTTTACGGTATAGACAGCCGATGCCATATTGTTGGATACGATGAAGTCTACCGGACGGCTGAAATCCATGGCGGTTCCTCCGGCAGGGGCTACGGTGGCTCCTTCGGTGGTGGTGTAGGTGGGGACGAGCTTCGTTATATCGGCGGAAGCCGGTACCTGAACCAGAATGTTCTGGTTTTGCTGGTCGATGATGCCGCTATACATATCATTCAGTTGGAATGTCAGAATCCGCGCTTCATCGTATCTCGTTTGGATGACGTATTGCTGGAATACGTTGCCATTGGATACTTTTACAGTCTGCGTCATGTTCAGATTCAGTACATCTCCCTGCTTGAGGGTCGCCTCGGCGCTGCCGGCAGTTGTATGTCGGTCACTGTCATTGCCGCCATATCGTAGTCTTCCGGCAGGGTGATGGTGATAGTCTCTTTTTGAGGGTCGATGACGCCGGAGTAGTTGTCCAGCGCAAAGGATTTGATGGCGGTGTCTTCGTTCAGTCTGAGCGCGCTGCTGTTGTCATCGCTGCATCCCGTAACCAATAATAGGATGGCTGTGAGGAAAGACAGGTTAAATATATTCAGGATTGATTTCATTCTTTTCTGTTTTTGAAGGTAAAACGATGTTTCCATTCCCGCAGGGGAGTTACCAGTTGCCGCAGTTCTGTACATATCTTCCGTTGCTGGCACTGATTTGCGCAAACGGTATGGGCAGGTACTCGTTTTTGTTTTTGGTAAACGAGGCGTTGGAGTAGATACTGCAATCGGCTGCTTCTTCGGCATAGTACTTGTTCAGTACTTCGGCCGCTTCACCCCAGCGTACGAGGTCGAAGAAACGGTCGCACTCCATGGCAAGTTCCACACGACGCTCGAACTTCAGCATTTTCAAGGCGTCGGTTTGGCTGTATGTACCGTTGTAAGGCTCTATCTTAATCTTTACGCCATAGTCCTCGGCATAATTCTTTATCACACTGGTACTTGCGGTAACGCTCTGACCGGCACGGCTGCGTACTTCGTTTATCAGGCTTACGGCTTCTTCGATCCGGCCGTCGTTCAGTTGAATCAGAGCTTCGGCACGCATCAGCAATACGTCGGCATAGCGCAGTACGATGTGGTTCATAGGCGTGCCCCAATAACTACCTTTCACCAGATAACCGCCGTCGGGGTCTACGTTCTGTTTCAGGGTGACGTTATAGCCGTACAGACCGCCGCTACGGCTCCACGTATTGTTTTTCTTCATCATGTATTTGGTGTTGAATTCGTAAGGAAACTCCGGCATACCTACCGTGAGGAACAGACGCGGGTCGGCGTTGTCCTCGGCCTTGTCGTAGTTCTTGGCGTTGAAGCTGTCGAATAACGGATGTCCGCCGGCATCGGTACGGAAAGCGTTTACCAAGTTCTGACTGGGTTTGTAGAAGTCGGTACCGCCGTCTGTCACACCCGGAATATTGGGTACAATCAGACCGTTGGACCAGTTACAGTTACCGTTCTTTGTTCCGTCGTTCATGGAGTATTGCATGGCCCACAGAGATTCCACGCCGTTTTCATATTCCGGTTCAGGACGGAAGTTGTTGTGAAAATCCGGTTCCAGACCATAGCCGCCTGCGCTCATGATGCTCTTGTCCGTGTATTTCACCACTTGAAGAAGGTCTTCCGCATTAATGGAAGTTACTTCGTTGGTGGCATCGTCGTCCTGACGGTATGCTTTGTACAGATATGTTTTTGCCAGATAAGCCGCAGCGGCCAGCACGGGTAGGGCGTCCTTTGTCTTCTTGGGTAACCGGCAGGTTCTTGTAGGCGAACTCAAAGTCTCCGGCTATCTCCGCCCAGCTCTCGTCGTTGGTATAGACATCGTTGGACAAGTTGTTATAACCTTCCTGATCCAGCGTCTCATCATTGGCTATGACTATCTTCTTGAAAAGCTGTTTCAGCAGGAAATGTCCGTGTCCGCGCAGGAAACGCATTTCCGCGATACGCTGCTGCTTTTCCGGGTAGGTGGTTTCGTCCATCCCGTTCAGAGATTTTAAAGCCATGTTTACGCGTGAGATGCTGTTGTATAACCGTTGCCAGATGTCGCTGATGTTCCATGCGGTGGTCATGATACCTTGCGAGGTTTCCAACGCGTGAAACACATCGCCGTCTTCCGTACCGTTGCCGCCTTTGTAAGCGTCATCCGAGCGGACATCGTAGTTCCATAAGGAGAAAGAGGAGTTGATATCCTCGGCGCTGATCCATACGGCGTATGCCGAAATCACCAGGTTGTCTATATAAGCCGGGTCTTGCAGTTGTTCTTCGTCCACACTTCCCTGCGGTGTCTGGCTTTCCAGGAAGTCGGAGCATCCGGTGCATATCCATGCGAGTCCGAAGATAAGGGTATATACTAAATTCTTCATGGTTTTTCTATTTGTTGTTCATTGTATTAAAAGCTGACGTTCACGCCAAAAGTGATATTCAAAGGAATGGGGTAGCCGTAGTTCACGTTTTCCGGGTCTACTCCGGTGAAATCTTTACTCTTGATGGTGAGCAGGTTCTGCGCGCTGAGGTAGAGGCGCAGGCGCTCCATGCGGATTTTCTCCGCCCATGCTTTCGGTACGTTGTAGCCTACCTGCAGATTGCGCAGTTTCAGGAATGAACCGTTCTCCACATAATAGGTGGATACGCGTTTCTCGTTGTTACTGTCGTTACGGGCAAGCGCCGGAATGTCGGAACCGGGATTGGCGGGCGACCAGGCATCGAGTACGCGTTTGCCTTTGTTCAGGAAGCCGATGTTGAGGCCGCTCCACAGGTCGGTTTCTTTCTTTAAATCACTGATGATGTCTACTCCTTGCACGCCTTGCCAGAACATGGTAAGGTCGAAGTTCTTATATTCCAAATAGATATTGATACCGTAGCTGAAAGCAGGCGTAGGGTCGAATATCCATTGCTGGTCTTTCTCGTTGATGATACCGTTGCCGTCCAGGTCGCGCCAGCGGATGCGTCCCAAGCCTGCACCTTCCTGAGTGGCGTGGTTGTCGATTTCTTCCTGTGACTTGAAAAGGCCGTCGGCTACGTAGCCTACCTGTGCCCCGTTGGGGTGTCCTATCACACTTTCCACGCCGTTTCCGCCGAAAGTTCCGTTGGCCGCTACCGTGGCGGGCAAGGCGGTGATTTTGTTGCGGTAAGAGGAGAGGTTGGCATTGATGTCGTACTTCAGTCCGAATTTTGTACTGTTGCGGTAGCCTAAGTTCAGTTCAAAACCCTTGTTTTCCATTTCACCGGCATTAATCCACTGCTTGCTTCCTTCACCCATGGTGGCGATGCCTGCCATTTCTACCAGAATGTCGGTCGTCTTTTTATAGTACCAGTCGAACGAACCGTACAGTGTCTGGTCGAAAAGGGAAAAGTCGAAACCGAGGTCGGTTTGTGTGGTGGTTTCCCATTTGATACCGTTGTTGCCGAGTTGGTCGCGTTTGAAACCGGATTGAAGAATGCTTCCGCCATTGCTTCCCGTGATATCGTAGGAAGTTCCGTAGCTTCCGCCGCCGTTTTCCGTTCCGGCGTAGTTGGGCACATAAATCGTATAACGGGCGTTGTTGCTGATTTCCTGATTACCGGTCTGTCCCCAGGACGCGCGTATTTTCAAATCGTCCAGCCATTGGATGCTTTTCATGAATTCTTCCTGACTGAGACGCCAGCCGGCGGAAACCGACGGGAAGGTGGCATAGCGGTTGTCCTTGCCGAAGCGCGAAGAACCGTCACGACGTACGGTAAGTGACAGCAGATATTTGTCGTTGTATGTATAGTTCAGCTTTCCGAAGAAAGAAACCAGCGAGTAACCTTCGCCTGCACCGTAGGACTGCGCCGTGCCTACACCGGCATCCGGCCACATATAGTCGGGCGTAAGGATGGAAAAGTTTTCTTTGTAACCTGAGAAATGTATATCGTCCTCACGGTTCAGCTCCACACCCAACATTACGTCTCCACGGTGTTTGCCGACTTCCATGTTATAGGTGGCGATGGCATTCCACATCCATTTGGTCCAATGCTCTTGCTTTGCCTCTATGGCATTCTTGTCGTTGGCTACGTTACCTTCCGTGATGGGATAGGTAAAGATGCGTTGTTGCTTCTGTGAGTAGTCTATGCCGAACGTAGAGCGGAGATTGAAGTTCTTGAACGGGTTCAGGTTGACGTATGCATCGCCGAACATGCGCCAGTATGTGTAGCGGTTGTCGGCATTGCGTTGCAGGCGCGCTACCGGATTTTCGCGGTCGGGATAGCCGCTGACGGGGCCGGCAAATTCACCTTCGGTAGTATATACCGGTAGTGAAGGATTGGCTTGCAGCACGTTTTGCAGGAATCCGCCGGGAGCTTGCACTTCGCTGGTACGGTTTACGGTGAAGTGCTCGCCTACGGTCAGCAGATTGTCTATCAGCTTGTAGTCGGCATTCATACGGGCGGATATACGGTCGAAATCGGTATCTTTGATGATACCCAGATTCTTGTAATATCCTAAGGAGAAGAAAGAAGAACCTTTCTCCGAGCCGTTGCTCACGGATACGTTGTATTGTTGGATAATACCTGTGCGTGTGGTACGGTCGAACCAGTCGGTGTCTGCGGCGGGTACTGTGCCGGCGGCATCCAGATACTTGCGCATGCTGATGCCGTTGAGTTGCGGGTAACCGTTTGTACCGTAGTTCCAGTCATAGAGGTAGCCCAAGTTGTTGGTGTTCGGGTCTTGTCCTTCGTTCACGTAGGCTTGCCACATGGCGCGGCCGTATTCTTCGGCGTTCAGCACTTCCAGCTTGTTGGTGTACATGGAAGCGGAAACGGAAGCGTCAAAGTTAATCTTGAGTTGTCCTTCTTTACCTTTCTTTGTGGTAATGATGATGACGCCGTTGGCGGCGCGGCTACCGTAAATAGAGGCGGAAGCGGCATCTTTCAGTACCTGTATGGATTCGATGTCACTGCCGTTCAGTTCGTGCATACCGCCTTTGGTGGGTACGCCGTCGATGATGTAGAGTGGGTCGTTGTTGTTCAGCGTACCTACGCCGCGAATACGGATGGTGGTACTGCCGCTCGGATTACCGTCGGCCGTAATGTTCATGCCCGGTACACGCCCCTGCATGGCTTTCATCGGATTGTTTTCGTTCTGCTTGGCTATCTCGTCCATGCTCACTACGGAGATGGAACCGGTAAGGTCGGCCTTGCGCTGTGTGGTGTAGCCGGTTACTACTACTTCCTGCAACATTTCCGAATCCTCGTGCATGATGACGGTCATGGATGTTTCCGCTTTCAGGGTCAGTGTTTGGTAGCCTATATAAGAGAAAGTGATTTCGGAGTCCGGCTTTACGGTGAGGGTGAAGTTGCCGTCTATATCCGTAATCGTTCCGTTGGTTTTATCTGCCTTATCCACAACGGATGCCCCGATGATCGGGGTAGCTGTCGGTAGCAGAAGTTACCGTTCCCTTTATTTGGATGTTTTGCGCATAGACAAAACCGCATAATCCTAAAAGGAACATCATAATGCTAAGTTTTCTCATACATTATAAATTTATTGTTAACAGTTATCTTGTGAATTCTCAAAACAGCTTTCCCGATCATGTTTTGATGTTGCAAAGTAAATGGTTTGTATTGAAACAGGCTATAAAAAATGATACGGATGCTGCGAAATTTGTTTCATGGTATGGGGCTGACCGCGCTCTGGAGATAGCCTGGTATCAATTTTTTAGCAGCATTTGTAACATTTGTGTTAGCCCTTTTCGCTTTTATTCCTTTTCTTTGCAATGTGCTTTCCCGAGCATTGAGCGAGTTCATAAAGTAAACATTAAATTTAATACCTGATTTTTGAAAAATGAAGCATTACTCTCATAGAACACTTCTTCCTTTTTGGGGAAAGGTTATTGTAACTTCTCTTATTATAATAATGAATATCGGCATTTGTGCGGCGCAGTCTGCCGGACGTGAAAATCCATTATCTGGGTGCAAACCACAGTTTGGTGCAGGTGCGGGAACCGCAGAAGTATCTTTTGCTGCCGGTGGAAGAGGCTGCTCCCGAAGCTACCGTCAATGTATTGGTGAACAATAAGACAGACCGGAGTT
>ENA-OQAB01000776-OQAB01000776.1-human-gut-metagenome-genome-assembly--contig:-NODE-776-length-16276-cov-3.127686_pt1 | contig 16276 bp, 12 predicted proteins | sample MGYA00242490_ERZ504517 | MGnify/ENA primary metagenome ERZ504517 (study PRJEB26092, sample SAMD00036298) | human gut metagenome | host: Homo sapiens | study: EMG produced TPA metagenomics assembly of...
AGCAGATTGCCATAATGGATAAGAAATCCGTGGCAAGCGGGACAACTGCATCGTCCGAAGTAAAGAAGCGGACGATTGGCTCGGCAATGAAACGTCTGGATAAAATCATGCCGCATACAAATAAGAAAACGGCTCCAATCCGTAATGCGATGTGATAAGATTTATCGGTACGTTTAATATTACCGGCTCCGAAATTCTGCCCAACAATGGTCGATATGGCTGAGCCGATACCGTTGGCAGGCATGGTAATAATGCTGTTTATTTTATTGCCGATTCCGTAAGCAGTTGTAGCGGTTGTTCCGTATGCATTGACATTTTTTGTCATCAGCAGAAAACCAAACTGCATTGTACTTCCACCGATTGCCGTTGGAAGACCGATTTTCAGAATCGAAAGCATTTTTGTCTTTTCAAAACGGAATCCTTTAAAATTAATCTGAATCAGCTGTCCCTTGCGGGTTAATACATATAGTGCCAGAACAGCACTCGGAATCTTTGCAAGCAGTGTAGCCAGTGCCGCACCACTGATTCCCCAGCCGAATTTCATCAGAAATAACGGATCCAGTATCAAATTTATGGATACACCCAGTACATTTAAAAGCATTGGACGAACCGTGTCACCCTGCGATTGTTTAACCGCTGTATATATATTTATCATAAAAAGGAATGGTAAGTCAAGTACTACAATGCGTAAATATGAAATTCCGTACAAAAAAATATTTCCTTCGGCACCTAACCAGCCGACAATACCCGGTGTAATACACCAGCAGACGGCGGCGCAGACCTCCGTATGATGATTGGGGCCCCGGCGGCCCCCGTGGCCCGCGCGGGCCCAGACCGCCCCGCGGCGGCGGGCCGCGTCCTCCCCGTGGGGGCGGCGGCTTCGGCGGTGGTTCCTTTGGCGGCATGGGCGGCGGACGCTCCGGCGGCAGCTTTGGCGGGGGCGGCAGCTTCCACGCAGGCGGCGGCTCCTTCCATGGCGGCGGCGGTGGCCGCGGGCGGTAATATCTGAGTAAACAAAAAGTGGACGGTTCACACGAACCGCCCACTTTTTGTTGATTCAGATTTACTTCGTGCCGTAGATGCGGTCGCCGGCATCGCCCAGGCCGGGAACGATGTAGCCGTTCTCGTTCAGGTGGTCGTCCTTAGCGCCCAGGTAGATGTCAACATCGGGGTGAGCCTTGTGCAGGGCCTCAATGCCTTCCGGAGCGGCGATCAGACCGATGAACTTGATGCGCTTTGCGCCGTGCTTCTTGATCTGGGTAATGGCATCAATGGCGCTGCCGCCGGTTGCCAGCATGGGGTCCAGAACCAGAACGTCACGCTCGGCGATATCCTGGGGCAGCTTGCAGAAGTATTCCACGGGCTGCAGGGTCTCCTCGTTGCGGTACAGGCCGATGAAGCCGACCTTTGCAGCGGGCAGCAGGGTCAGCATACCGTCCAGCATACCCATGCCTGCACGCAGGATGGGCACCAGAGCCAGCTTGCGGCCTGCCAGCACCTTGGTCTTTGCCATGGTGATGGGGGTCTCAATCTCGACCTCCTCCATGGGCAGGTCACGGGTGGCCTCGTAGCACAGCAGGGTTGCGATCTCGCCGACCAGATCACGGAACTCCTTGGTACCGGTCTGCTTGTTGCGCAGGATGCTCAGCTTGTGCTGCAGCAGGGGATGCTCAACGATCATAGGGGTCATAAATACACGCTCCTTTTTATGTTTATCGGGTTTCGATTGCCATCAGTTTTGCAATGCGCTTTTCGTGGCGGCCGCCCTCAAACGGGGTGTTCAGGAACAGATCCACCAGCTGGCAGGCAAGGCCGGGGCCGACAACACGGCCGCCCATGCACAGGGCGTTGGCATCGTTGTGGCGGCGGGTGTACTCGCAGCTGAAGCTGTCGGAGCAGCAGCAGGCGCGGATGCCCTTGACCTTGTTGGCGGCCATGCTGATGCCGACACCGGTGCCGCAGAACAGCAGGGCTTTGTCGCACTGGCCGCTGACCACAGCGTCACAGGCAGGCAGTGCCATATCGGGGTAATCCACGCTGGCAGTGCTGTGGGTGCCAAAGTCGATATACTCCAGCCCCAGCTCGTCCAGATGAGCCTTGACGGCTTCCTTCAGTTCAAAACCGCCATGGTCGGCGGCAAGCGCAATGGGTTTTGCCATGAGAAATTTCAATCCTTTCCATTTTCCGTATCGTTGTTCCGGGCAGCGGCCTCGGCAGCAAGGCGTTCGGCGCGTTCCCGCTCGGCCTGGCTCAGGCGGTGATAATCCGGCAGCAGGGCCTCGGGCAGAACGGCCTCGCCTCGCTGGGCCATCTGCTTGGCCACCAGGGCCACGGCAGCGGCCCGGCCGCCCGCAGCTCCGGCGGAACAGTGAGCACGCCCGGAACATTGCTGTATTTATTATAGCACAGAGATGCGCCATCACCAACAAAAAACAGGGGCTTTTTGCAATTTTCTACAAATTGGGCAAGGTCAGCCACAGCCCGGGCATCGTCATCCAGCAGGCGGGTGTGGGTGGCCAGGTCAAAAGCAGCGCTGTACACCTGGGCACGGCGGGCATCCAGTGCGCAGAGCACGGTGCCCTCGCCGGTGTGGGCAGCGGCCAGTGCTTCCAGTGTGGAGACCGGGGCGCAGAGGGCCTCGCGGGGGAAAGCCAGCCCCTTGACGGCGGCCAGCCCGATGCGCAGGCCGGTAAAGCTGCCGGGGCCTGCGTTCACACCGAACAGGTCGATGTCTGCACAGGTCAGGCCGCACAGCTTCAGGCAGTGATCCACCAGCGGCATCAGGGTCTCGCTGTGGGTCATGCCGCCGTCCAGATAGCACTCGTACTTCAGGCGGTCGTCCTGCAGCAGGGCCACGCCCAGTGTTTTACCGGCGGTGTCTACGGCTAAGATATTCATACGCTGACCCCCTCGATGGTGATGCGGCGGGTGGTGTCATCCACCCGGTCAATGTTGATGTGGATCGGGTCTTCCGGGGCCAGCAGATCGGCGAAGTTTTCGCTCCACTCAGCGGCCACAATGGCACCCTGATCCAGATAATCGTAAAAACCGGCGGCGCACAGGTCGTTCTCGGTGGAGATGCGGTAGAGGTCGAAGTGGGCCAGCGGGCGGGGGCCGCGGTAATAGTTGACGATGGCAAAGGTGGGGCTGCTGACCGGGTCGGTGCAGCCCAGCCCCTCGGCCAGGCCCTCACAAAAGGCGGTCTTGCCCGCGCCCAGCCCGCCGGTGAAGGCAATCAGTGCCCCGTCCGGCAGCACTGCCGCCAGCTTCCGGCCCAGCGCAACGGTCTCTTCTCTGGAATGTGTAATATATTCAGCCATACAATGCTCCTTCATCTTGAAGCTTGAACTTTCCCGTTTTGCCAGCTGTCTGCGAAGCAGACTGAGAGGTAAATCAAAAGGGATGACAGAAGCTTCTGCCATCCCCCAGTATAATATAAATCGAGCAAAAGTGCAACGCTCAAGCGGCCTGCTGTACTTCCTGCGGGGCAGGTGCCGCGTTCGGTTCGATCAGCCGGACCCCAACATCGCCGAACAGCAGCGGGTAAGCTGCCGCCGCATGGGGGCGCTTGCCGCCCTGCGCGTTGTACCAGACCAGATCATCCGCGCCATAGGTATCCATGGAATGCTGAACGGATTCCTGCAGGGTCTGGCCCAGGATCAGGTGGTTGACGGTATCCCACAGCATACTACGGGAATACACGGTGTAGACATTGTTCACATAGCCTGCCACTGCTTTGGCACCACCGGCCAGCAGGGCATCGGCCATGGAGGTGTCCAGATTGCCGCTCACGCCAAGGAACTCACAGGTCTCAGAGAGTACCACGGTGTCCTTGAGCTGGCCGCCCCGGTATGCCGCCCGGAAAAAGCTGGGCGTGATGCAGTACAGGCCGTTGATCTTGATGACCCGGTGGGTCAGCAGATCGATGCCGTAGTAGAGGTCTTTGTAGAAATCCGATTCCTCCGTCAGCAGGATGACCGGCTCAGTACGGGTCTGTTTGAACAGAAAACCGGAGGTGTAGGTGTAGTAGGAGCCGTGGGCGCTGAGGATGCACAGCCCGTAATCGTTCATCCGTTTCAGGTCAGAGACGGTGACTGTGCTATCGATTCGGGTGTGCAGGCCCATCGCAGTCCAGAAGCCCTTCATATAGGAGTAGTACGGGTAGCGGGAGCTGTTCACGGTGTTGTCAAAGGCGTAGTAGATCATGGCGCTGCCCAGATCACCCTGCGGGGCGTTGGACATTTCGTGCAGATCCACAGCGGGCAGTTCGGAAAGGGCGAAGGGTGTGTTTTCCTCGTCCGGGTCCTCCACCAGAACGCCGCCCAGCGCGCCGCAGCTGTACGCAAAGCTGACCATGCCGTTTTCTTCGTCCACATGGAGAGAGCGCGCCGAAACAAGCCCTTCCTCGGCCAGCTGCTGCAGCTGTGCCACGGCGGCATCCAGCCGCTGGGCACGGGTCATCTCAGCGTAAGCGTCGCTGCCGGTCAGGGCGGTCACGGCGCTGTCGGCCTGCTGCATCTCCCGGGCATCGGCAGTGGTCAGCGTGGTCTGGGCCACGGTGTCGGCTGCCTGTGCGGCAAAAGCAGAAGCAGGGAAGAGCGCGGAAATAAAAACCAGTCAGTGCGCAGAGCGCGCACAGAAAGCGATGAGAGTTTGTTTTCATCTTGGAAGTTCCTCCGGAAAAATCCTGCCGAAAAAGCAGGTCTCCAGCTTCCATTTTAGAAGGTGGAGGGGGCTTTGTCAAGGCTGCGGCAAATATTTTGCAGAGTTGTCACAGGATGAAAAGATCTGTGGAAAAAACTTCCGCAATCTTGCGCAAAAAAGGGCGGTGCGGTATACTTATATAACATAATGGAGCAGTTTACGCCCTCTCCGGCATTGCCGGCGGACGAAGCGAGCCTGAGCGGGCGATCCAATGAAAGAAAGAGGTGTTTTCGTTTGGAAAACATTCGGCGCTACTTCAAGCGCACCGATAAAACTTACCTGCTGCTGTGCATCTTCAGCAGCGTGATGGCTGTGACAGCGCTTTCGAGCTGGGCAGCCAAGCAGGGCAATGGCTTTGCCGTGGATGAGATCACAGGCCAGATCACCGGTCTGGGCGATTACCGCCGGGCGGCGGTGCAGGCGGGTGCAGCCCTCATCGGGCTGGTCATTGCGGTGCTGCTGTCTAACATCGATTACCGCAGCCTGGTGAAGGTGTGGCCGGTGCACGTGGCCCTGACCTGGGGCATGGTGCTGCCCACGCTGGTGCTGCGCAATGTGAGCATCGGCCCGCTGACCATCGGCTACAACGCAGGCGATACCGACAACTATTCCTGGTACAAGCTGGGAGGTTTTACCCTGCAGCCCACGGAGCTGGCCAAGATCAGCTTTATCCTGACCTTTGCCATGCACCTGAACAATGTGCGCACCCGGCTCAACGAGCCAAAGGAGCTGGGCAAGCTGCTGCTGCATCTGGCCGTGCCCATCCTTATCATCCATGTTCAGGGCGATGACGGCACCGCCATCATCTATGCCATCATCGGCTGCTGCATGATGTTTGCGGCGGGCCTGAGCTGGAAGTATATCCTGGGGGCGGTCTCGGCGGCGGCAGTGGCTATGGCGACGGCGTTCGCCTTTTTCAGCGATAAGATCGGCAAGGGATACCAGTGGTACCGCATCCTTGCTGTCATCGATCCCGATAACAAGACCGGCTGGGCCCCCAGCGAGACCATCTGGAAGAACATCATCTACCAGCAGCAGCGCGGCGAGATCGCGCTGGGCTCGGGCGGCATCTTTGGCAACGGGCTGTTTGGCGGCAGTTATTACAGCGTGCCCAACGCCCACAACGATTTCATCCTGAGCTGGATCGGCAACGCTGCGGGCTTTGTGGGCTGCTGTGTGGTGCTGGGCGTGCTCTTCGCACTGGTCATCAAGACCTTCCTCACCGGTGCCCGCAGCGAGGATCTGCTGGGCACCTTCATCTGCGCGGGCATCGGCGGCGCTCTGCTGGCCCAGATCGCCGTGAACGTGGGCATGAACCTGCGCGTCCTGCCCGTGATCGGTGTCACCCTGCCGTTCTATTCGGCGGGCGGCAGCTCGGTGCTGATGCTGTACATCTGTGTGGGCCTGGTGCTCTCGGTCTATACCCATAATACCAAAAAGCTGTTCGGCTGAGCCGGAACAGAACGCGGCCCCGGAGAGAAGAAAAAACTCTCCGGGGCCGCATTTGTGTGTCAGCCAAAGGTATTGCGCAGCTTGTTGGCAAGCCGTTTCAGCAGATCTGCTTCCGTGTAAGCCCGCAGGTATTCCACATCCAGCGCACTGCCCTCCGAAGCAGGGGTGTTCTGAATGTTCAGAAAACGCAGGTCAGGAGAATGGGCAAGGATCTGTTTGCAGAACTTTGTGGTGACCCTGGTGTGATTTGTCAGGTTCAGACAGACCAGATCGGGCAGCTGGGACAGGGGCGAATAATCAATTTCTTTGTAAAGCCCGCTTTGCCCGACCCCGAGGCCGAGATCAAGAACGGCAAGATGGGTCTGAGCCAGCGGCTCCAGACTGGGAACTGCTGTGCCGGAGCTGAGGGAAAGCGACCGCAGTGCAGGGAGTTTGGTGACCGGTTCCAGCGAAACGATCCTGTCGTTTGAAGAGAGGATCAGCGATTCCAACTGGTCCAGACCTTCCAGAGGTGTCAGGTCGAGGGTGCCGCATTCGGTCAGGGAGAGTTGTTTCAGCTGGGACAGGTGAGAAAGCGGCTCCAACGTTTCGGGCCGTGCCCCGTTCACGCTGAAGCGTTCGAGATGGGACATGGCTTCAATCCCAGAAAAATCAGTGAATGCCTGATTGGCCGTCGGCGAGGTAGAATAGGAAAAGGCTTGCAGGCTGTCGAAATACTGCAGATCGTGCAGAGAGGCCAGCGCAGGAAGCGGACTTTCTTTTCCGACTGCCGATATCTCCTGTTCCAGCGTGGCATCTCCCTGCTGGGCGGTCACGGTCACGATGGTGGTCGTGCCCGAATCGCCCTCAAACATGGTTCGTTCGGTAATAGTCAGCGTGTTGAGATTCCAGACATCGCTGTGGCTGATGGTGCCCTCCGGGCGGTTCAACAGGAGCCGGACAGCGGCTTCCATTCCGGTATCTTCCCAGACAATAGGGGTGTCCTCGCCGTGTTTGATTTCTATGGTGGAAAGCGGTGTTTCCAGCGAAGCAAAGATATTCTTTCAGAGCGGTATCATATTCCGTTTGAGGGTTGGAAATGGTGGATGCTTTGGAAAGCGAAAGGTAGTCAGAACAGCCGCACAGCAGAACCATGCAGGCGGTCAAAAGAGCAAAGATGTGAGAGCAGCTTTTCATACCGTTCCCTCCTTTCATGGAAACGAACAATGCGGAATAAGAGCCATTGCACTCTCTTTCGGTTTTGGAGGAAAATACCATTCCATTCTGATTTTATTGTAATGGACGGTGGGAGGTGCGTCAAGAAAAGAAGGAACCGTTTCCGATGGGAGAACCGCTGAAATTTGAGGGAAAATTTTGGTGGAGTTGACAGTTTTCACCCGCAAAAGACGGTGTGTGTGGAATTTGCCCTTGACCCCGGGGCGTTCCGTGTTACAATATTTCCGGTGCAGCCTGTCTGTTTGGGCTGCGGAACACAAAAAAGGAGTATTGAACGGTAAATTTTATGGATACGAACGCGGAATCTTCCATGCAGAGCAAGATCGTTGAATATGTCAAGCAGTATGCATTGATCACGCTGAGCATTTCCATCATGTCGGTGGGTGTGTACTTTTTCAAATTCCCCAACAACTTTGTCTTTGGCGGCGTGACCGGTATGGCGGCGCTGGCGGCCAAGCTCACCCCGCTGTCGGCTTCGGCCTTTTCCTCGGCGGCCAACATGATCCTGCTGGGTGTGGGCCTGATCTTCCTGGGCAAAAAGTTTGCCATGACCACCGGCTATGCCACTGTGGTCATGTCGCTGGAGCTGATGGCGCTGGAAAAGATCTGCCCCCTGCGCGGCCCCTTGAGCGACCAGCCCATGCTCGACCTGCTGTTTGCCATTGCCCTGCCGGCCATTGCGTCGGCTCTGCTGTTCAATGTGGGCGCTTCCTCCGGCGGCACGGATGTCATTGCCCTCATCGTGGAAAAGTATACCCACATCCACAACGTGGCAGTGGCGCTGTTCCTGACCGACCTGTTCATGGTCATTGCGGCCTGCTTCGTGTTCGACCTGTACACCGCCCTCTATTCCTTTGTGGGTCTGACCGTGAAATCGCTGGTCATTGATGCCGTGCTGGAAAAGATCAAGATGTGCAAGGCCATCCTCATCGTCTGCGACGACAGGAAACCCATCTGTGATTTTGTCATGCGCAAGCTGATGCGCGGCGCAACCTATACGCCCTGCTTCGGCGCATATACCGACAAGCCCCACTACATCATCTACACCACCCTGACCCGCCGCGAAGCCGACCAGCTGCAGGATTTTATCCACAAGCAGCACCTGAACGCCTTCATGTCCATGCTGAGCACCACCGAGGTGTTCGGCAAGGGCTTCAACCACGCATAAGGAGGAACGTATGGTACAGGTCGATCTCATCACCGGTTTTCTGGGTGCGGGCAAGACAACGTTCCTGCGCAGATATGCTGCGTATCTGACCGCACAGGGGCATCATGTCTGCATTCTGGAAAATGACTTTGGCGCTGTGAACGTGGATGCCATGCTGGTGCAGGATCTGCTGGGGGAACGCTGCGAGATCGAGACCATCAGCGGCGGGTGTGATTGTGATACCCATCAGCGCCGGATGCGCACCAAGCTCATCTCGATGGCTATGCGCGGGTTCGACCGGGTGGTGGTGGAGCCCAGCGGCATTTTTGATGTGGACGAGTTCTTTGACGTTCTGCGGGATGAACCGCTGGATCGGTGGTATACACTGGGCAATGTGTTTGCCGTTGTGGATGCCCTGCTGCCCGAGACGCTTTCCCCGCAGGCAGAGTACATTCTGGCATCGGAAGCCGCCAGCGCCGGACGCATCCTGCTCTCCCGCAGTCAGCTGGCCACCCAGGCCCAGCGGGAAAGCGCCATCGACCACCTGAAGCGTGTCCTTGCGGCCTGCAAGTGCAGCCGTACCCTGAAGGAAGAAGATTTTCTGATCAAGGACTGGGCCGACCTGGAGGATGCAGATCTTGCAGCGCTGGATGCCTGCGGCTATCAGCATGCCGACTGCGAAAAGCTCTGCTTTGATGCGCATGATGCATTCGGTTCGGCGTATTTCCTCGAGCTGGGCCTGCCTCGGCAGCAGCTGGAAGCGCGCATTCCCAGCCTGTTCACGGATGCCGCCTGCGGTCGGGTGCTGCGGGCCAAGGGCTTTGTGCAGGATACTGCCGGCTGGGTGGAGCTGAATGCCACCGCTGACGGCCTGACCGCGGCTCCCATTCCGGCAGGGCAGGAAGTGCTCATCGTCATCGGCGAAGGGCTGGACAAGGAACGGATCGAAACTGTTTTGCGGAGCTGAGAAAGCGCGGGAAAACACAGAAAAAAATACTGGTCCGCAGTGGATCGGCCCGGCAGATCGCGGCACGTGGGTGTGCGCTCTCTGCCGGGCCTTTTTCTTTTCCACAGTTTTTCCGGCAAAATGCAACAATCCTTGTCAGATATTGCTGTTGCGCCTTCGGAGGTTTTGGGCTATAATTTTGACTTAGCTGTTAGACAAGGGGGATTTTTTTACGAATTATCTGTTTCAATTTGCGCGTATCCTCGCGTTTTGCTTTCTGGGGGAAGTATGTCATGCTGTGCTGCCGCTGCCGGTTCCGGCCAGTGTGTACGGGCTTGTGCTGCTGCTGCTGGCCCTGAACTTCCGGCTGATCCAGCTGGAGGATGTAAAAGAGGTGGGCGTGTTTCTCACCGGTATCTTCCCGCTACTCTTTGTGCCCGCCGCCGCAGGCGTGATGGAGCTTTGGGCGGAGATGGGGGAAATGCTGCTGCCCATCATCATCGCCATCATCCCGGTCACGGTTCTGGTCATGGTGACCGCCGGAAAGACCACCCAGGCTTTGAGCAACCGCAAAAAGAGCAAGGAGGCTGCTGCCGATGATGGAATTGCTGAATGAGTTCCTTTCGGGCTCTGTTGCCTGGGGTGTGCTGCTGACACTGGCCGCCTTTGCACTGGGAGCCCTTGTGAACAGAGTGACCGGAAAGGCATTTTTTAACCCGCTGCTGCTGGGTGCGATCTTTGTGATCGTTTTCCTGTCGGTATGCGGCATCCCTTATGCCGACTACAAGGTCAGCGCCGCCCCGGTGAACTATCTGCTGCTGCCCGCCACCGTGGCGCTGGCCATCCCGCTGTATGAAAAGCTCGACCTGCTCAAGGCAAACGCCGCTGCCATCATTGCGGGCATCTCGGTGGGCACGCTGGTCAGCCTGGGCAGCGCGCTGGCTCTGGCGCTGGCGCTGCACCTGACCCAGGAGCAGTACGCCACCCTGTTGCCCAAATCCGTGACCACCGCCATCAGCATGGATGTAGCTGCAGAGCTGGGCGGCATTGCAGCCCTGACCGGTGCCATCGTCATCCTGACGGGCATTGTGGGCAACCTGCTGGCCGAGACGGTCTGCAAGGCGTTTCACATCACCGACCCCATTGCCAAAGGTGTGGGCATTGGCACCTCGGCCCATGCCGTGGGCACCAGCAAGGCCCTGCAGATGGGTGAGGTGGAAGGTGCCATGAGCGGCCTGTCCATCGCTGTGGCCGGTGTGCTGACCGCAGTGCTCTGCCCCGGGTTGGTTTCGGTTAAAGCCGTCCATTTGATTTGATTTGCTGACGAACCACCTAAAAACATCCCCTCTCCGCTGGCTGCGGCCGCACGGACGGAGAGGGTGTTTTTATGCGTTCTCTTTTTTTCAGAACTCTGGTCACCATGAACACACAGTAGAGCAGTGCCAGACCCCAGGCAATGGGGTTGGCAATGCAGATGCCGAAGTAGCCCAGACTATGAACGGCCAGCCAGCCGCAGAGCGCGCGGCCGATGAGCTCGCCCACACCGGAGATAACGGCCTGCACACTGTATCCCAGACCCTGCAGGGTGTTGCGGAAGACCATCAGCAGGCCGTTGATGCAGAACAGCACGCTGATCACGGTCAGGTATTCCACAGCACCGGAAGTCACGGCAGGGTCGGCATCGCCCAGAACAAGGCCCACGGCCCAGTCCTTGACGAAGAAGAGCACCACCCAGGCAGCCGCGCAGTAGCACAGCTGGAGGATGCAGCCATCCCGGATGCCCTGCCTGACGCGGTCAGTGCGGTGGGCACCGTGGTTCTGGCCGACATAAGTTGCCATAGCCGTGCCCACGCTTGCCATGGGCACGGTGAACATCTGGCGAATCTTCTCACCGGCGGTCTGGGCGGCCACGGCGGTGCTGCCCAGCAGGTTGATGGCATCCTGCATGATGAAGGCACCGATGGCAGAAACGGAATACTCAAAGCCCATCGGAAGGCCGATATAGGCCAGCCGCCCGCAGTGCCCCGCCGAGAGGACACAGTTTTCCCGGGTGAAATGGATGCCCTCCACCCGGGTGAAGAACCACCAGGTGCAAAGCAGGCCGCTGAACAGCTGGCTGACAACGGTGGCGATGGCTGCGCCCTCCACGCCCATACCCAGCGGTACGATGAACAGCCAGTCCAGCCCGATGTTCAGGAAACTGGAGATTAGCAGGAAATAGAATGGGTGCTGGGAATCGCCCAGACTGTTCAGGACGGTGGAGGTGTAGTTGAACAGCACCGTGGCCGGAATGCCGAGGAAGATGATGCGGATGTAGGCCACCGCGTCCGGGAACAGCTCGGCCGGGGTGTGGATGAGCTGCAGCAGCGGGGCAGCAGTGAGGGTGGTGACGATGGTGAACACCACGCTCAGGACCACGCAGAGGACCGCGCCGTTGAACAGATACTTGTGCATATCCTCGCTGTCCCTTGCACCAAAGCTCTGGGCCACCGGGATGCCAAAGCCCGTGCAGGAACCCAGCACAAAGCCTAAAATGAGAAAATTCAGAGAGTAGGTGGTGCCCACCGCGCCCAGTGCATCGGTGCCCAGACAGCGCCCCACAATGACGGTGTCCACAAAGCTGTACAGCTGCTGGAACAGGGTGCCCAGCACCAGCGGCAGGGCAAATTTCAGGATCTGGGGCAGCGGCCTGCCCACCGTGAGGTCGGTGGTGCCGGAACCCTTTTTGGTTTTTTCCATAAGTTTTACATGCTCCCTCCGGGTTTGATCTGCCACTAAGGATATCATGGAATCCGCTCCCGGTGTTAGCATTATTTTATGGAAAACCCGGATAAATTCTGCTTTTTTTTTTCACCAAAGGGGCAGGGCACTGACTTCATCCCGGAGCTCCAATGCCTGGGTGTGGGTCAGCTTTTTGGCGCGCTCCATCCGCTCCACCACCACAAGTGCGCGCCTGCGGGCCAGATCCCCGTTGGCGGCGTAGACCGAGGGCGCGTTGGGCAGGCCGGCCAGCACCACACACTCGGCGCGGGTCAGCTCCCGGGTGGGTTTGCCAAAGTAGCCCTGCGCAGCCTGCGCCACGCCGGACCACTGGTTGCCGAAGTAGCAGCTGCCTGCGTACATCTCAAAGATCTGCTGCTTGGAGTAGTAATCCTCGATGTCCCTGGCGGCAAACATCTCCGCTGCCTTGCGGGCCATCTGCTTTTCCTGGGTGAACAGCTCGTTCTTGGCCAGCTGCTGGGTCAGGGTGCTGCCGCCCTCGGCCAGAGAGCGGGTGCGCAGGTCGGCCCAGAGCGCCCGGACAATGGCTGCCGGGTCGATGCCGTGGTGCCTTTCAAACCGGCTGTCCTCCACGGAAATGACCGCGTCGATATAGGTCTGGGGCAGCTGGTCACAGCTGGCAAAGCCGGGCCGGGAGCTGATCTCATCGTAGAGGCCGGCAATGGGTTTTTGCGCCGCTGTGGCGCGGTAGAGCCGCCAGCCCTGCACGCCCAGTGTTCCGCCAATGACCACCAATACAAACAGCGCCGCCAGCAGCAGGCAGCTGAGCAGCCGCTTTACAAAACGTTTCAGCATCTTCACGTTCCCCTTCGGTTTTGATTCAACGTTATCCTACCCGATTTGACGACAGAATGCCAAGTTACATTTTTGTGAATACGGCTTGCACAAGAAAAAGCGCCCTGCCGGGGCGAACCGGCAGGGCGCTTTTACGAGTTATGGAAAGGGATGCAGAGGCGCTGCTTACAGAGCAAGTAACGCTTTGCGTTGTCGAAGCAGATGCCCTTGATGATCTTCTCCAGAGCCTTCTCATCGTTGGGATACTCGCCATCCTCGACCCACTGGCCGATCAGGTTGCACAGGATGCGGCGGAAGTAGTCGTGGCGGGTGTAGCTCAGGAAGCTGCGGCTATCGGTCAGCATACCGACAAAGTTGCCCAGCAGGCCCAGGTTTGCCAGGCTCTTCATCTGGTTCTCCATGCCGATCTTCTGATCGTTGAACCACCAGCCGGAGCCGTGCTGGATCTTGCCGGGGATCTCATCATTCTGGAAGCAGCCCAGAATGGTGCCGATCTGCTCGTTGTCAGCGGGGTTCAGGCTGTAGATGATGACCTTGGGGCACTCATCGGTGTCGTTCAGGGCGCTCAGCAGAGCAGCGATCTCGCCGCCGCACTTGGCAGTGTTGATCATGTCGAAACCGGTATCGGGTCCCAGCAGGGCGTTCATCTTACGGTTGACACCGCGCAGGCAGTTGTAGTGCATCTGCATGGCGATGTTCAGGCGGTGATACTGCTTGCCCAGGTGGATCAGGATGTAGGTCTGGTACTTCTCAGTCTCTTCAGCGGTCACAGCCTCACCGGCCATAGCCTTCTGGTAGATGGCGTTGACCTCTTCCTTGGTGGCTTCACGGTAGGGCACATAGTCCAGGCCGTGGTCAGATGCGCGGCAGCCCATCTCGGCAAAGAACTCGATGCGCTGGGTCAGAGCGTCGGTGACGCAGTTGATGCACTCCAGCTTTTCCTTGCCAACGGCCTGAGCCAGCTTGCCCATGTACTCCACGAAGCCGGGCTTCTGGATGTTGAGAGCCTTGTCGGGGCGGAAGGAGGGAGCAACGGTGAACTTGATGGAGGGATCTTCCTTGATCTTCTTGTGCCATGCCAGATCGTCGATGGGGTCGTCGGTGGTGCCGATGAAAGCAACATTGGACTGCTCGATCAGGCCGCGGACAGTCATGCTGTCGTCGTGCTGCAGCTTGTCGTTGCACAGGTTCCAGACTTCCTCAGCGGTGTCGCCGTTCAGCACACCCTGATAGCCGAAGTACTTGCGCAGCTCCAGGTGGCACCAGTGGTACATGGGGTTGCCAACGCACATGGGCAGCGCCTCGGCAAACTTCTGGAAACGCTCACGGTCGGGCTTGGTGCCGGTGATGTACTCCTCGGGCACGCCGTTGGAACGCATCACGCGCCACTTGTAGTGGTCGCCTGCCAGAGAGCCGTCGGGCTGGCGGCCGCCCAGCCAGACCTGAGCGATGTTCTCAAAGCGGCGGTTCTCGTAGATCTCCTTCGGGGAGATATGGCAGTGATAGTCGCAGATGGGCATATCAGCAGCGTAGGTGTGATACAGATGCTGAGCCACAGGAGACTGGAGCATGAATTCCTTGTCCATAAATGCTTTCATGGGTCGAAAACTCCTTTTCATTCTAATGTACTAATATATCACTATGGGGTACCTTTAACAGCGCCCGCGCAGGGCGTGTTAAGCCTATCTTTAGTATAGCGGAAAACGATAATGTATACAACTGAAAAACTGACAAATTTTCAGACTTTTCCTTGTAAAAAACGCTGGAATTTATAAAAATAGCCTGTTTTGGGCCAAAAATCTGGCAAAAAGCACTTGACTTATTTGTATACAACAGCATACAATAGAGACAGAATGTGGGGCACAAAGGGGTGCCCCAGAGAGAAGCAAAGCAAGCAAAAAGGAGAACACGTGATATGGAAACTTTGAATTACAAGGTTCTGTCTGAGACCGGCTACAACGGCTACATCCTCAAGGATGCCCCTGTCAAGGTCATGCAGTTTGGCGAGGGGAACTTCCTGCGCGCATTCGTGGACTATTTCTATGATATCGCCAACGAGAAGGCTGGCTACAACGGCAAAGTCAAGCTGGTGCAGCCCATCGGCAACTTCCCCCAGATGGCTGACTGGATCAACGAGCAGCAGGGCCTGTACACCCTGTATCTGCGCGGCAGCGAGAAGGGCCAGAAGGTGGATGCAAAGCGTGTGATCTCCTGCGTGTCTGACTGTGTCTGCCCCTACATCGATGGCAAGTGGGATGAAGTGCTGGCTCTGGCCCGCTCTGAGGATCTGGAAACAGTTGTATCCAACACCACTGAGGCCGGTATCGCTTACACCCAGGGTGACAGCACGTTCGATCAGGTTCCTCCCAATAGCTTCCCCGCAAAGCTGACCCGCGTGCTGTACGAGCGCTACAAGGCATTCAACGGCGCTGCGGATAAGGGTCTGGTCATCCTGAGCTGCGAGCTGATCGACAACAACGGCAAAGAGCTGAAGAAGTGCTGCAACAACTACGCCAAGGACTGGAATCTGGAAGCTGAATTCATCGACTGGATGAACAATGCCAACACCTTCTGCTCCACTCTGGTGGACCGCATCGTTCCGGGCCGCATCCGTGACCCCAAGGAGCTGGCTGCTATGGAAGAGGCCAACGGCTACCACGATCAGGTGCTGGATGTTGGCGAAGTCTTCGGCGTGTGGGTCATCGAGGGCCCTGCAGGTCTGGAGGACAAGCTGCCGTTCAAGAAGGCCGGTGTCAACGTCATGGTCGTGCCTGATGTTACCCCCTACAAGAAGCGCAAGGTCCGCATCCTGAATGGTGCACACACCGGCTTTGTTCTGGGCGCATATCTGGCTGGCTTCGACATCGTCCGTGACTGCATGCACAACGATACCGTCCGCGGCTTTATGAACAAGATGCTGCATGAGGAGATCATCCCCACCCTGCCTCTGGACAAGAAGGATCTGGAAGAGTTCGCTTCCGCCGTTGAGGACCGCTTCAACAACCCCTTCGTCAACCACGAGCTGATGAGCATCTCCCTGAACTCCACCTCCAAGTGGAAGGCCCGCAATATGCCTTCCTTCCTGGCATACATCGAGGAGCAGAAGCAGCTGCCCAAGTGCCTGACCATGTCTCTGGCCGCTTACATTGCCTTCTACTCCAGTGATATCCAGGAGCGCACTGCCGACGGCCTGATCTGCAAGCGCCCCGCAGGCAACACCTACAAGATCCAGGATG
>ENA-OQAB01000777-OQAB01000777.1-human-gut-metagenome-genome-assembly--contig:-NODE-777-length-16272-cov-2.879529_pt1 | contig 16272 bp, 17 predicted proteins | sample MGYA00242490_ERZ504517 | MGnify/ENA primary metagenome ERZ504517 (study PRJEB26092, sample SAMD00036298) | human gut metagenome | host: Homo sapiens | study: EMG produced TPA metagenomics assembly of...
ATAGGCGCGAAGCGCCGCATTTTTCGATGGATTTGTCAAGTGTTTTTGGCAAAAAAAGTGGGGGATTTTAATAAAAAAGGAATCTGAAAGCCTTATATTTACTGGCTTAGAGATTCCGAGAGATTATGACTAAGAAAAGGAGGGGAAAGCAATATGTTTCATAAGAGGTTGATCAAAGAATTTAGAGAAAATCAGAAAAACATTTGGGGGATGGTTCTTACACAGTGGGTCATGCTCATTGCAAATGTTGTGCTGATGCTCCAGACAGCTACATTTATAGCTGGAATGGTTCGTGGAGAAAATCTGCAAAACCAAAGTATCAGGCTGCTTGTGACGTTGGCAGTTGTTGGGGTTGTACGAAGCTTGATGTCGCTGCTCAACAGCAAGCTGTCATTTGAGGCATCGAAGCAGGTGAAAGCGAGACTTCGAACGATGGTGTATGAGAAAATGATGCGGCTTGGGAGCAGTTATAAAGAATATTTTCAGACATCTGAGGTGGTGCAGATCACCACGGAAGGTGTGGAACAGTTGGAAATTTATTTTGGAAAATACATGCCACAGTTTTTCTACAGCATGCTTGCACCGGTCACACTATTTGTCATTGTAGGAACGATGAGCCTGAAAGTGGCGGTCGTGCTTTTAATCTGTGTTCCGTTGATTCCGCTTTCAATTGTAGCAGTTCAGAAATTTGCGAAAAAGATGCTTGCAAAATATTGGGGAACATACACGGAGATGGGAGATTCCTTTTTGGAGTGCCTTCAGGGACTTACGACATTGAAAATTTATCAGGCAGATGAGCGTTATGCAAAAAGAATGGATGAGGAAGCGGAAAAATTTCGTAAAGTAACGATGCGCGTGCTCATCATGCAGTTAAATTCCATCAGTATTATGGATTTGGTAGCCTACGGTGGGGCAGCAGTCGGTATCATCTTGAGTATTTTAGAGTATCAAAAAGGTGTAATCGGACTGGCGCAATGTTTCTTCATTATTATGATCTCAGCCGAGTTTTTCCTGCCGCTTCGTTTGCTTGGTTCCTTCTTCCACATTGCGATGAATGGAAATGCTGCAGCGGATAAGATTTTCCGGTTGGTAGATTTGGAAGAAGATCAAGGAGAAAATCTGCCCAAATGGAAGGAGAATCTGATGAGATTGCGTTTTCAAATGTAAGTTTTTCCTATGAGGCAAAGAAAAAGGTGCTGGAAGGTATCAGCTTCCGGGCAGGTCATGGATTGACTGCATTGGTCGGGGAATCCGGTTGCGGAAAGAGTACCACTACGCTGCTTTTAATGGGAGACAGAAGGGCAGATGAGGGACAGATTTTTATCGGAGATATGCCAATTGACAAAATGGACTTGAAAGCACTTCGAAGAAAGATTACCCGTATTCGACATGACAGTTATCTGTTTGCAGGAACAATTCGGGAAAACCTTCTCATGGGAAAAGAAGATGCGACAGAAACACAGATGAAAGAGGCGCTTCGCGAGGTGAATCTGTTGGACTTTGTGGAAAAAAGCGGAGGGCTGGATTTTGTTCTCCTTGAGAAAGCGTCTAATCTTTCAGGCGGGCAGAAGCAAAGGCTGTCTCTTGCAAGGGCGCTTTTGCATGACACGCCAATCTACATATTTGATGAGGCAACTTCTAATGTAGATGTGGAAAGTGAAAATGATATTATGGCGGTTGTGAGAAAAACTGGCAAAAACAAAAACAGTTCTTTTGATCTCACACAGACTTGCGAATGTTGTGTCTGCGGATCAGATATATGTGCTAAAAGACGGAATGATTGTGGAAAAAGGACAGCACGAAGCGCTTTGCAAAGAAGATGGATACTATCACAGATTATTCAGACAGCAGAGCGCATTGGAGCAATTTGGAAAGGGGGCGGTTGCCAATGAATAAAAACAGAAATGGATTTCAGGTGATGCTTGGTCTGATTGGTATGATCAAACCCCTTCTCGGAGTGATGTGCATTGCGATCATCATGGGATGTATCGGAAATTTGATGGCGATTTTTATTACGATTCTCGGAGGAGCGGCAATTGGAAATCTGCTTGGAGAAGCGACGGGCATTTCCATGAAAATGATATTCGTGCTGCTTGTTGTATTTGCGGTATTGCGAGGAGTACTTCGCTATGCGGAACAGGCAAGTAACCATTATATTGCATTTAAATTACTTGCCAGAATCCGTCATCAGATATTTGCTTCTTTGAGAAAATTGGCTCCGGCAAAGCTGGATGGCAAAGAAAAGGGGAATCTGATTTCGATTATCACAAGCGATATTGAACTTTTGGAAGTGTTCTATGCACACACGATTTCACCGATTGCAATTGCGGCGATCACGTCGCTTGTGATGGTTGTATTTATCGGACAGTTCCATGTGGGACTGGGGGTATTGGCGGCGGTGTTCTATCTGCTTGTCGGGCTGATCGTTCCGGTGGTGAACAGTAAAGCAGGACAGAAACACGGGCAAAAATACCGCAGTATTTATGGGAAATTAAATACAACTGTTTTGGATAATCTGTATGGATTAGACGAAATTTTACAGTATGAAAAACAAAAAGAACGTCAGGAAAAAATGGATGCGTTCACGGAGCATCTGGAGCAGGTGAATGCAACTTTGAAAAAAACAGGAGGCAGTACAGAGAATCAGTACAGATACGGTTATTCTTGTCGCGGGAGTGTGCATGACATTATATAGCGGTCTTTTGGCATCGAACGGGGTGATAAGCACCGGAAATGCAATTATCTGTATCATCGCCATGATGAGTTCATTTGGACCGACAGCGGCATTGTCTGCGCTTTCAAACAACCTGAATCAGACGCTTGCAAGTGGAAATCGTGTATTGAACCTGCTTGCCGAAGAGCCGGTTGTGATGGATGTGGAAAGTAATGTGGAAGTTCCGGATGAAGATATTCGTATTTCAAATGATGACGTTCACATACCCGGAAGACAAAAAAGAAGAAAAACCAATTTTGAAAAATTTCTCATTGGATATCCGCAAAAATACGATTCATGGTATTCTCGGAAGAAGCGGATGTGGGAAATCAACGTTGTTAAAGCTGCTTATGCGTTTTTATGAGACAGATTCCGGCAGTGTCAGCTATGGAACGCGCAACGTAAACGAGATTGACACAGGGCATTTGCGAAATCATATCTCCTATGTGACGCAGGAAACCTTCTTGTTCCAGGACACAATTGAAAATAATATCAAGGTGGCGAAGGCGGATGCGACAAGAGAAGAGGTGATTGAGGCTGCGAAAAAGGCAGCGATTCATGATTTTATCGATTCCCTGCCACAGGGGTATGACACAAAGCTTGGGGAACTCGGAGATTCGGTATCAGGAGGAGAACGCCAGAGAATCGGAATTGCGAGGGCATTTCTTCATGATGCCAAGACTATTCTGCTGGATGAGCCTACAAGCAATATTGACAGCCTGAATGAGGGAATTATCTTGAAAAGCTTGTTGGAAGAGCGGAAAGATAAGACAATTGTACTTGTGTCTCATCGCAAATCAACAATGTCGATTGTGGACGAAGTGACACAGATGTAAAAAAGATTGCGCAGTAGCGCAATCTTTTTTAATACCTAGACTTGTGATTCGCTCTTTATAATTTTCTTGAAATTAATATAAAACAACGTGGCAGTTGTGAGAATTGCAATGGCATCTGCAATTGGTTCCGCCAAAAAGACTGCTTTGACATTGTCCTCCATGAATACCGGAAGAATATAAATAAGTGGAATCAGCACAAGTATCTTTCGGAATACGGCAAGGAATGCACTGATTTTAGAATTTCCGAATGCGATAAATGTTTGCTGGCAGGAAACCTGAACGCCCATAAGGAAGATACATGCCAGATAAATGCGAAGCGCCCATTGTGACAATTCTGCCAACTGCGTATCGCTTGTGAATATAGATACAAATATCGACGGCGCAAACTCGGCAATGAGCCAAATGATTGTGGCATAGACAACACACGAGATGGTCTGCAGTTTGAATGCCTGCTTGATTCGGTCTAATTTTCTTCGCACCATAATTATAGCTGATAATCGGTTGACCACCCTGAGTGATTCCCTGCAGTGGAAGCATTGCAAACTGCATGATGCTCGATAAAATCGTCATGGCGCCGACTGCCAGGTCACCTCCGTATTTCAGCAGAGAAGAATTAAACGAGAAGAACAAGCACACTTTCAGTAGCCTGCATTGCAAATGGAGCAATTCCGAGCGCTGCGCAAGGTAAAAAGACAGAAGCTTTTATCTTTAAATTTTCTTCTTGATACGAAGAATCGTCTTTTTGCCACATAAGAATTTCAGCGCCCAGACAGCGCTTAGCGCCTGTGAGAGAATGGTGGCGACAGCAGCGCCTTGTACACCCATGTTGAAACCGAAGATGAAAATAGGGTCCAAAATAATATTTGTGACAGCGCCGATAATGACTGTCATCATACTAATCGTAGAAAATCCCTGTGCGGAGATAAAGGCATTCATTCCTAAAGTAAGCTGTACAAAAATCGTACCGATAGCATAGATTGTCATATAACTTTTGGCGTAGGAAATTGTATTTTACTGGCGCCAAATAAATAAAGCAGCGGTTCTTGAAAAACCAGCACAGTGACCGTTAGAATAATGGAGGCAATGACCAGCGCCGAAAAACTGTTTCCCAAAATCTTTTCGGCAGTGTCATTGTCTTTTTTTCCCATGTAGATACTGGCTCTTGGCGCACCGCCCATTCCCATCAGATAAGCGAATGCGGAGATGATCATAATAATCGGGAAACAGACACCGACCCCTGTAAGTGCAGCGGAACCAACTTCCGGAATGTGTCCGATATACATACGGTCAACCATATTGTAAAGTGCGTTGACTACTTGGGAAGTAATAGCCGGAACTGCCAGAACAAGTAAAAGATGTCGGACTGGTTCGTTCCCTAAGTCTACCTCTCTAGACATTGTTTTTTTCATGTTGTGTTTCATTCCTTTCTTTAAAACGTGTCAAAATTTTCGTCATTGTAGCTTCAACCTGTTGAAGTTCTTCTTTGGAAATATCTTGTAAAACTTCATTGTTCATCTTTGTGACTTCCTCGTTCAGCTTTTGAATGACAGGAGCTGCCTGAGGAGAAAATGAAAGTCGTTGGATACGTTTATCAGCGTCATCTTTTGCACAAATAATGTATCCTTTCTCAACTAATACATCAATACTCCTGCTGATCAGCCCTTTGGATACGCCGAGAATCGTACATAACTGACTGCTTGTATTGATGGAGGGATTATTGGAAAGAAGAATCAGGATGGAAATTTCATTTGGAGAAAAATTCTCATTTGTAAATTTCAAATTCAATTCATTTGCATATACTCGGCGAATTTGATTAAAGTATCCGAGCATCTCTTCCACGGTTTGTCTCATATCCACCTCCGATTTCAAAATAGTTTACTTGTAAACAAAATATAGTATAGAACTGAATGCAAAACGTGTCAATGCGTTATTGAACAATTTTATTGATAATTTGTCTTGACTTATAGGATAAAATTAGATATTATAAACACAGGTTAGAAATAACTAACTCAAGGAGGAAATATGAGCAGAGAAATATTTGAAATCGTTCAGGGAATGGATTTGAAAAATATCGAGACGCAATTGGCATTACAATGTGCGCCGCTTATCACAGGATTAAAAATTTCTAATATGTTGATTGTTTCAAATGAAGATGAAAAATTAGTGCGGGCAATTTTAAAAAGAACAGGTATTTCTTGCTATCGTCTTTTACAGAATGAAAAGAAGATCACGCTTCTTTTGTTCCGCAGAAATCAATTGGAGAAATTTTTGGAGAGAGAGGATGTAAGCGAGGTACTCCGCGAAGAAGGGTATGTCGAAATCCAGCTTGGAAGAATCCTCAGTATTTTTCAGATGCGCTATCGGGCATATATGAATGGTTCAAAAATATTTCCGCATGAGATGGGGCTGCTTTTAGGTATCCGGTGGAAGATGTGACTGGTTTTATGGTGCATGGAGGAAAGAATTCTCTGTATTCCGGATATTGGAAAGTTTATGGCAGACGTCGCAAAAAACTTGAGATTTTCAAGCAGTTTGAGATGGCAAAAGAGTGCTGATCCGGCTTGTTTCAAGCGGTGTCAGTATGGAAGAATTATAGGATATTATAATGAAAATACACTGCAGACAGCAGTGGTATAGGAGGTATGAAAGATGAGCAGAATCAATGTTGTATATTGGTCACAGACAGGTAACACAGAAGAGATGGCTGAGGCAATCGGAAAAGGAATCACACAGGCAGGAGGAGAAGCAGTTGTATCTGAAGTTAGCGCAATTTCTCCGGATGCTTTGAAAGATGAGAAGGTGTTCGCTCTTGGCTGCCCGGCAATGGGAGCAGAAGTGCTTGAGGAAGCTGAGATGGAACCGTTTGTCGAAGCAGTAGAAAGCTTTGCGGCAGGCAAGAAAATCGCGTTGTTTGGTTCCTACGGCTGGGGAGACGGAGAATGGATGCGTGACTGGGTAGATCGTATGCAGAATGCAGGAGCAGAGATTGTAAACGGAGAAGGTCTGATCTGTCAGGAAGCGCCGGATGATGAAGTGCTTGCCGTGTGTGAAGAACTTGGAAAGCAGCTTGTGTAATAGAGAGAAAACAGGGCGTCGCAAGAGGTGACGACGTCCTCTTCTGAAAAGAAAGGAGATTTCTATGAGTGTTGTGATTGTTGGCGGACATGACCGTATGGTCTGTCAGTATAAAAAAATATGTAAAGGGTATAAATGCAAAGCGAAAATATTTACGCAGATGTCGGCAAACTTAAGTGAGCAGATCGGAAGTCCGGATTTACTGATTCTGTTTACCAACACAGTGTCGCACAAGATGGTAAAATGCGCGATTACCGAGGCGGAAAAATGTAATGCAGAAATCGTGCGCTGCCATACAAGCAGCAAAAGTGCGTTGAATGAAATTCTTCAAAATGCATGCGTGGGATAATGAAAATCTAACATGAGAGAGTTGTTAGTTGAGTGAATGAAAATGCTCGGACGAGGTGAAACGGTCCGGGCATTTTGCTGTACTTAAGGTAGAAAAATTTACAACGTTATGGTAATATTGGGGTGACTGGTTTTAATGAAAAATAGAGGTGCAGATATGGAAGAAACAGGAATTGACGGAGAAGTTTTGAGAGAAATTTGTGATTTGGCAGAGAAATATCATATTCAAAAAGTGATTTTGTTTGGTTCACGAGCAAGAGGCGACTTTAAGAGAACAAGTGATATTGATTTGGCGGTAGAAGGTGGCGAAGTGGAAAGTTTTGCGAATTGAAAAGAGAAGTGGAAACAAGATGGATTTAGACTACACATATTTTTCCGGCGTAGAAGATGGTATCTCATCTGCATTTGAAAAGTTAGCAGAAGTTTTTGAATATCAGGTGTTTGAGCTGTGTGTCGGTGAAGAGTATCTGATTCCTTATATGATGAACGACGCAGTGGAGAATTATCTCATTTTGAAAAACGGTCAAATGATTGGAAATTATCTGAATGATGATACGCTTGAAGTGACAGCGAAGCTTGCGGTTGAAAAAGACAGGTATGTGTTGAGTGTAAGACAAGGTGAGGAGAATGCTTTCACGCTTTATTTTAGCGAGATTGAAGAGCGCATACAGTGCTTTCAGTATCATAGGATAGGACATTTCTGGGTGAAAGGACAGGAGCAGTGGCGGCAGCTTGTTTATATAATAGGAACAATTTATGAAAAATACGACTATCTAGGCGAAGCATATTGCAATGAGAGCGAAAAAGAGTTGCTGAGGTTAGTTGAATTTCCGCCATTTCGCATGTGGTCACCGATTCATGAGTCACTGGAGGAAAAATATCCGGCGACCTATGAAGGGGTTACTTGCATGGAAAGGCTGGCAAAAAAGGCAAAAGATACGAGGTATTTGTGGCTCGTTAAATTGTATCGGTATTTTCCGAATCGAATATTAGAAAAAATGTTGGCTATGAGACTTTTGAACCCGAAAAGGCAGAGGCTTTATGAGACAATCTGGCAGGAAGTTCAGTCTGCATCGGAAATGTATCCGGAACGAGATTATGGTGCGCGACTGAATGAGGAGATTCGAAGAAAACGAAAAGAAATTCATGCGAAAATGCTTGAAGATGGATTTGAGGGAATGTATCCGGAATACTATAAGAAACAGATGCAGATTACTGTCACGGAAGAACATCCATTTACCGTATCGATGTTGGAATTTGAAGATTTTGTATTTCGTGTGCAATTCATGGTATCAAAATGTGGAAAACATGTTAAAATAGGAAAAAACTGTGGATTTTTTCGCGGATTAGGAAGAATAGGACAGATTGAAAGGGAAGAAACATGAGAAAAAAGGAATTAGCCTTGGAAGTAATAGAACGTTTGAAAAAGGAATATCCGGATGCAGACTGCACACTTGACTATGATGAAGCGTGGAAGCTGCTTGTCGGTGTCAGGCTGGCAGCGCAGTGTACCGATGAGAGAGTTAATATCGTTGTGGGAAAATTATACGAGAAATACCCGGATGTGAACGCATTGGCGGCTGCAGATGTGGATAAGATTGAAGAAATTGTAAGACCGTGTGGATTAGGCAAGAGCAAAGCGCGGGATATCAGTGCGTGTATGAAGATTTTGCGCGATGAATATGATGGAGGAATTCCGAATACGTTTGAAGAGTTATTAAAATTGCCGGGCGTCGGAAGAAAAAGCGCGAACCTGATTATGGGTGACGTATTCGGGGAGCCGGCGATTGTGACAGACACACATTGTATTCGTCTTGTAAATCGCATCGGGCTTGTCAAAGATTTGAAAGAACCGAAAAAAGTAGAGATGGAATTGTGGAAAATTATTCCGCCGCAGGAGGGGAGCGATTTCTGCCACAGACTTGTCTATCACGGGCGTGATGTCTGTACCGCAAGGACGAAGCCGCACTGCGAGAGATGCTGTCTGGAAGATATTTGTAAAAAAGCAGGGGTAAAGTAGCAGGGTGTCTTGCAAAGAATGAGTGAAATATAGTATCATCAGAGAAAAGCGGTTTAGCAGCCGATAATTATGAAAATAAGGAGAAAATAATATGAGTCAGGAAGTTTTAGCAGTAGTAGCAGGAGAAGAGATTACACAGGCAGAGTTTGATGCGTTTTTACAGGGGGTGCCAAGAGAGCAGCAACCGTATCTTTCCAACCCACAGTTCAGAGAACAGTGCTTGGAACAATTGATTGCATTACATATGTTTGCGAAAAATGGCGAAGAGATGAAGTTAGAGGAACGGAAGAGTTCAAAAAACTGGTGGAAAGTGCAAGAAGAGATATCCTTGCACAGATGGCTATGAGAGAGACTTTGAAAGATGTTGTGGTATCGGAAGAAGAAATCGAAGCTTACTATGAGGCGAACAAACAACACTTCACAAAAGGAGACACTGTCAGTGCCAAACATATTTTGACAGATTCCGAAGAAAAATGTAACTCTATTTTAGAATCTATCACAACTGGTGAAAAAGAATTTGAGACAGCGGCGAAAGAATTTTCAACATGTCCATCAGGAGCGAAAGGCGGAGACCTTGGAGAATTCGGACGAGGACAGATGGTAAAAGAATTCGAAGATGCGGCATTTGCAGCAGAAATTGGACATGTAGTGGGACCTGTAAAGACACAGTTTGGATACCACTTGATTAAAGTTGAAAAGAAAAATGAAGCTATAGTTGCGTCATTGGAAGAAGTGAAAGAGACAATCAGAAGAACTTTGCTTCAGCAGAAACAAAATGAGGCATATAATACAAAAGTGTCTGAAATGAAGAAACAATATATGAAATAACAAAAAGGGACAGGGCTATTTTCAATTGGGGACGTAGTAAAATTCAATTTTACTACGTCCCCAATTAACAAAGGGGTGAAGTTTTATGGAAGTGGCAATTATCATGATGGTTATTTTTTTGTTTACGGATATCATGGTGGTAGGAATCAGCATGTTTGCATATGCAGGAAAAGAAGAGTACAGTGAAGGGATGATTTTTGGTGTTCACATTCCGAAAGAGAAGGTAGAAGAAGAAATTGTACAAGCGATTGTACAGAAATATAAAAGACAGTTCAAAAAATTTCAACGCTGGAACATGCTGCTTGGAATACTTGTATGTGGATTGGCGTTTGTTGGTATGGGGATTTTTATAATTGTCTGGACCATCTGGCTTACAGAATATATTGTCGGACTTTATTGGTTTGTCTATGGGACACACCGGAAAATGTATGACCTGAAGGTAAGCAATGGCTGGGTTATGGAGTCGTCAAAGCAGATTATTTATGTGGATACGGAAGTGTCTGCTAATGCAGACAAAATGCCGCTGTCAAAAAAGTGGTATCTTTTACTTTTTTGTCTGATCTGTTTGGTTATGCTGTTTCCTCAGATGCAGACATATCTGAGAGAAGAGAACACCCCTTATGTGTTGTTCGGGATTACGCTTGCCGTGAATTTGTTTTTCTTTGGATTTCACTGGTGGATCGAGCGTAGACCAACCGTTGTATATAGCAAAAACAGTCAGGTGAACATGGTACTAAATCAGTTGACAAAACGTATGTGGACCATCTGTCTGCTTGCATGCGCTGTAGTAAATACAGCAGCGTGGCTGTATATGTCTATCTGTATGATAAAAAATCAATGGCTGACATCGGCTGATTTCTGTATATATATTTTGTTGCAGATAATCGCCAGCGCAGTTTTGATGGAGGTTTATGCTGGCTTTTGCAAAGAAGAAAGAAGTGATGTCTGTCAATACAGAAATGATTGAAACGGATGATGATGTGTATTGGAAAAATGGATGGTACAGCAATCCCCACGACAAAAGGCTGTTTGTGCAGGATCGCATGTGTGGTATGAATTATTCTATGAATATGGCGAAGACATCGGCGAAAATATTTACGGCGGTAATAAGTGCCGTGCTCATAGGATGTGCTGTATGGATTGCAGCGATTTTAGTTGAATTTGCGACCACAGAGGTGACGGTCGAAATGAAAAATGGTATTATGGATATACGTGCAGCTTATTATGATTATCAGATTAAAACAGAGGATATTCTGGCTGTAAAAATGATAGAGGAAATGCCGGAAGACAATTTTTACAGAAGCAATGGGGGAGATACGGAAAAGTTTTTGATAGGGCATTTCAGAGGGAAAGAAACCGGAAAATGTATGATGTTCTTATATAAGGAAGAAACTCCGATTTTGGAAATCCAATTAAAAGATATGACCGTATTCTTAAACAGTGAAAATGAAAAAGAGACAGAGGAGTGGTATAACTATGCGAGAGACCGTGTTGTTGATTAATTTTGAAGATCAGAAACAGTTGAGAGAACTGAAAATGATTTTGTTTACACTAAAGATTCGAATGAAGAAGGTTGAGAAAGAAGACTATTTACAACAGATTGGCTATTTGGCAGGGATAAAAGAAATGGAAGGCATAGAGGCAGTTTATGAAGGGGAAGAACTGGAAAAAGAGATGATGGTATTCGCTGGAATATCTAATCAAAGACTTGACCAGATTCTCCTTATGATGAGAAAAAATGGAGTAAAGCGAGTAGATTATAAAGCGATTCTGACCGAAACGAACAAGACATGGACAGTTCCAAGGCTCTATGAAGAGATTTCGAAAGAGCATGAGCAGATGCACATATAATCATAAGGAGTTAAAAAATATAGTTATAGTTGATGATAAACTTGCTGAAAATATTTTTATGTTTGGTTAAAAAGTATGAAAAATGTATTACTGGAATTGACAAGAGTGGTGGAAATGTACTACAATTAAAAGGCGTATCAATTCACATTAGTATATGTATACCAAAATATGAAAAGGAGAAGTGTTATGAAGAAGAAACAAGTGCAAAGACTGGTTGCTTTTTCCGTGGCAACAATGATGGCATTGCAGGGATTGAGTGTAAATGCATCAGGACCAGTTCCGGTTCGGACAGATTCGAACACACAGATGAGCTCAGATAAAGAAGTTGTGTATGTCAATACATACGACACATCAAAAAGAGTTCATGATTTTGATGCGAACTGGAAGTTTTATTTAGGTGATGCGGAAGGGGCAGAACAGGTCAATTTTGATGATTCTGCTTGGAAAACAGTATCAGTTCCGCATGACTACAGCATTGAGCAGGAGTATACACAGTCAGGAGAGGCTGAAAGTGGATATCTTCCGGGTGGTACAGGCTGGTATCGTAAACATTTTACATTGACAGAGGATATGAAAGACAAAGAGGTTCGAATTGACTTCGGCGGCGTTTACATGAACGCAACTGTATGGGTAAATGGAACTCAGTTAGGTACACATCCTTATGGATACACACCGTTTTCTTTTGACATCACAGAATATGTAAAAGCAGGGGAAGACAATGTAATCACTGTAAAAGTGGATCACCAGACACCTTCTAGCCGTTGGTATTCAGGAAGTGGTATCTATCGCAGTGTGGATCTTACTGTAATGGATAAAGTTCACGTAGGTTTGAACGGAACAAAGATTGCAACACCGAATCTTGCAAAAGAAAAAGATGGCGAAGTCAATATGGACATTGTGACAACCGTTGCAAATGAAGGAAAAGATGCAAAAGAGGTTACACTTGTACATACTTTGCGTGAAAAAGGGAAAAAAGATACAGTTGCAACAGTTACTACAGATAAACAGTCTGTGGCAGCAGGAAAGACAGCTGATATTGAAGCAAAATTAAAAGTAAATCAGCCGAAGTTATGGGGACTTGGCGAAAAGAAACGCACATCTCTATACAGTGACAACAGAAGTAAAAGTGGATGATAAAGTAGTTGATACTTATGATACAGATTACGGTTTCCGCTATACAGAACTTGATACAAAGACAGGATTTTCTCTAAATGGGAAAAAAGTAAAATTACAGGGTGTATGTATGCACCATGATCAGGGAGCGCTCGGTGCAGAAGCACAGCGCCGTGCAATCGAGCGTCAGGTAGAAATTTTGCAGGAGATGGGATGTAATTCTATCCGTGTAACACATAATCCTGCTACAAAAGAATTACTTGAAATTTGTAATGAAAAAGGTATCTTAGTTATTGATGAATTCTTTGACGGATGGCACAAATCTAAGAATGGTAATGTAAACGATTATGGAAAATGGTTTAGTCAGCCAATCGGTGCGGAGAATCAGATTCTAGGCGGCGAAGATGATATGACATGGGCAGAATTTGACCTGAAAGCGACAATTGAGCGTGGGGAAAATGATCCGTCTGTTATCATGTGGTCACTTGGTAATGAGATCAGTGAAGGAGCCAGCGAAGGTGGTTATCATGAAGTTTCAAAGAATCTAGTAAAATGGGCACAGGAGACAGAAACAACAAAACCATTGACAATCGGAAGCAATAGAGTAAAAAGTTATGTTAATGACCCGAATAATGAACATATTAAGATTGCAAACGACTTGACTAAAAATTGGTGGTATGTCTGGAAACAAAACTATTCAGATGGAAACAGCTACGATGCATTGCATAAAGCATATCCAGATTGGTTTTTATATGGATCGGAGACAGCATCTTCTGTAAACAGCCGTGGAGTATATACGACAAAAGCGAATGCATCATTAGATAAGGATAAACAACTTACATCATATGATAAGTCAAAAGTAAACTGGGGAGCATTTGCAAGCGCAGCGTGGTACGATGTAATCACAAGAGACTTTGTCGCCGGTGAGTATGTATGGACAGGATTTGACTATATTGGCGAGCCGACACCTGCTAATAAAGTCAATGCGGGAGCTGCGACTTCATGGCCATCTCCGAAAAACTCTTATTTCGGTATCGTAGATACAGCAGGTTTGCCGAAAGACAGCTATTACTTCTATCAGAGCCAGTGGAACGATGAAGTAAATACATTACATATTCTTCCAACATGGAATGAAGACAGCCTTATGAAAGATGAAAAAGGCAATGTTGAGGTTGTTGTATATTCAGATGCAGCAAAAGTGAAACTGTATTTGAATGATAATGAAATTGCTGAGCAGACATTTGAAGAACATACAACAGGTGCAGGATATAAATATCAAACCGTCAAAGGTAAGACGGGGCATGAGAGTATGTATATGACATTTAGTGTTCCGTATGAGAAAGGAACATTGAAAGCAGTTGCCTATGATAAAGATGGAAATGAAATTAAAAACTACACAGGGGGCGTTCTTCTGTGACGACAACCGGTAAAGCAGCTAAATTAGACGCAACAGTAGATCGTGACAGTATTAAAGCGGATGGAAAAGACCTTTCTTATATCACAGTAGATGTGAAAGATGCAAATGGAAATATCGTTCCGAATGCAGACAACAATGTGAGATTCACTGTGGAAGGTGCAGGTACTTTAGTTGGTGTTGACAACGGAAAACAAGCAGATCATCAGTCATATCAGGATAATAATCGTGATGCATACAATGGTTCACTTGTTGCAATTGTACAGTCAACAAAAGATGCCGGAGAGATTACTGTAAAAGCAGAGGCTGACGGATTGACATTGGATACTGTTGAGATTACGACAACAGAAGTGGAAGATGGAACGGTAGATAAGACTCAGGTGGACAGTTTCTATATGTCAAAACATTATTATGTGAAAACTGGTAACGAGGTACAACTGCCAGCGACAATTAAGACTCGCTTTAAAGATGGAACAGAAAAAGACTTGCCGGTAACATGGGATAAAGTTACTGAGACAACAGGAAGTTTTGTTGTGAATGGTCTTGTAGATGAAAAACACAAGGTATCTGTTACTGTAAATATGATTGATCAGTTGGGCGGATTGATGAATTATTCCGCTGCGACTCCGGTAGGAACAGAGCCGACACTTCCGAAGTCTAGACCTGCAGTTACTGAAGATGGAACAATTTTGAATGTATCATTCCCGGTAACTTGGGAGACGGTAGACAAAACAAAATATAACGAGCCTGGAATTGTTACAGTTAATGGTACAGCAGATGTTCTGGGTACAGCAATGGCGGTTACGGCATCGATTCGTGTACAGGAACAGACATATGAGATTGTTGGTTCGGTAGATAATCCTTCTCAATTGACACAGGATATTGAAAAAGATAAGCAGTCCGATACGCTGGAAGCAGTTTGGGATGGAAAAACAGCAATCGCAGATAATACAAGTGGTGGACCGAATCCAACAGCGTGGAGCAATTACAAAAACTCTCAGGCTGGAGATAATACTGCAGAAATTACATTCCAATATGCAACACAACAAGTCCTTGGAGAAGTGACGGTTCATTTCTTTAAAGATAGTGCATCTGCACGTTATCCGAAGGCAGGAACAACAAAGCTTTATGTAAAACCAAATGATGGTGATGATTGGCAGGAAGTTGTGGCAGAAGAAACAATTGGAGAAGAAAATGGTCGTGTGAAAGCATATACATATAAGTTCAATCCAGTTGGAGCTACATTATTCAAAGTTGCAGTTACAAACAGCGATGAGGTATTGACAACTGGTCACAAGCCATGTACAGGTATCACAGAGATTGAAATCAAGAAAGCGGTTGGTTCTTATAAGACAAATACAACAGCAAAACTTGCTTCTCTTGAAGTGAATGGAAAAGCATTGACAGCAGAAGAACTTGCAGAAAATGCATATTACACATTAGATAAAACAGCTACAGTAACAGCAGCCGGAGCAGACAATGCAGCGGTAACTGTATTGCCGGTACATAACAAACAGATTCGTATTTTGTTAGAATCAGAAGATCACAGAACAAGAAATACATTTGTTATTTATCTGGAAAAAGAAAAACCGATGTCACCGGACGATGACAGCAAAGACTATCCGGTAAATAAGCTGACAGCGATTTCGGGAAGCGAATATCCGGGAACAGGAAATGAAGGTCCGGATGATTTAGTTCTCGATGGAAATCCTGGAACTCATTGGCATACAAATTATAATACATCAGATGGTGCTGATGTTAACAAACGTTGGATTGGTGTAAGTTTGGATGAACCGGCAGAAGTGAGTGCGATTCGTTACTTGCCAAGAAATGGAAATAATGGACATGTTACAGAATACAAAGTACAGTATCGTGCGACAGACGACGGCAAATGGGAAGATTTGGCGAGCGGCACATGGGACAACCCAACAACAGGTTGGAAGTTAGTAACATTCCCTGCAGTGGAAGCAAAACAGGTTCGTTTGGTTGGTGTTCATACAATTGCGGAAGCGGGATCTGATTTGCATATGACAACAGCGGAGTTCCGAGTTGTTTCTGAAAAAGAAGTGACACC
>ENA-OQAB01000778-OQAB01000778.1-human-gut-metagenome-genome-assembly--contig:-NODE-778-length-16270-cov-3.841603_pt1 | contig 16270 bp, 19 predicted proteins | sample MGYA00242490_ERZ504517 | MGnify/ENA primary metagenome ERZ504517 (study PRJEB26092, sample SAMD00036298) | human gut metagenome | host: Homo sapiens | study: EMG produced TPA metagenomics assembly of...
ACGAATTCATCATCTACTGGCTGCCAAAGCTGGAGGGCAACCCCTACAATCTGCTCTCCTTCCAGACCGAGGCCTACACCGACTCCGCCGGGCTGACCATCGACCCGGCCCCCGATACCCTGATCCGGGTGTTCCTGGCGTGGAAGGGGCTGGACGCGCCGGTGGAGGTGGAGCCCCAGACGTTAACCGCGCCGGAGCGCGCTGGCTTCACCGCCGTGGAGTGGGGCGGCGCGGAAGTGGATTGAAGACTGCGCTGAAAAGCCGCCGGACCTGACCGGGTCCGGCGGCTTTTTTACGGAATGCTTGCGCTTTAGGCCGGAATATGGTATCCTAAACTGTAAAAAATATCGCCGGGCCTATGGGCATGGCGTGAGAGAAAAACGAGAGAAAGAAGGCAAGATGATGTCCCATCAGACCGTGATTGTCCTGGATTTCGGCGGCCAGTACAACCAGCTCATCGCCCGCCGGGTGCGCGAGTGCGGCGTCTATTGCGAGGTCAAGCCCTACACGACCCCGCTGGAGCAACTCCGCGCTATGGAGCCCATCGGCTTCATCTTCACTGGCGGCCCCAACTCCGTCTATGAGGCGGGCGCGCCCAAGGCTGATCCGGCCATCTTTGAGCTGGGTGTGCCGGTGCTGGGCATCTGCTATGGCTGCCAGTTCATGGCCCACGCCCTGGGCGGCCAGGTCACCGAGGCCCACGAGGACACCGCCCGGGAGTACGGCAAGACCGAGACCTATTACGACATCGCCTGCAAGCTCTTCAAAGGCCTGCCGGAGCAGGGCATCTCCTGGATGAGCCACGGGGACTACATGGCCAAGGTGCCCGAGGGCTTCGCCCTCACCGCCCACTCTGACGCCTGCCCCAACGTGGCCATTGCCGACGAGAAGCCGGGGCCTCTACGGGGTGCAGTACCACCCGGAGGTCAATCACACCGAGCACGGCGTGGACATGATCCGCAACTTCCTCTATGAGGTCTGCGGCGCCAAGGGCGACTGGACCATGGGCGACTACAAGGAGAGCTCCATCAAGGCCATCCGGGAGAAGGTGGGCGGCGGCAAGGTGTTGCTGGCTCTGTCCGGCGGCGTGGATTCCTCCGTGGCCGCCGCACTGCTGGCCGAGGCGGTGGGCAGCCAGCTCACCTGTGTGTTCGTGGACCACGGCCTGATGCGCAAGAACGAGGGCGACGAGGTGGAGACCGCCTTCTCCAAGTGGGACATCCACTTCGTCCGGGTGGACGCTGAGGCCCGCTTCCTGGAGAAGCTCTCCGGCGTCAGCGAGCCGGAGCGCAAGCGCAAAATCATCGGCGAGGAGTTCATCCGCGTCTTTGAGGAGGAGGCCAAGAAGATCGGCCGGGTGGACTATCTGGTGCAGGGCACCATCTACCCCGACGTGATCGAGTCCGGCGCCGGCGACGCCGCCGTGATCAAGAGCCACCACAACGTGGGCGGCCTGCCCGACTATGTGGACTTCAAGGAGATCATCGAGCCCCTGCGCCTGCTCTTCAAGGACGAGGTGCGGCAGTTAGGCCGCGAGCTGGGCCTGCCTGAATACCTGGTCATGCGCCAGCCCTTCCCCGGTCCCGGCCTGGCCATCCGGGTCATCGGCGATCTGACCAAGGAGAAGCTGGACACCCTCCGGGATGCCGACGCCATCTACCGGGAGGAGATCACCGCCGCCGGCGAGGACAAGAACATCAACCAGTACTTTGCCGTCCTCACCAATACCCGCTCCGTGGGCGTCATGGGCGACGGCCGCACCTACGATTACACCCTGGCGCTCCGCGCCGTCACCACCAGCGACTTCATGACTGCCGACTGGGCCCGTATCCCCTACGATGTGCTGGACAAGATCTCCACCCGCATCGTCAACGAGGTGAAGGGCATCAATCGTATCGTCTACGATATCACCTCCAAGCCCCCCGCCACCATCGAGTGGGAATAAATATTTAGTATTTTTGGAATCCTGAAAAGCGTTGGTAATACAGCGTTTTTCAGGATTTTTCTTTTTTAGTGGCTACAAATTGGCTACATTTGCAGCGATTTTTGTAGCCAGAGGCTCACGGCATGATGCCGTCAAGCTGCCTGGCTACCTCCACCTGCTTGTTGGGGTACAGGTGGCTGTACGTGTCCATCGTTGTCTGCACCTTTTCATGTCCGAGCCGCTCCGCGATCAGCAGCGGTGAGAAGCCCATCTCCACCAGCAGGCTGGCGTGGCTGTGGCGAATATCATGCACCCGAATCCGCTTCACACCTGATGCTTTGCAGCCATACTCCATTTCGTGATACAGAAAGCTCTTGGTATAGGGAAAGAGCCGGTCGTCCTTTTGCAGTCCGTAGCAATGGGACATATACTCCTGCAAACAGGTGCAAAGACCGTCGGGAATGGGGATAGTGCGGATGCTTTTCGGCGTTTTCGGAGTGGTGATAATATCCTCTCTGCCGAGGCGCTGATAGCTCTTGTTCACCGTCAGGGTCTTCTTCTCGAAGTCGATGTCCGACGGTGTGAGCGCCAGCAGTTCTCCCTCCCGGATCCCCGTGTAGTACATGGTCATAAATACCGTGTAGCTGGCAGGCCGGTCTTTCATGCTCTCGATAAAGGTCTGGAACTCGTCCTTTGTCCAGAACAGCATCTCGTCGGCTTTCTTCTTGCCCATGCTCCCCGCCTTGTGGCAGGGGTTTTCTTTCAAGCCATAGTATTTGACTGCGTAGTTGAAAATCGCCGTGAGCTGGTTGTTGATGCACTTGAGATAGGTCTGGGCGTAAGGCTTGCCATTTTCATCCCGATAGCTGGTCAGGGAGTTCTGCCATTGGCGCACATGAGTGGGCTTGATCTCGTTCAGCGGGATTTTCTTAAAGAAAGGCGTTACCTTCAGGTCAATCAGCCATTTCTTGCTGGCAACGGTGGAGGGCTTGAGGCGGTGCTCCATATCCTTGACATACAGGGCGATGAAGTCACCGAAGGTCATGCCGAGGCTGCCCGTGGATTGGCTGATAAAGTCCCGTTCCCATTGAAGGGCTTCCTTCTTGGTGGCAAAGCCACGCTTCTTCTTGTGGATGGTCTTGCCCGTCCAGTCCGTCACGCGGATCTGGGACATCCAGCGACCGGTGTCGCCGTCTTTTGTTACTGACATTTTTACCTCCTTCCCTCAAGAATCAGGCTTTGATGGGGTTATTTACTCATTACTCTCGTTTTTACCGTATTCCTTTTCCAAAAGCTCTGTCCGTCTTGCAATTAGTTCATCACGGTCAAGTTCTTCCGGCTCTGTGCATTTGACTGCGTTCGCGGCATAGTATGCAAGCGTCTGCTCCTTCCAGCGCTTATATGCTGCCTGCGTGGAGTTATAGGCGCGAAGCTCGCTGCGTTCGTCCTCCCACTGCTCAAGGAACAGGCACATATCGGCGTTGAACTCTGCCATGCTCTTTCCGTCAAAGGAAATGGAACATTCCCACTGCTTGCGGCGGGGTGGCTTCTGCACGTCGATCTTGAAGTCGATGCCTTCTACCGTTTCCAGCTTAAAGAGAAAGTCCATCACGTCGGAAAGCGTTCTGATCTGCGTTGTACTGGATTCGTAGCCGAGGATATAGGTCGGCGTTGAATCCAACAGGTCGGCAATCTGATTGACAACGGCAATCGACACTTCGATCTCTCCAGTTTCGTACTTCTGTACGGTGCGGAGAGATTTTTTCAGCATTTGTGCCAGTTCGGTCTGGTTCAGCCCCTTGCGTTTTCGGAGCTGCTTGATTCTCTGCCCAATGGCGGGATAATCGAAATTGTCCATATCTGATTCACCTCGTCCATATCATATCACAGAATAAAGCGAATTGCAAGTACATATTTTTATTTTCTAAAGGCTTGACAGATGCATCTTGTGTGCGTATAATAAAATATGTACTCAGGGTGCGTATTTCGGAGAGGCTGGAGAAAGGAGGATGAACAAAAGATACGCAGACCGAGGCGGATCACATTGAAACAGGAGGTACTATGAGAGCACAGTTTATCACAGCGTCAGAGGTGGCGGAGATCATGGGCATCAGCCGCAGCAAGGCGTATCAGATCGTCCGGGAGATGAACAGAGAACTGAAATCCCAGGGCTATCTGACCGTAGCCGGAAAATGCCCCGCCCAGTATTTCAAGCAGAAGTTCTACGGCTTCCAGATTCCCGGAGGTGAGCGCAATGACGGAAAATGAGAAAACGACCGCCCTCATCCCATCTGTTGGCGCAGATGGAGGGCAGCCGCCTCACAATTCATCTAACCAGAGCATACCACATGAAACCTGCGAAAGCAATCCCCCGGAGGAAAATATTGAGGAAATGCGTGAGAGAATCCGACGCATGAACGATCCTCGTTATCTTCATACGGTTTCCATGACAGAGCTGTATCAGACCGTCTACAAGAGCAGACCGCCCGTCATAGACGGTCTGCTCTACTCCGGGGCATATATCCTCGCAGGAGCACCCAAAATCGGAAAATCGTTTCTGGTAGCGCAGCTTGCCTACCATGTCAGCACAGGGCGAAGGCTGTGGGGCTATGAAGTCCATCAGGGTACGGTTCTGTACCTTGCACTGGAGGATGATTTCCAGAGAATCCAGAGTCGGATGTTTATGATGTACGGCGTGGCGGATACCGCCAGCCTGCATTTTGCAACGGCAGCAAACAAAATCGGAAACGGTCTTGACGAGCAGCTTGAGAATTTCATAAAGGAACACCCCGACACGAAGCTGGTTATCATTGACACCATGCAGAAGATTCGGGAGACCGGAGGCGAGGCTTACAGCTACGCCAGCGACTATGAGATCATCGGAAAGCTCAAGCGTTTTGCGGACAGGCACAGCATTTGCATCGTTACCGTTCATCACACAAGAAAGCAGCCAGCCGGAGACAGCTTTGAAACGATCTCCGGCACGACGGGACTTCTTGGTTGTGCAGACGGAGCACTCCTGATGCAGAAGAAGAAACGGACAGCATTGGAGGCCACGGTCGATGCAGTGGGGCGAGATCAACAGGATCAGATTCTATATCTGAAAAAAGGATGCCGACACGCAGATATGGAGCCTTGAACGGACGGAGAACGAGCCGTATCAGGAGCCGCCCGACCCTGTATTGGATACGGTTTCCCAGCTTGTTTCCTCCGAAAGCAGAGAATGGACAGGCAGCCCGACCGAGCTTGCGGAAGCGGTGAATACAGGCATGGCGGCAAATGCCCTCACCAAATACCTGAACGTTAAATCCGGCAGGCTGCTGGACGAGTACCATGTGAGGTATGAGAACAGGGCCAAACACTCCGGGCGGCAGGTGAAACTCACCTATATGGCAATCGACAATGTAGAGTACGAAGTAATCGAATGAGGACGGCGCGACGGCTGCGACGGTCGCGACGGTGGAAATGATGCCATCAAAGCAACCGTCGCAATCGTTGCGACCGTCGCGGATAGGAAAGGATAGGAAAATGAAAAGCGTACAAATCCCCTATGATCTGTTCATCGACCTCGCCATGTACCATCTGCGGGGCGAGGATGATTTTGAAGAAGAAATCCGGCAGGGCTTGGAGAAGAAGCTCGACGCCATGCTGAACCGACAGCTCTACTCACAATACAAGACCGCTCCTACCGAAGAACAGTGGGAGCAGGCGCGGCAGGAGTATCTTGACCGGCGTGGAGTGCCGCAGAGCTACCGATGGACTACTCCTCCTTGGGAACTGTGACAGGAGCGTGCCACGCTCCTGTTGCTGGAGGACAAGTCAAATCATTGGCTGACACAGCCCCTCGCATCCCCGTCCCCATCGAAAAACCCGCAGATTTTGAGATGGATGGCGGAGAGAATTTTCAAAATTCTCTCTGCCTGTGGGCGGCAGCGTTGAAGCAAATTTGATTGCTGAAAGGCTGGCGGTCACGCCGTGGATTTTGCAAAAGTGGGTACTACTTGCAAGCCACGGCAGAGGCTTCCGCAGAAGCCGCATACCCCCTCGGAGAGCCCACGATACTTTGCAGCCGCAGGATGAAAAGTATCATAGTGGGTTATTACACTTCCGCAGAAGTGCTCCCTCGGAAGCTGCCCCATCCTGCGCAATCTGAAATCAGGAGGTAATTGCCCATGGCAAGAGGCGACGGTATTCATCGTACCAACGCAAGAAATATGAGGCTGACGGCTGCCAAAATCGGCAACGCGCAGCAGCACAACGAACGGGAAAAGGAATCCTATGTCAATCAGGATATTGTCCCGGAGAGAACGCACCTCAATGTCCATTTCAAGAAACCGACCGCCGGATATGCGGAGATGTTTGAGCAGTTGAAAAAAGGACGGGATCATCTCCACCCGCGGATTGAAAGAGGATGCCTTTCTCTACGGCGAGCTGGTCTTTGACGTAAACACCGCCTATTTTCATAATCACGGCGGCTATGACTTCGCAAAACAATTTTACACCGATGCTTACAAATCCGCAATAGAAATCGTCGGCGGCGAGCAGTACATCCTGTCGGCAGTCATGCACGCCGACGAGCGCAACCGCGCCATGTCCGACGCGCTGGGGCAGGACGTGTACCACTATCACCTTCATGTGGTCTACATTCCCATCGTGGAAAAGCAAATCCTGTGGTCAAAACGCTGCAAGGATAAATCGCTGGTGGGGACGGTCAAGGAAACGATTCAGCAGGTCAGCATGAGCAAAAAGTGGGATTCCAAGCCCGCGCTGGATGAGCATGGGAAACCGCTGCTGAACGCAAACGGAAAAACCGTGCTCCGAAAATCCTATTCCGTTCTGCAAGATGATTTCTTCGCCGCCATGCGAAAGGCAGGGTATGACGATGTGGAGCGAGGCGAGCGCGGCAGCTCTGAGGAACACCTGACGGTGACGCAGTTCAAGGTGCAGCAGGAACAGGCGCGGCTGGCAGAATTCACAGAGCAGAACCGTCAGCAGGAAAAACAGGCAGCAACGCTTGGGAGCAAAATTGAAAAAATCCAGAATCAGCGGGTCGATGTGCGGTCTATCGAAAAAATCGTGGCAACGTCCATTCCCTTCTCATCCAAAGTCGCCGTGGAGCGTGAGGACTTTGACCGACTTTCCACTCTGGCAAAGAAGTACGTTACAGCAGAGAAAAAGGAATCCAAACTGCAAAAGGCGTTGGATGCGGCAAGCAAACTGATTGCAAAGCTCAAGGCTGAGATTGACAGTTTGAAACAGGAAATTTCTGATTATAAGTCTGTCCACAGCAAGCTCCGTGCGGCAGAATTGGAGCGTGAAAATACGGAGCTGCGCGGAAGTCAGCAGCTATGAGGATGTGATTCAGCGCAATAATCTGTGGAGATTCTTCCATCCGCGCAAAGAAAAAGCGGTCACGAGGGACGAAGCTCGCTGATTCCTGTGTAGAGCCGGAAAAAACGCATTTTATCGAATGGGAGCGCGTCGGACAGGGCAGACATCGTCCGGCGCGCTCCTGCTTGAAAATCGCCGTTTTCTTCAAGTCAAGAGCCGGGAAAAACACCCGAAAAATGCCCCTATTGCGTAACAGGGGCGCAGAAAGGAGAGTTTATGAGAACAGGGCTTACGAAGCAGGAAAAGACCACCGATATATGGTTTGACGAGAAAGACTCGCTAATCCATATCCGCACCCACAACACCGACTTGAAGAAGCGGCTGCTTGCTTACAGCCGCAAATACCCTGCCGTCTGCAAGCTGACGGGCTATGACCCGGAAACAGGCTGCAAGGAGTTTGAAATTGAAAAGGGACGCTTCTCTTTCCGGCTGACCGCACCGTACAGCGAGGAACGGAAACGGGCGGCAAGCGAAGCGGCGAAAAACGAATAAAAGGGTTTTAGGGCTTCGTTGATTGTTGCGTTGGCAACCCCACCGCGATGGTCGTGCCCTTGTCCGAGCTTTCCTCCACCCAAACGGAGCCGCCATGGAGATTGGCGATCTCCCATACCAGAGAAAGCCCCAGTCCCGCGCCGCCGTACTCGCGGCTGCGGGACTTGTCTACCCGGAAGAAGGGATGAAAAATGCTCCGCTGATATTCCTCCGGAATGCCGCAGCCGGTGTCGGAAACGCGAATGATGCACTTTTCCTGCCCCTGTGCAAGCTCGACCCGCACTGAGCCGCCGGGGCGGTTGTATTTGACGGCGTTCTCCGTCAGGTTGAAGAGCAGACGGTAGAGCAGCGCGTCGCTGCCGATCAGGGAGCCGTCGCCCTCCGCATCCAGCGTGACGCCGCGCTTCTCCGCCAGCGGCGCAAGATCCGTAAAGATTTCCTCGATCATAGGAGCAAGCTGGATTCGCTCATTCCGTGCCACCTGCTGCAAATTGCTCATTTCCAACAGTGTCTTGGTCATCTGCGTCAGCCTCTCAGTCTGCTCGCGCAGGAGGGTGAGAAACTCCGCAGTCTCCGGTAGCACGTCAGGGTGCTCTGAGGAAAACAGCTCCAGCTGCGCCTGCATTAGTGCCAGCGGCGTGCGCAGCTCGTGGGCGGCGTTGCCGGTGAACTGCCGCTGGGCGGCAAAGGCGTTATTCAGCCGCTCCAGCATCTGGTTGAACGAGCGTCTCAGCTGCCGGAACTCCGAAATGGCGTCTTCATCGATCCTCATATCGGCAAGATTGTTCAGCTGCACCCGCTCCACCTGCGAGGCAAAGCTGCGAAGGGGCTTGAGGGCGCGTCCGCTGACAAAATAGGCGAGGATGCCGCTGAGCAGCGTTACCGCCGCCGTGATATACCAGTTGGTGGTGCGGAAGCGCCCCTGCACCCCATCGACGACGATGGTCAACTCCTCGTTGGGCGCTATGAGCCGCGGGTCAAAGCTCGCCTCTCCGTCCTCATTCAGGATCGCCGTGCTGCCGCCCTGTAAGCTGTCCGCAATGGTGTCCATATAGTACACACCGGAGGAGCACAGTAGCAAATTCATGGCCACGCAGGTGATGCCGATGAGCAGGACGGTCATCAGCGTGATGCGCCACTGCAAAGAAAGACGCTTCATGCTTCCTCGCCTCCCATCAGATAGCCCTCGCCGATGCGGTTGCGGATGGGGTCATAGCCCAGCACGGCGCGGAGCTTTTTGCGCATGGCGGAGATGTGGACGCGAATGGAGTTGCTGAAGCTGTCCACGCTGTTGTCCCAGACGTGCTCCATCAGCTCCTCCTGACTCACCGGCCGTCCCTGATGTACCATCAGATATTCCAAAATGCCCGTTTCCTTTCGGGTCAGCGTCAGCGTCTGCCCGTTGACGGTGGCGGTACGGGAGCGGGTGTCAAAGGTCAGACCGCCGCAGCTTAGCAGTACATCCTGCTGGGTGAACTGCCGCAATGTCAGGCTGCGGATGCGAGCCTCCAACTCCGCCAAGTGGAAGGGCTTTGCCAGATAGTCGTTGGCCCCGGCGTCCAGCCCCTCGACCTTGTCATCCACCTCGCTGCGGGCGGAGAGGATCAGCACCCGCGTCTCCCGGTCGGTCTGCCGCAGGGTGCGCAGCACCGTCATGCCGTCCTTTTTCGGCAGGTTCAGATCAAGAAGCACCAGATCGTATCGTTCCACGCCCAGAAGCGCCAGCGCCTTTTCCCCGTCATAGCAGTAGTCCACGCTGTAGGCCAGCCGCCGCAGGCTGCGGACGATGGTTTCGCACAGGGCGCGTTCATCTTCAATTACTAAAAGGTGCATGAGAGCCCTCCTTTTTATTTCTTCGTTTTTGTGTTGCTTTCATTATAGCAAAAATAGATAAGGTTTGCGTTAAGTTTTCGTTCTTAACAGAGACTTTAACTCTCCTACGCTATGATGAGGGCAGAAAATCGGAAAGGGTAATGCAAAATGAGCTGCGGAAAAAAGGCCGCGGCGCAGATCGCGCTGCTGATAACCGGAATTACCATGCTGTGTTTCGGTGTCTGGCGGGGCGAGGCGGCGACGGTGCTGAGCAAAGCAATCAAACTATGTCTGGAGTGTGTGGGCATTGGGTAAAAAGTTTTCAGGCGTTTCACAGACCATGTCCCGCTTCCGGGGCTGGATTCAGGCGGGTGCGACGCTGCTGACCAACCTGCATCTGCCGAATTTCCTCAAGGGCGGACTGTATCAGGGGGCGGGGAAGACTGTCTGCGTGCCGGGGCTGAACTGCTACTCCTGTCCGGCGGCCTCCGGAGCCTGTCCCATCGGGGCGTTTCAGGCGGTGGTGGGCTCGTCCAAGTTCAGCTTTTCCTATTATATCACAGGCTTCCTCATCCTGCTGGGCGTGCTGCTGGGGCGCTTTATCTGCGGCTTTCTCTGCCCCTTCGGGTGGTTTCAGGAGCTGCTGCATAAGATCCCGACAAAGAAGCTCTCCACAAAGAAGCTCAAGCCCCTGACATACCTCAAGTACGCTGTCCTGCTGGTGATGGTTTTCCTGCTGCCGGCGTTCCTTGTGAACGATGTTGGCATGGGAGACCCGTTCTTCTGCAAATACCTCTGTCCCCAGGGCGTGCTGGAGGGAGCCATCCCGCTGTCCCTTGCCAATGCCGGCATCCGGGCGGCGCTGGGCAAGCTGTTTACATGGAAATTCAGCATTCTGCTGTCGGTGATCGTGCTGAGTGTGCTGTTCTACCGGCCGTTTTGCAAGTGGCTCTGCCCGCTGGGCGCATTCTACGCGCTGTTCAACCGGGTGTCCCTCTTCCAGATGAAGGTGGATAAGAATAAGTGCATCTCCTGCGGGAAATGCGCCAGAGCCTGCAAGATGGACGTGGACGTGACAAAAACGCCCAACCATACCGAGTGCATCCGCTGCGGAATGTGCATCCGCGCTTGTCCGACGAAAGCAGTGTGCTTCCGTTACGGCTTCGGCAGCGGGAAAGAAACAACAAAGAAAACAACGATGGAGGAATCAAAATGAACATGAAGAGAATTTTTGCACTGGCTTTTGCCGTGCTGATGGTGCTGGCCCTGGCGGCCTGCGGCACGAAGAACAATGACAAGATGGGCGACATGAGCGGCAACGGCTCCGCCATGACCGGCGAGCCAAAAACCGCCGAGGAGGCTCTCGCCCTGCACAAGGAGCTGCTGGAGCGGGAGAACGCGCTCCTGTCGGAAAATACCGAGCTGTGGGAAAAGGTCTTTATGGAGGCCGACAAGGGCATGGCCATGATCGAGGACGGAAAAAACTACGGCGACTTCCTGTTGGATACCGTCGAGGCCGCTAAAGAGCAGTTCACCGACAAGGAGTATGAGTGGCTGAAGGAGGCCGCCACGGAGATCAGCAATATCGAAAACAAGCTGACCGCGCTGGAGGAAAAGTACCCTGAGATCGTGCAGCAATCCATGGACGGCGATATGAGTATACCCGCAGGCAGCGACACGAGCAACCCTCCCGACGACGGCAGTATGCAGAAGTTCCCCACCTTTGAGGGCAAGGACCTGGATGGCAACACGGTGAAGAGCGACGAGCTGTTCTCCGCCAACGCCGTCACCGTGGTGAATTTCTGGTTCACCACCTGCAATCCCTGCGTAGGCGAGCTTTCCGAGCTGGATGCGCTGAACAAGAAACTGGCGGAGAAGGGCGGCTCCCTCATCGGTGTCAACACCTTCACATTGGATGGCGATGAAACAGCAATTTCCGAGGCTAAGGTTGTGCTTGCCAAGAAGGGCGCCACTTATCAGAATGTGTATTTTGACTCCGATGGCGAGGCAGGAAAGTTTACCACCAACATCTTCGCCTATCCCACCACCTATGTGGTCGACCGCAGCGGCAATATCGTGGGCGAGCCCATCGTAGGCGCCATCACGGAAAAGAAGCAGGCGGAGACGCTGCAAAAGCTCATTGATCAGGCGCTTGCCGCCGATATGGGCTGACAAACGAATTTATCTTCTCAGAAAGGAGGGATACACCATGTATCGGAGAGTATTGCTGCTTCTGCTCACCGCGGTACTGCTGCTGAGCGGCTGCACTGCCGGGCAGAAAAATATGCCGCAGAAAACGGACGAGAAGGAAATGACCGGACAGCCCTCTGATATGTCCGGTGAAGGAAGCATGTATATGAATACCACGGAAAATGTCATATATCTGGCGGGCGGCTGCTTCTGGGGCATGGAACAGCTGATGCAGTCCATCCCCGGCGTCATCGACGCCGAGAGCGGCTACGCCAACGGCACCTGCGAGGCGGACGCCGATTACAAGACCGTCTGCAAGGGAGAGACCGGCTTTCGGGAGACCGTGCGGGTGGAATACGACCCCGAGCAGGTGAGCCTCGACGCGCTGCTGCTGGCCTACTTTTATGTGATCGACCCTACGGTACAAAACCGGCAGGGCAACGACCGGGGCAGCCAGTACCAGACCGGCGTCTACTACACCAACGAAAGCGCGAGAGAAACGGTAAAACGCATCGCGGAGATCGAGCGTGGCCGCAGCGAGAAATTCTTTGTGGAGATCGGTCCGCTCAAGAACTACTATCCCGCCGAGGAATACCACCAGAACTACCTCGAAAAGAACCCGAACGGCTACTGCCACATCCCGCGCGCGGAGATGGAGCTTTTCTCCCGGCTGCGCATCGACCCGGGTGATTATCAAAAACCCGCGGCGGAGTCCATTCGTGACAAGCTGACGGAGGAGCAGTACCGCGTCACGCAGGAGAGCGGCACGGAGCGCGCCTTCACAGGCGAGTTCTGGGACAAGTTTGAAAAGGGCATCTATGTGGATGTCGTCACCGGCGAGCCGCTCTTTTCCTCCACGGATAAGTACGAGAGCGGCTGCGGCTGGCCGGCTTTCACAAAGCCCATCGAGGGCCCCGCTGTGGTGGAAAAAGAGGATTTGAGCCACGGAATGCGCCGCACGGAGGTCAGAAGCCGCGCCGGAGACTCCCATCTCGGTCATGTGTTCACCGGCGATCCGGAGTCCCCCAATGGCGTGCGCTACTGCATCAACAGTGCGGCCCTGCGCTTCGTCCCCTATGAAAAAATGGAGACCGAGGGCTACGGATACCTGCTGTACCTGTTTGAAAAATAGGACGCAAACGGTCGGCAGTTCTCATGCAAGGAACTAATTCAAACTTATTGCTGTTAGCCGATTGATTCAGGTGTGCCAAAGCATTGCAGGGCTGGAAGTATTCAGCTTCGGCAAAAGATATGTAAAACAGAGAAGCGCCCGTATCAGCATTTATGCTGGCACGGGCGCAAATCATTTAAGGCATGCTTTACACCCCTGTTTCTTTCATTATATCAGAAACGGGGAGGTGACTTTGTGGTTTTTTGACAGGCTGAAGAAGGCTCCGGCGCTTTTGGCACCGGAGCCTTCCTTGAGTCTTACTTTGCTAGTACAACGGAAATTTTGATCTCCTTTTCCGCCTCGCTCAGGTCGAACGCACCGCCGTCTGCGACGGTCACGTGCAGCTCATAGAGCGTACCGGCGGTAAGTTCCGTTACAGCCTTGCCGTCCTCGTCTGTGATCGACCACAGTGCAGGATCGACCTTTGCTAGCTTGCCGTCTGCGCCGTAGGCGTAGAGGGCCAGCGCGGAGGTGCTTCCGGACAGGTCGTTCATGCGGAAGGCGACGGTGGTGTTGGGGTGGACGTTTTCGACTGTCGCGGTATTGCGCCAGCTTGCAACAGTGCCTTCGCCGCCGTCCTGTTCAAACTGTGCCTGCGTCAGCACGTTCCGTGCAGCCTTGTCAAGATCGACCTTGCGGTAGGGCATTTCGGGCAGATAAACAAAGCGGTCCTGCAGGCGCAGCAGCTCCAGATAGCCGGTCGGGCAGTAGAGCGCGTTGCCGCTGTTGCCGGCGTACATCCCGATTGCCATGTTGTTGTAACCGTATTTATTGGAAACATCCATCGTGAAAACGGTCTCGCCGGTCTCAAAGTCCAGCACGATGTACTGCCACATCCCGGTGGTCACATCCTGCACATAGCCGTAAATATAGCCGGTTGCTGTGGAGAGCTTCATAATCGATGTGTCGCTCAAGTCATTGCGGCACCAGACGCTTTTCATCTCATAGCCGGAATCGGTTTTGATGGTATCGACACGTTCGACGCCGGGCGCGATCATGCAGTTGCCCTTCGTCAGCCAGTTCATGTCATAGATGTTGGCGTAGCTCTGGATGGAAGAGTCGTTGTTGGGGTCTGCCAGACCTGCGTTGCCCGCGCCGAACCAGTTGCAGACGATGGTGCTTACGGTGCTTTCGCCGTCATCATAGACGATGGCAGAGTTCTCAACGGCTACCTGATAGCCCTCGGGCAGATCATCCAGCACCGGGGTGCTTGCCACCACCTCGCCGGTCTTCATATCGAGCGCAAGAAGGTTCACGGGGTCCTGATTGTCGGTGAACAGCACAAGGTTCGGCGTCAGGGTGGGAGAGCAGCCGCCGCCCCATGCAAGACCGCCGCCGGTGGTCTTATCGCCTTCGCCGCTCACCTTTGCGCCCGCGCTCTTGTACGGCGTGCACCACACAACGTTTACGCCGTCCTCTGCGCGCAGAAGATAGCAGTTCTGGTTGGTCAGGATGACCGCACCCTCCTTGGAGGCGGCGATGCCGTTTTCTGCACCCTCGCCGGGGGTCAGTTCGTGGACAAAGACCGCCTTGGAAAGGTCTGTCTGCTTGCCGTTCAAAATTGCATCAATGGCGGAATGGGCAATATAGCCGATAACGCCCTGCTGCTGGCGCTGCGGATAAATGCGGAAGCCGCCCGTTGCAAACCAGAGGTTTCCATCGTAGTCAAAAACCACGGACAGAAGATTCTGGGTCAGCTCCTTGCCAAGTGCAGCCTCGGCGGCAGCCTTGATGTCGATGTCCAGCACCTTTTCAAATTCGGGCAGCACGTTGCCGCTTTCGTCTGTTGCGCGGAGCATCAGCACATGATTGTTGCTGGTGGGGCAGACGATGCGGTTGGACGCATCTAAGAAGGTATAGGAGCTTTGGATAACGTAACCGCCGCCATCATGCTTCTTCGGGGAGAAATAGCCGAGCGTCTTTGTTTCTTCGGCGTTCAGATCCCGGATGGCGATGCCGCCAAGCAGCGGCACAACGGCATGACCGTAGCTGTCAAAGTAGATGGCGGGAGAAGCGTTTGCGTTCGTTTTCTCGTAGGAAACGTTGATCTCGGGGTAGATGCCCAGCGGCAGGATCTCATCCGTCGAGTCAGTATTGTAGCCGTCATGGTGGATGTTGGCATCGCTCTTTGCCATGTAGGGGTTCTCATCTACCTGCTTGGGGTGCAGGGCTTTCACGGGCAGTGCCGTAGAGGTGGGTTCCTCCGCCGCGGGCTGTACCGCAGCAGGCTGTGCGGGAGCTGCCGAAGCGGCGCTGCTGTCTGCAGGGGGCTGCGTTCCGCCGCAGGCAGCCATGGAAAGGCACAGGGCAGCTGTCAGGGACAGGCTTAACGCAGAATGGATGATATTTCTCTTTTTCATAAACCGTTCTCCTTGTTGTGTTCGTTGCGGTCAGACCGGAGCGGCGCTTTCTTGTCCAGCCAGCTGCAAAAGCCCTGCCGTAAAGCGTCTTCGGTCACCGGCTCGAGCAGAAAGTAGTCTGCGCGCAACCGGAAGGCGTGGAGCGAAAAATTCAGGTCACTGCACCAGATGATGCGCGTTTGGGGACAAAGTGTGCGCAGATGCTCTACCGCGTTCAAGCCATCGACACCCGGCAGGGCGATCAAGGCATTGGTCAGCGGCTCGTTGTGTGCGGCTTCAAAAAAGCTTTCCTGATCGCGGTAACAATCCATTTGGGGAAACAAACAATGCTCGGCGCAGAACCGTAGGAGCTGCTCTGCTAAAAAGGCTTCCTGCGCCATGCTGTTTGTCAGCACGGCGATTCGATGCACAACACCCCTCCTTTCCTTCTGCCGTCGTTGGGGGTTTTTCTGTCTTCAGTATACGGGCAGGCGCAGCCTTTTCAAGGCATTTGGCACGAAAGCCCGGTTTCCGGCACGAAATCCCGGTTTCTGCTGCGACAGAACCGGGCAACTGTGCTATAATCAGGATGAAAGATTTTATAAAGGAGGTTGGAAGCTGTTTGTAAGCAGCTTTCCGGTATAGCATGAGAATTGCAATTGTCGATGACCTCGATGCGGAGCGCGCGCAACTGCTGGGTATCCGTAAAACAGTTTTCGAAAAATGACACGGCAACTGCCTGTCAGGATTGGTTACGGAGTACCCGGCTAGGCCGAGGAAGCATCAAGTCCCATGTCCGCACCGTTAAGGTGTTGGGTATGGGGCTTTTTGCATTTCAGGAACGTATACACCTCTGGAAAGGTGTAACACACTAGACTTTGTACCAAAGTCGTGTGCCAAGGGTGCTGCGCCCCTTTGGAATCCCTGCTTACATCGCCTGTGGGCGATGTA
>ENA-OQAB01000779-OQAB01000779.1-human-gut-metagenome-genome-assembly--contig:-NODE-779-length-16265-cov-3.098959_pt1 | contig 16265 bp, 13 predicted proteins | sample MGYA00242490_ERZ504517 | MGnify/ENA primary metagenome ERZ504517 (study PRJEB26092, sample SAMD00036298) | human gut metagenome | host: Homo sapiens | study: EMG produced TPA metagenomics assembly of...
TGCTTACCGATCACATGTATCGCCATGTAACCGACGTGGCGGACCGGCTCTATGTGTTGGCAAACGGACAGACCTATCTGACACAGGATGCCGAAGACCTTTGTGCGTTACGGTTATTTGAACCATTTGTAGTATTGACAGGAAGGTTTTCTGCCGCCGGAGTTTTCGATAAACCGGCCTTGTTTCCGGATTTTCAACTGCATTTTGAAGGGGATTCTGCTTCGGACGTGTCCAAATAAATTTGGCACTCCTCCCGGCTTGCACTATCTTTGCAGCGGTAAATTCCGGTTCGGAAAAGGTCGTGTCGCGTATCGCCGCTGCCGGCCGAAAATTTCCGCACCTTAAATAACAAGACTTATGGCAGGATCGAACTTTGTAGATTACGTGAAAATATTCGCCCGTTCCGGACATGGCGGCAGCGGGTCGGCGCATTTCCGTCGCGAGAAATTCGTCGAATTCGGCGGACCGGACGGCGGCGACGGCGGTCGCGGAGGACATATCATCCTGCGCGGCGACAGCCAGTATTGGACGCTGATCCACCTTAAGTACCAGCGTCACCAGTTCGCGGAGGACGGCGAAGGCGGTTCCGGAGCCCGCTCCTCGGGTAAGAACGGTAAGGACATCGTCATTCCCGTACCGTTGGGAACGGTCGCCAGACGGGTGCTTGAGGACGGTACGACGGAATATGCCGGAGAGGTGACCGCCGACGGCGAAGAGCTCGTCCTGCTCAAGGGCGGCCGGGGCGGACTGGGAAACTGGCATTTCAAGACCTCGACCAACCAGGCTCCGCGTTACGCGCAGCCTGGCGAGGATCGTCAGGAGGGAACTTTCATTCTCGAACTGAAGGTGTTGGCTGACGTGGGATTGGTGGGGTTCCCGAACGCGGGCAAAAGCACGCTCCTTTCGGTCGTTTCCGCTGCAAAGCCCAAGATCGCCAACTATGCCTTCACGACGCTCGAACCCAACCTGGGTATCGTCGAGTGCCGCGATCACCATTCGTTCGTCATGGCCGATATACCGGGCATCATCGAAGGAGCTCACGAAGGCAAGGATTGGGAACCCGTTTCCTGCGCCATATCGAACGCAATTCGGTGCTCCTCTTTATGATTCCTGCCGACAGCGACGACATCCGCAAGGATTACGCGGTCCTGTTGGGCGAATTGACCCAGTATAATCCGGAATTGCTCGACAAGGAGCGCCTGCTGGCCATCACCAAATGCGATATGCTCGACGAGGACCTGATCGAAGAGATGAAAAGCCATCTGCCCGAGGGGGTTCCTTCGGTCTTCATTTCCTCGATATCGGGTATGAACATTCCCCGGCTCAAGGATATGCTCTGGGAGGCGTTGCAAAAATAAGATAAAGTATAAAAGCCCGCTTGGGGGACATATAATTATACAAAAGCCTCGTATTCCGAAAAGAATACGAGGCTTTGTCTTTCGGTCCGAAACGACGGGGACCAGAGTGTCGGAAGCGCGGCTATCGCCGGATTTTCCGACTGTATCGTTTGCGGGGTCGGCTTTACAGGGCCAGCGGTTCGTATTTCAGTCCCCAGGCATCCGCTACTTGTTTGTAAACGACCTTTCCTTCGACGACGTTCAATCCTAACTCCAGTTCGTGATTCTCCTTGCAGGCGCGACGCCAACCCTTGTCCGCCAGTTGGATGGCGTACGGCAGCGTTGCGTTCGTAAGTCCGAGCGTCGAGGTGTAGGGCACCGCACCGGGGATGTTGGCGACACAGTAGTGCAGAATGCCATCGACGAAGTAGGTCGGCTCCTCATGGGTCGTCGGCCGCGAGGTTTCGAAGCAGCCGCCCTGATCGATGGCCACATCGACCAGAACCGATCCAGGCTCCATATCCTTAAGCATGTCGCGCGTCACGAGTTTCGGGGCTTTCGCACCGGGAATCAGCACCGAGCCGATCACCAGGTCGGCGGTCTTGAGCTCTTCGCGGATGTTGTATTCCGACGACATAAGCGTTTTTACGTTTTGGGGCATCACGTCCGTCAGGTAGGCCAGACGCTTGAGGGAGATGTCGCAGATCGTCACGTCGGCACCCAGGCCGGCCGCCATACGTGCCGCCGCCGTGCCTACGACACCGGCTCCGATCACGAATACCTTGGCGGGCTTCACGCCCGGCATGCCGCCCAGCAGCTTCCCTTTTCCGCCGTGCGGTTTTTCGAGGAAGTAACAACCCTCCTGCGTCGCCATACGCCCTGCGACTTCCGACATGGGAATCAGCAGAGGCAGCGAACGGTCGGATGCTTCGACGGTTTCGTAAGCGCAGCAGATCGCACCACTTTCGACCCATTGCCCGGGTCATGCGGTTCGCGGCTGGCGAAGTGAAAATAGGTGAATACCAGTTGTCCTTGGCGGATGAGTTTGTATTCAGGCTCTATCGGCTCCTTGACCTTGATGATCATTTCGGCTTTGGCATAGACCTCTTCGATGGTAGGCAGCAGTTCGGCGCCTGCGGCGACGTAGTCTTTGTCCGGGAATCCGCTGTTTGCACCTGGCAGTCGCCTGCACATACACTTTATGCCCACGTTTGGTAAGCTCTTTGGCTCCGGACGGGGTGAGCGAAACCCGGTTTTCGTTGTTTTTAATCTCTTTTGGAATACCGATAATCATAAGTCGAGTCGTTTTTAAATTTTTCGGACTCAATTTATGGAAAATCCGTTGAATTGCCAAATTATTTCCGAAAAAATCGAACCGATATTAAAATTTGTAAGATATGGAGGCGTAAAAGGTCCGGGGATACGCATACAGATAACGGGTGTCCAGCGGTCGGTAAACATACGTGTCTGCGGTCCGGATGCGGCGTACACGGGGAGATTCGTAGCCGCTGAAGAGTTGGTCTCTGTCGTTGAGAAGGTTGCGCACCGAGAGCATCAGAGTCAGACGCGAGGCGTTGAAATAAAACGATTTGAAAAGCGTGACATTCAACGTAAACGCATCCCCGAGCCGTTCCTGGCGGGTAAACAGTTCGAAGGCTTCCGGCGATTCGGCCAGTTGCCGGGCGATGCGCGACGTGCGTCGTACCAGCGACGGTTCGACGAACCGATTCCCGGTCCATGCGGCCTCCGCCTGTACGCCCCAGCCTTTCGGACCGTAATAGTTGAGTCCCGCGAAACCCGTCAGTTGGGGCGTGTTGCCGACCGAGCAGTCGCCCATGTAGCTCGTGGCGTTGCGGTCCAACACCTCGTTGTTCGCGTCGGCATAGACCGTGACGACGGGATTGTCCGCATAGCGGTAACGTCCGGCGCTGGCTGCCAGCGTGAGGTTCCAGCGGTATGCCAGCCGGATCAGGGCGGTCGCTTCCGCGCCGTAACGGAGCGTTCCGATGCCGGCGGCCGCCATGTCGCTGTATGTTGCGTAGAAATCGTCGTAGTAGTGCCGTACCTGCATGCCGTCCGCAGTGCGGACGACGAAGAGCGTAGCCCGAAAGCGCACGTTGCGCCCGGACCAGGTGTAGTTCAGTTCGGCCCCGTACCGTTTCTCCTCGGTGGGATCCTCTACCGGTCGGTTGTTGTATTCGAGGTTCAGGAAAAGGTCGTCTCCGTCGGGTGTCCGTGATGAGGCGTAAACCGTCATTTCCAGATGATGCCGTACCGAGAAGGAGTAGCCTGCCGAGGCGCGGAACAGGTAGGGCGCGAAATGCAGCGCCCGCGATTTTCCGAAGGATTTATTGCCGGCGAAAAGCTCTTTTTCGTAGTGTCCCCGGCGGAATACGGAGGCGGCTCCGACCTCGGCTGCGATAAAAGCCCGCAGGCGGTCGGCACGGTATTCGAGTGAACCTCCGGCGCCGATTTCATTGCGCCGCAAGTCGTAGTCGTAGCCGAAGCGATCGCCTTCGCGGATGATCCGATCGGGATGACGCAGATCGTTCTGGAGTTTGTTGCCATAGACGCCGTCGTCGATCAGGTAATAGTCGCGATCGACGAAATAACTGCGCCCCATCAAATCCCTCATCTGTTTGTAGAATCGGGAGTCCGTCCGGGCCGCCCGGATGCCGTAGCGTACCGTCAGTCGTTCGCTGATTCGGGTGATGCCCTCCGCGAGGAGCTGCATATTGGCGATGCGCTCCACACGGTCCTCCATGAGATAGGTCGCGCTGCCGTCCTTGCTGTTTCTGTTTTGCCGGTAAAATTCGTCCCAGTCGATTTGGGTGTAGCGGACATCGTTCGCCCGCCAGATATTTTCCATTTCGAGCCGGGTTACGGGGTCCGTCTGGTAGCCGGGCATCCAGCGGTAGTAGTCCGGCATCGGGCTCGGAGCGTCGTACCATGCCAGCGAACTGTAACGCCTGATGCCCGTTTCCGCCGTGAAGGTCGCTGCGAGCGAAGTCGCATCCGTCAGGCGGATCCGGTATGCGGCTGCGGCCAGAGGAACCGCTTCGCGTCGGATGCGCCCGCTGCGCACTTTTCCGTCCTGATAGCCCCACGAAGGGTTGTAGAGGGGATTTCCCGTCAGGTCGAAGGCTTCCCGGGTCGATGAGGTGCGCAGGCTTCGCATCGAAACCGGTACGACGGTCAGCAACGAGAAGAGATGCCTGTCTCCGAATCTTTTGGATAGAAGTATCGCTGCATTCAGCGAATTGCTGAATACGCCGTCGGCATAAAGGTCCCGTCCCGTGCGGCCCTGTACGGTCGCCGCAAGGTCCCAGTTCCGGCCGAGGTTTTCGGCGATGGTCAGGCGGAGCCCCATCAGGTAGTTGCGGCCGGAGAATTGGAGTGCCGCATTGCGCTCCGGGAGCAGTGGCTCTTCGGAGGTTCGGTATTCGGCGTCCAGAGTCGTCGGTAAATGCCATCCGTTCATCGGCTCTCCGTACTTTTGGGGATACAAGGCATTCATCGACGGAATGTAGCGCGACGGCAGCCGGATGCCGTTCAGCGACATCCGGTCGGGCCGGTACGGTTCTCCGCGGCGGTTGTAGGCCACGAATGAGAATTTGAAGTCCGTGGCGTCCCGGAACAGGTCGCCCGTACTTTGGATCGCTCGGTAGAAGAGCGACGAATCGGTGTCGATCATCGGGCTGTAAGGCTCTTCGTAACCGTTCTGAAAGGGATAATACTCTTCGTCCCGCAGATTGTCTTCCGGGGTTTGGGCCCGGAGCGGGAAACAACCGATCAGGCCGATGACAACGAAGAGTAAATATCTCATTTGGGTCATGGTATGATACAAATATACCCAAATAATAAAAAAATCGGACGCTTGGGTCCGATTATCTTCAATTCCGTCCGAGATATGGCTCCCGTTTTGATTCCGATCACCTCTGTATCCCTGGCAGAACAGCGGATTCGGCGAGCGCCCCTGCGATATGGCACGCCGCGACCTGACGTTCCATAAAGAGGATGATACGAAGGCTCTACCTTCATTTCGCATCATAGCGATCGAGCGAAGGCCGCTTTATCCGGGGTGATTATACATTCGGAGTGCATCGCTGCATTCCCGGCAAGACGTTTCTGTATTTTGGTTTATGCTTAATTCTGCAGACTTCATTCCATGGGGTGCAATGCAGCAGAAATGCCGTCGTAGGCCCTGGAGCGGCCTGAAACGGAGTTTGATAAAAGAGCGCCGACTTGTTGGAAAATAACGACGCCGTCTTTCAATGATTGCGCAGATGGGATCCTCCTTCTTGGCCGTTCGCTTGAAACGAAATATGGAAATTTTTTCGAAGTCCGCTTTTGGACCGATTTATATAATAGACTGCCGGGTTACGGCTTATGTAGTGTCAGGGCCTCAAATGAGCGATCGGCATAGACCAGAATAACGCGCACGACGGGATTCCGGTCATTGCCGGCGAGGGTTTGAAGAACCGTATCGGTTTGCTTCGACAGCTCGTTGTCGTTCTCGGCCGTTTGTGTCGATGGAGCGACCGAACCGGCGGTGTTCGATCTCTGTTCCAGTTCCGTCCCGAACAGTCCGGTGTCAGTCCGACCATTTCCAGCGTCTGTTCCGTTCGTTGAAGAGGAACTTTTCGGATTGCCGGTTCGATACATCTGTTCGGAGTCGAGCAGCAACCAGTCCGGATTGACGCGCGGAAACCTCCGGAGAATCTTCTGCAGCAAATCGAATCCCGGTTTGTTCCGTCCGGCGAGAATGTGGGAGATTCCCGAAGGCTGGATGCCGAGGATCTCGGCCATCCGGCTGGAGGTTAAACCTTCGCTTTTCATCAATTGTTGCAATTTCTCCTTCATTTCCGGTATTTTTACAAAAATAAATATTTTCTTTTGTAAAACAACTATTTTGTACGATTGTAAAATGTTAATTGTTGTCGATAATGTTTACAAATGTAATTATTCGAATATGGTTAAATATCTTCGAATCTTGTGTGTGAATTATTTGTATATATAATTTTATGTAATTTATTGATTATAAGTATATAATGCTTTTATATTTTTATGAAATTCGATGTGGACTGCAAAACGGCTCTAAATACGGTTGGATTCTTCTTGTTTTTATTTAGTTAGTTGTCATAAATATATGGTTTATAGTATATTTATATTGATAATTCAATATTTTGATTCTAATAATGCAGGGGATTTTTGACTGTTGCGAGGGTTTGCTTAGTATTTTACATTTGTTGAATATCAACAGCATGTTTACAGAGTGTGTATTTACAAATGGATAAAATTAGGCAAGTTTAAGAAGAAAGATGTGATTACATTTGTAACATACTACCCTATTTTGCTGGATTTTGCAATAATTTCGGGATATTGAAATTCGCTCTCCGTCGTTTTTTTAACATTATTTTCCTTTTGATTATATTATGTTAAAAAATAAGGCCGGATAGTGTAATCAATACACTACCCGGCTGGTAATTAATGGTTTGTATGTTCTGCCGTATGTCCTATTCCCGAATCATTCTGGCTGTTTCTTCGAACTCTTCCGGAGTGAATTTGGGCTTGACTTTGCGGAAATCAACGTCGTATTCGTTTTCCATCGGGATCAGGTGAATGTGCGCATGGGGAACTTCGAGGCCGAAAACCACTACTGCCACTCTTTTGCAAGCGATTTTCGCCTGGATTTTTTTCGCCACCCTTTTGGCGAAGACGATCATCCCTTGCAGGGTTTCGTCGTCCAGGTCGAAAATATAATCGATCTCTTTCTTGGGGACGACCAGCGTATGACCTTTCTCGAGGGGATTGATGTCGAGGAATGCCAGAAAATTTTCATCCTCCGCCACCTTGTAGCTCGGGATTTCGCCGTTGATGATGCGAGTGAATATGGATGCCATATGAAAATATGTTTATTGATTGCGTCGTTGCTTGTTGTGGCTTATCGCCTCTTTGAGGTCCCGTAATAAGCGAAGGGAGTTTTAATTTAATTCGGAGAGAAGAATCCTTCTCATCCTTCTATTTTGCATCGTGTCGGCTTCCGAAAAATACGGGAATCGATGCCGATGAGCGTATGTGCCTGTCTTTGGCTACTCCTCCTTGAATTTTGGAGCCATTATCTCCGAATAAAGGACCGCTTTTCGCACGTCGAATTCTTCGGCGATACCGGGGCTATGAGGTTGCTGTTCGGCGTCCGCTCGGGATATGCCGATCTGGTTGCGTAACGGAGATTCCGCTTTTTCAGTTTTTGGGGACTTGCCGGCCGTTTTTCGGAATCCGGACACCGGGGCGGATGTGTCCGCCTCCGCCTGACGGACGGGCTGTGCCGCCGATGCGGAGCGCAACTCTTTTCTTTGCATCTCCTTGAACTTCTTGACCAGCGGGACGATCGTGACTATGACGATCAACAGTGCGCTCCACAGTATTTGGATGATATCTTTGTCCATAGTGCCGATGGTTTAATCCTGATTACGTTTTACGGTGTCTATGCCCTTTATCTTGCGGATTTTGTCCATGATTGCATGCAGGCCCTCCGCATCCTTGACATAAAGGCTGATCGTGCCCTCGAAAATGTTGTCGTGCGTCTGGATATTGATCTGCCGGATATTGATGCTGAAGTCCTCGCTGACCGTTTTTGCCAGGTCGAGCAGTATGCCGGTGCGGTCGATGCCGCGCAGTTCGATGGTCGATAGGTACGACATGGCCTTGTGTTGCGACCATTTGATTTCGTCCTTGAGGATATTGCGTCCGAATTGAGCGGCCAGCCGGTCGAGCTCCTTGCAGTTGGATTTATGCACGATGATACGGTGCGACGCAGGGTCTTTATACCCTACCACGCTGTCTCCCGGAATCGGTTTGCAACATTCGGCCATGACGAATTGCGGTTCGCCTGCCGTTGCCGATTCTTCGGCTTTCGCGCTGTTCGGTTCCGGATTTTCGGCATCGTCGCCCTCCTCGTCCTCCTTTTTGTTGATAAAAAGCGTCCAGAACTTGAGTATCTTGCTGGTGGCATTGACTTTCAGGACCTTGTCCAAGTCTTTTAGATCGACGATCCCCGCCCCGATTTTGCTGTAAAGCTCCTCTTTGTTGTTGGATTCGTAAATCGGGACGATTTTGCGCAGCACACGACCGCTGAGCGGGGTATTGAGTTGCTGCATTCGCTCCTCGAGCATCTTCATGCCCCGTTCGATGTTGTTTTGCCGCTCGCGTTTGAGAAAACTCTTGATCGCCTGCTTAGCTTTGGTCGTGGTGACGATGTCGAGCCATTCGGCTTTGGGGCGTGCGTTGTCGGCGGTGATGATTTCGATCTGGTCGCCGCTGTTGATCTGTGTGGTGATCGGCTCGATCTTGTGGTTGATCTTGGCGCCGATGGCACTGTTTCCGATCTTCGAGTGTATGTCGTACGCGAAGTCCAGTGCGGTGGCTCCGTACGGCATTTTCCGAGCCTCTCCTTTGGGTGTAAATACCGCTATTTCAGATGTGTATAGCGATAATTTGAAGTTATCCAGGAAGTCAACGGCGTTTTCCGTCGGACCATTCAGTGCATCGCGTATCTTTTTGAGCCAGCGGTCGAGTTCGTCCTCGTTGTTCGACAGCGAGGCGTTTTTGTATTTCCAATGAGCGGCGAATCCCCTTTCGGCGATCTCCTCCATGCGTTGCGTGCGGATCTGCACCTCTACCCATACTCCGTCGGGACCCATAACAGTCGAGTGCAACGCTTCGTAGCCGTTGGCCTTGGGCATCGAAATCCAGTCGCGCAGGCGATCCGGTTTCGGCGTATAGATGTCGGTGATAGTCGAGAATATCTGCCAGCACTGTGTCTTTTCCGAGGGGAACGGCAGCGGCTGGAAGACGATCCGGATGGCGAACAGGTCGTAAACCTCCTCGAAGGGAATCTGTTTGCGCTGCATCTTGCTCCAGATCGAGTAAAGGCTTTTGACACGTCCCGAAATTTCGAAGTTGATATGGTCCCGCTTGAGCGCTTCGATGATCGGGGCGTTGAATTTGCTGATGAAGGCTTCGCGCTGTTCTTCGGTCGCTTTGAGTTTTTCCGACAGCTCGGCATATTGTACCGGGAAGCGATATTTCATGCAGAGGTCTTCGAGTTCGCTCTTAATAGTGTACAGGCCGAGCCGATACGCCAGCGGTGCGAACAGGTAAAGCGTTTCACCCGTGATTTTGATCTGCTTGTTGGTAGGCATCGACCCCAGCGTACGCATGTTGTGCAGGCGGTCGGCGATTTTGATCAGGATCACCCGCACGTCGTCCGAAAGCGTGAGCAGGACTTTGCGGAAATACTCCGCCTGCTCCGAAGTATCGGCATTGAATACGCCCGACATCTTCGTAAGCCCATCGACCATCTTGGCGATCTTGGGCCCGAAGATGCGCTCCATATCTTCGACCGTGTACTCCGTATCCTCCACAACGTCGTGCAGCAGGGCGGCGACGACCGATTTGACGCCGAGCCCGATCTCGTCCACGACGATCTTGGCTACGGCGATGGGATGCAGCAGGTACGGCTCGCCCGAGCGACGACGCACTCCGCCATGCGCCTCTTTCGCCAGGAAAAAAGCGCGTTTGATGAACTCCCAGTCTTCGTCGTTTTTACAGATTTTGGTGCACGACTGAAGCAGTTCCTCCCACTTCTCCTTGATTAATCGTTCGTCTTCCGGCGTAAAATCCATACCATCCAATGCTGTTTTAGGGTCCAACTACGAATTTCGACGGATTTCGTACCGACGATCTCGTTTTCTATCGTAAAATATCGTTTTTCGCTTCGTTTCCGGGGTGCCGTTTTATAACTGTCCCGGCTATACCGTGCGTCGCTGCCTGTATTTGTCCGAAGAGAGAAGACTCCGACCGGTCTTTTGGGCGTTTCCTGCCTTTGTTACAGGCCCCGGTCGGCTCTTCATTCGCTTTTTATGCTTTGCGGGCGGCAATCATCGCTTCGCGGACTTTGGCTTCGACTTCGTTGCGGAGCGCTTCATCGTTCTTGAGAAGCTCTTTCACGCTGTCGCGGCCCTGGCCGATTTTGCGGTCGCCGTAAGAGAACCACGAACCCGATTTCTTGATGATTCCGTAGTCCACACCCAGGTCGATGATTTCGCCGATCTTCGAGATGCCCTCGCCGAACATGATGTCGAATTCGGCCTTCTTGAACGGGGGCGCCACCTTGTTTTTGACCACTTTGACGCGGGTGCGGGTGCCGAGCTGTTCCTCGCCGTCCTTGATGACCGACACCCGGCGGATGTCGATGCGGACGCTGGCATAGAATTTCAGTGCATTACCGCCCGTCGTGGTTTCGGGGTTGCCGTACACTACGCCGATCTTGTCGCGCAACTGGTTGATGAAGATGCAGACCGTTTTGGTTTGGAGATGCTCGAGGTGAGCTTGCGCAGTGCCTGCGACATCAGGCGGGCCTGCAATGCCCATCTTGGCATCGCCCATCTCCCCTTCGATTTCCGCCTTGGGCGTCAGAGCCGCCACGGAGTCGATGACGATGATGTCGATGGCGCTCGAGCGGATCAGCGAGTCGGCGATTTCGAGCGCCTGTTCGCCGTTGTCCGGCTGCGAAATCAGCAGGTTATCGACATCCACGCCGAGTTGCTGGGCGTAGGAGCTGTCGAAAGCGTGTTCCGCGTCGATGAAAGCGGCGATACCGCCGGCCTTCTGGGCTTCGGCGATGGCGTGGATCGCCAGGGTCGTCTTGCCCGAGGATTCGGGACCGTAAATCTCGATGACGCGTCCTTTGGGGTAACCGCCTACGCCGAGCGCCATGTCCAGGGTGATCGAACCCGTGGGGATTACCTGTACGTCGGCGACCTCTGCGCTCGACATGCGCATGATCGAGCCTTTGCCGAAATCCTTCTCGATCTTCTCCATCACCGCGTTAAGTACCTTTAACTTGTCGGGATTTGCTTGTGTTTTCTCTGCCATATAGTCGAATTGTTTTTATTTTTTCGTATTTCGTATCCGGTGTCCGGTGCGTAAACCCGGGATTTTCCCGCCTGCCGAACTTTGCTGTTCTGTCGTCGCTGCCCGGCGACCGACGGATCTTCCGACACTGTTCCTGAAAGTCGGAATCGCCGTTTCGCTCCGGGTGTTTTACACAACGGGATTTATTTTTCAAAGTTACGAAATAAAATGCAATTATCGCCATTTCCGGCCGGATTTATGGCTGTTTGCGGATGTAATTCTGTGGGTGAAGGGGAAATTTGCGGCTGCGTGTCGGGGTGGGTCGTATTTTGGGGAAACAGGGTCGTTCGTTGCCGACGGCCTGAAGAATCCGGGATTTTCGGAGGCGGAGGATATGGTCGGCGAATCGACTGCCTCCGGTGTGGTTCAATGTCCGGGTGCAACCGGATTGGAGAAGTGTATGCGTGCCGGTGTCGGGGATGGTTTTGTCCGGAGTGACAACAAGCGGAAGGCGACGGAGTTTGCGGGCTTGTATGGCATCGGAAATATCGAGTCGTCGGTAAGTTTTTCGCAAATTTGTGATTCGGGAGGAGATGAAAAAAAGTCCCGGCGGGTTATGCCAGGACCAGTTTTTCGAGCTCTTCCATCTGTCGCTGAAAAGCCTTGTCCGTTTCGATCTGGTTCGATACCGCCTTGCAGGAGTGCAACACCGTGGCGTGGTTGCGTCCTCCGATAGCCGAACCGATGGCGATCAGCGGGGATTTGGTGTGCTGCTTGGCCAGGTACATGGCGATCTGACGCGCCTGAGCCACTTCGCGGGTTCGTTCGGGCGAATTGAGGCGCTGGATGTCGATATGCAGGAAGTCGCAGACGACTTCGATGATGTGCTCGATTGTGATCTCTTTTTGGCATACCCGGACATAGACCTTCAGAATCTCCTTGACGAGCGACAGGGAAACTTTCTTGCCCATATAGACGGTATTGGCTACCAGGGCCGACAGAGCGCCCTCGATTTCCCGGACGTTGGCGGAGATATTGTCCGCCAGGTAGCGGACGATTTCGTCCGTAAGCTGGAGGCCGAGTTTCTGAGCCTTGATTCTGATGATCTTGACTTTGGTGTCGTAGTCGGGCGTGTTGAGCTGGGTCGAAAGTCCCCACTTGAAGCGGGTCAGCAGTCGCTGTTCGATGTCCTTCAGCTCCACGGGCGGTTTATCCGAGGTAAGGATCAACTGTTTGCCTGCCAGTTGCAAGTGGTTGAATATGTTGAAGAAGGCGTTCTGGGTGCCGGTTTTTCCCGTGAGCTCCTGGATGTCGTCGATAATCAATACGTCGATCATCTGGTAGAAATGGATGAAATCCGGAATTTCGCCGTTCTTGTAGGCGGTCTGGAATTGCGCCTGGAACTTGTTCATCGAGACGTAAAGCACCTGCAGTTCGGGGTGGCGCTGCCGCACTTCGTGGCCGATCGACTGCACGATGTGGGTCTTGCCCAGTCCGGAGTTACCGTATATATACAGCGGGTTGAAAGGCGTATGGCCCGGATCGACCGCGACGGCCATACCCGCCGAACGGGCCAGGCGGTTGCACTCCCCTTCGATGAAGGTTGCGAACGTGTAGTTCGGGTTGAGCTGCGGGTCGATGACGATCTTCTTGAGACCCGGAATGACGAACGGATTTTTTATATTTGCCGTGTTGGTCTGGGTGCTGAACTGCGAAATCGCCGTCGTATCGGCTTCTTTCGACACTGGCACGCTCTGTGCGTCGTTTTTGGGAACGGCGTAGTGCAGGCGGATCTCCTGTCCGTAGAGCTGGGAGATGATCGGCCGCAGGAACGGAATGTAGTGCTTCTCGATCTGATAGACGTAGCTCATGTTGGGCACGCACAGACGAAGCGTCTTGCCGTCGAATTCGAGCGGCACGATGGGTTTGAACCACTTCACGAACTCCTCTTCGGTCGTTCGGGACTTGATCTGGTCCAAACAAGTTTGCCATTTTTCGCAATATGTCTGTGCGGGAGCTAACATCGATGGAGGGTGTATCCGTTTTTTTTGGTAGCACAAAGTTGTAAATAAATTTGTGAAAATGGAGCGGCAAAATGCTTGCAAAAGTCGATACTTTTACTATAGAAAAAAGGATGTGGCAGGCTCCTCTTTTTTAACTTGCTGATAGTGAATATTGGAAATAAAATATGTATATTTGCGTATAAAATTTTTGGAGGATAACAGCTTTAAGCTATAAATAAAACCAATGTAGTTATGGAAAACGGATTAGAACAACAAGTGCTGGCGAAAGCCCAAAAATGGCTCGACGGCAATTATGATGCAGAGACTAAAAAACAGGTTAAATACCTGATGGATAATGATATGAAAAGAACTTGTAGAGAGTTTTTTACAAGGACCTCGAGTTCGGTACGGGCGGTCTTCGCGGGGTCATGGGAGTGGGCACCAATCGTATGAATATCTATACGGTAGGTGCTGCGACGCAGGGTCTTTCGAACTACCTGAAGCGCAATTTCGCGGGCGAGGAAATCCGGGTCGTCGTAGGGCACGACAGCCGCAACAATTCGCGGATGTTCGCCGAGCGTGTGGCCGACATCTTCGCCTCGAACGGATTCACCGTATTTCTGTTCGACGCGCTGCGTCCGACACCCGAGTTGAGCTTCGCGATCCGGGAGCTGAAATGTCAGTCGGGCGTGGTCGTCACGGCTTCGCACAACCCCAAAGAATACAACGGCTACAAAGCCTACTGGTCCGATGGATCGCAGGTTACGGCACCGCACGACAAGAACATCATCGACGAGGTGGAGAAAATCACCGAGGTCGATCAGGTGCTTACCGGCCGGAACCCGCAGAACATTCATGCTCTGGGCAAGGATTTCGACGAGTTATACCTTAATAAAATATACGAGTTGTCGCTTTCGTCCGAGAGCGTGAAACGTTTCCACGACATGAAGATCGTCTATTCGCCCATGCACGGTGCCGGCGTGCGGCTGGTTCCCGAGTCGCTCAAGCGCTTCGGCTTTACCAACGTGCAAATGGTTCCCGAGCAGGCGGTGATCGACGGTAATTTCCCGACGGTGGAATCTCCCAATCCGGAGGAGCGCAAGACGATGTCGATGGCTATCGACCTGGCGAAGAAGGTGAAGGCGGATCTGGTGTTGGCTACCGATCCCGATTCGGACCGTATCGGCGTGGCGCTGCCTGATGAAAACGGCGAATACGTGCTGTTGAACGGCAACCAGACATTGGTGCTGCTGATGACTTATCAACTGACCCGCTGGGCCGAGTTGGGCCGCCTGAACGGACACCAGTACGTGATCAAAACGATCGTTACGACCGAAATGGTGGATGCCGTAGCCGACTATTTCAAGGTGAAATGCTACGAGTGTCTCACCGGCTTCAAATACATCGCCAAGATCATTCGGGGGCACGAAGGTACCGATATGCAGTACATCGGCGGCGGCGAGGAGAGCTTCGGCTACCTGGCCGGGGACTACGTCCGCGACAAGGACGGCGTGTCGGCCTGCTCGCTGGCGGCCGAGGCCGCAGCCTGGGTGCGCGATACGATGGGTATCTCGCTGTACGAGTGGCTCAAGCAGCTTTATGTCAAGTACGGATTTTACCAGGAAGGCCTCGTTTCGGTAGTCCGTACCGGTAAGGAGGGTGCCGAATTGATCCAGCGGATGATGGTCGATTACCGTGCCAATCCTCCGAAAGAGATTCTCGGCTCGCTCGTGGTGAAGATCAACGATATTCAGACTTTGGAGTCGTTCGATGTCCGCACCGGAAAGAAGACGCATCTGGAGCAGGATAAGAGCAACGTACTTCAGTGGTATACCGAGGACGGCACCCGTGTCTGTGTCCGTCCGTCGGGTACGGAGCCCAAGATCAAGTTCTACTTCGGGGTGAAGGCTACCCTGCCGTCCGTCGCCGATTACGAAAAGGTACGGGCCGAACTGAACGACAAGATCGAACGGATCAAGAAGGAGCTGAAATTGGTGTAAAATATTCATATAATTTTATGGAATGCGGATATTTCCCGATTATAGGTTGGGGATTTTCACTCCGGAATCAAAAAAGAGAGCCTTAAAAAGGCTCTCTTTTCGTTAAATTCAATAATTGTAATTACCCTACTACTTTTCGGATGCGTTCCAGCCCTTCGGCGAGCGTCTTGCGGGGGCAGGCGATGTTGATGCGCAGGAACCCTTCTCCGGCGTACATTTCGCCTTCGTTGATCCATACGTGCCCCTCCTCCAGTAACTGCCGGGCTATTTCCGTCGTGGGGCGTTTCAACGTCCGACAATCCACCCACACCAGGTAGGTGGCCTCGAGCGGAGTGACCGGCAGAGCCGGCAGGTGCCGGGTGAAGAAGTCGCGCAGGTATTCGTAGTTCTCCCACAGGTATTTTTTCCAGTTCGTCCAGCCATTCGCCGCCTTCGTTGTAAGCTGCGATCAGGGCTTCGACTGCAAAGGCATTCAGTGCGTGGAGTTCGTTATCGACGAGTTGCCGGTCGATTTTCCGGCGTATCTCGGGATCGGCGGCGATGATGTTGGCTGCTTGCAGACCGGCGATGTTGAAGGTCTTGCTCGGGGCGGTGCAGGTGACCGAATGCCGCAGAAACTCTTCGTTCAGCGAGGCGAACGGAATGTGGCGATGGCCGTCGAGCGTCAGGTCGCAGTGGATTTCGTCCGATATGACCGTTACCCCGTGCCGCAGGCAGATCTCCCCGAGGCGGGTAAGCTCTTCGGCGGTCCAGGCCCGGCCCGCCGGGGTTGTGGGGATTGCACAGGAAGATCAGCTTGGCCTGCGGGTCCGGCCGCCTTGCGTTCCAGATCTTCGAAGTCCATGCGGTAGGCGCCGCCTTCGTCGATGAGCGGATTGGCGAGCGGCTGACGGCCGGTACGCTCCAGCACGGCGAAGAAACAGTTGTAAACGGGCGTCGAAGGATTACCTTGTCGCCCGGTTCGGTCAGGGCCTTCAGGATGACCGAAAGGGCGGGAAGTGACGCCC
>ENA-OQAB01000780-OQAB01000780.1-human-gut-metagenome-genome-assembly--contig:-NODE-780-length-16249-cov-3.491006_pt1 | contig 16249 bp, 19 predicted proteins | sample MGYA00242490_ERZ504517 | MGnify/ENA primary metagenome ERZ504517 (study PRJEB26092, sample SAMD00036298) | human gut metagenome | host: Homo sapiens | study: EMG produced TPA metagenomics assembly of...
ATTTAAGTTTCACCTAAGAAATAAGTTTGTTCAACTTCTTTTCTATACCTTTTAATCTTTACATTTACAGTCGGTTAGGTAAATCATATCTTGCCAATTATTAATGTTTCCATCTTTATCACCAAAAGGAACAGAGACATGTGAAACCTTTCACCATTAGTAAGGAAATAACATTTCCACCTAAGAAATCTTCTTTTGCTACTAAAGTGATATTCTTTTCCCAACCAGGTGTATCTCCAATTTTATTACCAATTGTTTGATTTTCCCAGATTACATACCATCCATTTGGATCTTTATCAACAATACCACCATTTACTGAATCACCAACTTTAGCAATTTGTCCTTCATCATTTAATAAATCAAATCTAGGATCAATATAATCTTTAATCACACATTTAGTTAAGCTACTACCCATAACTGAACTTACTATTGAATTAAAAATTGAATTTAATTCATCTGGATATTCAGTACCATATGCTAATTCATATGCTAGTTTATTTCCTGAAACCATTTTACTTGCAATTGCCTGCAATAAATCTTTGGCTGTTTGAATATCTCCCAAACTTACACCTAATGTAACAAGTGTATAGCCAGCAGCTTTAAGTTCATCTGCAGCTTGTTTAATATCATCATTATTGAACTTAATATCACTATTTGGACGTCTAGCATTAATTGAACCATCAGTTAATAATATCACATATTTTGGATTTTCTTTATTTTCAGAACTATCCAACATTGCTTTTGCTTTATTTAAAGCAGCTACTTGATTAGTACCACCAGTTGTACTTAATTGATCTATTTTTGATATAAAGTTTGAGACCTTACCATCCACTTTTGTCAATGGATATTCCTCTTGAACTGTTTTAGCAAATGGAACAATACCTACATAACTATCTTTAGATAATTGATTCAATGATTTTACAAATGTACTAGCAGCACCTTTAACATATTGAAAACGTTGAGTTGAATCACTTGCTGTGTATACATAATATTTTCCATTATCAGATAAATAATTATTATTACTAATTATAGTACTTCCTTCACCCTGTACAGAGGAATCGGTAATATGCCATTGATTTTTGTAAATTTTATTCTATATACAGTAGCTTTACCTGCTGGATCATTAATAACATAATAAGTTCCATTTCGATCAAATTTGTTGTCTCCAAATGCTTTAGATAAGCCATCTTTTGTATATTCAGTATTAGAAACCTTACTTAATTTACTTGGGAACAACATAGATCCTGAAACATCTAATGCTAATACAACATCAATAGGCTTTTCTTCTGCAACTTCAAGCTTAGATGAAGCTGTGATTTTAACATTGTATTTTCTTGCGTCCCAATTTACTAAATCAGCTGTTTTATCAACTTCTAATAAATCCTTAATATCTTTTTGTGTCAATCTAATTTGACCAAATTCTTGAGCATCAATTGCAGATGGATTACGACCTTCAATAGGCTTCCCATTTGGGATAATCTCTGTAATCGTAAATGCATATTCTGTTCCATTTCCCCCTGGGTTTTGAACTGTTATTGCATCTTCATTCTCAAGTTTATATAACAATTTCCCGTTTTGATCAAAAACTAAAATATAATAAATTTTTCCCTTTGCATTATCTTTTGCAGGCTCAGCACGCCATGCTAATGTATAATCTTCTTTGCTTGTTTGATCAGAAGATGCATACCTCTCTCCATCAAAAGTTATATCTTCACTTTGTGGATTTCCTTTATATTCTTTGCCTTTTATTGTTACAGAATTAATACCTTTAAATTCATTTCCTTGACTATCATATCCTGATGTTCTATTATTCCAACTTATAATAACAGGAACATTAGTAGTTACTTGCTCATGTGTATAATAATAAGTATTATATTCATTAGCTTCAATCTTTGCTAATAAGTCACCTGTTTGATAAATTGTATTAACTTTAGCACCATCATTTAACTTAACTTGATAAATTAAAGTACCAACAACATCTTTATCATATAATGGTTGTTTATCCCAAGGAACACTCCACTTAACTTGTGAACCAGACGTTTCAACATTTGAACCACTTACATTTGTTGTAGGTACTTTTACAATCGAAAATCCTTCACCAATAGTATCAGTTAGTACGCTTGTTGTACCCTCTTTAATTGGATTTACATTATATTCGTATTTAACCTGATTATTTTCAGTATATTTCTTTGTAAAAGTTTTTCCAGTAAACTTAATAGTGATTTCATATACTGAATCACCAAGATATTTAACTTGTTTACCTTTCCAAATTTGTCCATCTTCTAAATTAGGAACTTGTAATTTACTATTTATATCATTTACAGGTGCTTTTTTCAACACACCTGTCTTATCATTATCAACATCTAATGATTGGACAGTTTCCTTTTCATTACTAGCTATAAATTTATAACCATCCTTATTTGTAACACTCCAATCAATAACCTCTCTAGTTTCTTCTTTGCTACTAGGCTCATCACCTGTAACAGCAAATACATTTGAAGCAGTTACACATATCATACAAAGACATAATAATAAATTAATTACTCTTTGTTGGATTTTTCCTTTCATAATTTAGCCTCCTTACTATATATCAATAGGATTTTTCTATCTTCTACCATAATTCTATATTTTTTTAGTCACGCAAAGGTCACAGACATTCATATTCATAGAAATTATGAAACCAAAGATATATTTATCAATATAAGGTCATGATGAATTTCATGACCTTATCAAACATTATTCACCATCTATGCATTTCTTTTTTTCTTTAATAGATATACAACTGCCATAATAACAACAATAACACCTAATGTTCCAGCAACATATAAAACGTTACCTGATGTTTGTTGTCCTTTAGATAATGGTGTCTTTTCATCATCTACATTTGTTGTATCGTCTCCATTAGCTTGAGGTGTATTAGGATCTTCCACTTCTACTGTTGGATTATCATTTTGATTGTTTGTTGTTGGATTTTGGTTTGTTGGATTATTTGCTTGTCCACCATTTGCTCCTCCACCAACTGTTGTTGTATTAACAACATCAACATAACTGGTTCTCCTTCAACATAGACGATTTGTTCAATTACAGGAGGTTTTTCTGCTTCTCTTGTAGATGTATAAACAAATTGAATTTCTACATTTTCTCTAGATACAACCAATCTTTTTTGTAAAGAGTCTGGTTGATATCCATCAATAGTTTTTGCTCTAACGATTTCTTCAGTATTTAAATCAGTTGTATAGATTGATGGTGTAGCTAATTCAACACCATTTTTATCTACATATTTTACTGTAAATTCTACAGCATTAACTAATTTTATATATTTAGCAACATAAACTTGTTTTTCTTGAACTTTTGTCCCAACTTGTGGCAATACAGGACTCCAAGAATTATTTCTATATCCTTCTTTTATGTCTAATTCAGGAACATCTGGAAAAGTCCCATTAGCATTTACTGTATATTTAATAACAGTATGATCTTTATTAATGACATAATCACCTTTTAATCCTTCTGTTTTAAATGTTCCTTGTGATCCAGATCTAAAAACTACTTCATATTTTCTTGTTGCAGCTGATACATTTGTCAAAGTAGCAGGAGCAATCATGCTAACCATTACCATTACTGCAAATAATGTTTTCATTAATTTTTTCATGATTATTCTCCTTCCTTTGTATCTTTTTTCTTTCTTGTTTTAACTAAGACAAGAATTAATCCAGCACTAATTGCTAAACCAACAACTAGTGGTAACAATTCTGTATAGTCACCTGTTTTTACTGCATTGATATATCTGTTAATTTGTTTCCCTGGTAATTTGACAATTTTTTCTACAATTGTTGGTTGTACTACTTCAGGATCATCATATTCTACACTGAATTCAAATTGTAACTCACCAGCAGCATTTTGATAACTATTTGTCATTGAGTCACCATCAATACCAATTGACATTTTAATTACACTTTTTTCATTTTCTTTTAATGAAGCCATCAACATGTTTTCACCCATGCTTTGACCACTTAAATCAACTAATGAACCATCTTCACCACCAATAGTTCCTCTATAAAATTCTTCACCATCTCTTGTAAATGAGATTTCATAAACTGCACCTTTTGTTTTACTATCTTCACTTAAATCCTTTAAAACTTGTGTATTTAAATAAAACTTCATTTCTCTTTGATCATTATTAACTAATGTAAAAGTTTCACTTCTTTCTTCACCAGGCATCATGCCCATGAATTTATCAGTCAATTCATTTTGATTTGTATTAAATTCGAAATATTGAGATGCATTACCATCAAAAGTAATAAAAGGTGAATCATCTTCAGCTTTTGCTACATTAACACTTAACAATAAAGACAAGCATATGCTTAAACCTGTTATTAGTAACTTTTTCATTTAGATTCCCCCTTTACTCACTAATACTTACAATATTACCATTAGAATCAAATTGAGCATCTAATCCCCATTCTGCTAAAATGGCATCTTTTGCTGCAACTTTTTGAATCGCATCAACTTCAACATCAACTTTTATTGTTAATGGTGAATACAAATCTTGATCAGCATTTTTTAAATCAGCAATTTTGATTGCATCAACAACATGAGTAGTTGATGTCTTGCTATCAATTGGTTTTTTATAGTAACAGTAAACAACTTCATTATTTTCATCAGATGTATCAATAATCCAATCAGAGTTATTATTTTCTAATAGAATCTTTGCTGAATCTGCGTCAAAATTCTTTTCATCATGACTGTCACTCCAATATTTTGTTAATGTAATACGAATATATGATGGAAAATCCCCACTATTATATGCATAAATTGGATAATCATATCTATCTCCCGGAAGTGCTCCAGATACTTTCAATCCATTATTTTCAATATATTGAGATACTTTTTCTTCATCTACTTTTAATTCAACTCCTAAGTTACCAGCAGTAATAGCATTCTTAGCTCTTGTATCAGCAGTAAAATATGCAATTGAACCACCAACTATTGCTACAACAAATAACCCAGCAGCCACTATCATAAGAGTCATTTTCTTTTTCATAGCGCATTCACCTCTACCTTAATATTTTATACTATAAGTATAATAATTTATCGTCACACACTAGTCACACGGTTATTATTTTATCATATATTTTCATCTTTACAATAGTTTGATTTATAAACAAAATCAGTAAAACAGAAACTCAAACATTGAATTTCTGTTTTTTATTATTGACTAAAAGTGATTTGGTTTCTACCACTATTTTTAGATAAATACAAAGCTTTATCAGCTTTTGCAATCCATTCTTCTTTAGTCATTATATTTTCTTTTACCGCAACTCCAATACTTATTGTTATTTCTACAGACACACCCTTTATTTTGAGTTGTTTTTAATTGCTTTTGCACCAACTTTAATTTTTCTTCAATTTCATGTTCCGAATAATTTTTAAATATAACACAAAATTCATCACCACCATATCTATAAGCAGATTGTTCAGGAATATTTTCTAATAATATTTTTCCTACTGAGGTCAAAACTCTATCACCAAATAAATGACCAAAATCATCATTAAAAGCTTTAAATAAATCTATATCAAACATCACCAAATGATAAATATTTTTAGAATCTTTCGTGATTTCATCCATTTCTTTATCAAAAGCATCCTTATTTTTAATCAGTGTTAATCCGTCAATATATATTCTTTTTTCCAAATCAAATTTTTCCATACTATCCTCAATTATAATTTTACTTTTCTTCTCAATAAAATGAATCATTGAACAACTAATAACCCAAAGCAAAAAAGTCGAAACCATAATAACCATAGTATTTAAAAGATAGGTTGAATTAAAGACTTTATCTGGATCCCATTCTAAAAAACAACTACTTATAAACATTAAAATTAAACTTAATACCGTCACAACACTTGTTAACTTTTCATCTTCGTAAATAATTGTAATAAGTATTGGAAATCCCAATAAGATTAAGACTGACACAAAACTATTATGGACTGAAGAAAATACAAAAGTTAATATGACAGTCAATATAGATACACTATATTGTTTTGATTTAAATGATATTTTACGATTATTTACGAGATATGATGCCAAAAAACATACCATTAAATTAACAAGAGTAGGAAACAATACATACTTGTGGATATAATGTGAAAAACTAGAAGATAAATAATCAATTTGTAAATTGCAAACATCATGCATTACTTCTACTACAAATTCCAATTAAACAACCTATATATAAAAGTTTAACATGTGTTTTCAACCAATAAAAATTCATCCTTTGATATTTATCATACGCCAAATCTTTGTTTTTCATTTTTACCACGTCCTCTTGATTTTAATTATATCATTAAATTGAAAAGATAAAAGAATTAACATAAACTTATCATTAAAACTCATATACAAATTATAATTTTGTTATTGATGTTACAATATCTGCTTTTAAGCAATCTTTTCAAACACCTTAAACACACTAGCTATAATATTCACTTTAAATACAAAAATTTCCATATCATTTTACAAAAAAAGAGGAGATAACATCTCCTCAAAATAAATTATTTATTTTTTAGTGCTTCATCAATAGCTTGAGCAGCTTTTTTACCAGCACCCATTGCTAGAATAACAGTTGCTGCACCAGTGACAACATCACCACCAGCATAAACACCATCTTTACTTGTTTTCATTGTATCTTCATCAACAATGATTCCACCCCATTTTTGAGTATCAAGTCCTGGTGTTGTTTGTCTAATCAATGGGTTAGGACTTTGTCCAATTGAAACAATAACTGTTCCTGTTTCAATTGTAAAATTAGATCCTTCTTTAACAACTGGTCTCCTTCTTCCACTTTCATCAGGTTCACCAAGTTCCATTTCAACACATTCCATAGATTTAACCCATCCATCTTCACCATTGATTTTAACTGGATTTGTTAATAATTTAAAGATGATACCTTCTTCTTTAGCATGATGCACTTCTTCTGCACGGGCTGGAACTTCCTCTGCTCCTCTACGATAAACAATATAAACATCCTTAACTCCTAAACGTTTTGCTGTTCTTGCAGCATCCATTGCTACATTTCCTGCTCCAATAACACATACTGTATCAGTAATTTTTACTGGTGTAGGATGTTTAGGAAATTCATATCCCTTCATCAAGTTAACACGTGTTAAGAATTCATTAGCTGCATAAACACCATTTAAGTTTTCACCTGGAATTCCTTGGAAACGTGGAAGTCCTGCTCCACTTCCAACAAATATTGCTTCATATCCTTGTTCTTGTAATTCATCAATTGTAATTGATCTTCCAACTACAACATTTGTTTCAAAATCAACACCTAATTGAGCAACACCATCAACTTCACTTTGAACCAAAGCTTTAGGTAAACGGAATTCAGGAATACCATAAGATAAAACTCCCCCAGTTTTATGCAAAGCTTCAAATACAGTTACATCATAACCTTTTTTAGCAAGTTCACCTGCACAAGTAATACCTGCTGGCCCACTTCCAACAATTGCAACTTTCTTACCATTCTTTTCAATATTTAAAGCTTTCTTTTGTCCATGTTCTCTATGATAATCAGCAACAAATCTTTCTAATCTACCAATTCCTACTGATTCACCTTTAATTCCACGGACACATTTTCCTTCACATTGATTTTCTTGCGGACAAACACGTCCACAAATTGCTGGTAAGGCATTTTCTCTTGTTATAATTTCATAAGCTTCTTCAAAGTTCCCTTTAGCAACTTCGGCAATAAATTCAGGAATAGGTACCCCTACAGGACATCCTTTTTTTACATGGTTGATGTTTACAATTTTAAACAACGTGTTGCTTCTTCCATTGCTTGTTCTTTTGTATACCCTAAAGAAACTTCTTCAAAGTTTTTTATTTCTTACATTTGGATCTTGTTCAGGCATTTTTACCTTTTCTAATGACATATTTGGCATTATCTTTTCACCCCCGTTAAATTACAGATATGTGCTTCTTCACTCTTAAACATCTTTTGTCTTGCGATTAATTCATCAAAATCAACCAATAATCCATCAAAATCAGGACCATCTACACAAGCAAATTTAATTTTTCCATCAACGCTAACACGACAGCATTCCACACATACCTGTTCCATCAATCATAATTGGATTTAATGAAACAGAAGTTTTAATGTTATGAGGTTTTGTTACACCAACAACAGCTTTCATCATTGGTACAGGTCCAATCGCAATAACTTCATCAATTGTTTCACCTTTTTCAATTAAATCAGCTAATACTTGAGTAACAAATCCTTTTTGTCCAAGTGATCCATCATCAGTTGTAATATATACATTCTTACAGAATTTTTTAAATTCTTCCGCTAATAAGACATATTGAGCTTCTCTACCACCAATAATGACATCACATTCCACACCCATATTGGCTAAAGCACGTAATTGAGGAAATAAAGGTGCACTTCCTACTCCCCCAGCAACCCCAACAACATGTTTTGATTGATGAAGTTGAGTTGGTTCACCTAAAGGTCCTACAAAATCAGTTAACTCATCCCCCTGATTTAATTTTGCTAACTGTTCAGTAGAATATCCAACAATTTGATAAATAATTGTAATAGTTTCTTTTTCTCTATCAAAATCAGCGATTGTTAAAGGAATTCTTTCTCCATCTTCACCGACTCTTAAAATGATAAATTGTCCTGGCTCACATTTTCTAGAAACGTTTGGCGCATGGATTTCCATTAATTCAACAACATCATTTAGTTTTTCTTTACGTAATATTTTATACATCCGCATCATCCCCTCTTTAAATTTAATAGAAATTATATCACAGTGCAAAATTTTTCGCAATACAACTTGATTATTTCCTCTTTATATCTTGACCTATTTTTTAATTATAGCTATGATATTAATGAAATGGAGGAAATTATGGATACTAAATTAATATTTTTTGATATTGATGGAACATTACTAGATGAACAAACTTTTACTGTTCCTGATTCAACTAAAAAAGCAATACAACTTGCTCAACAAAACGGACATAAATGTTTTATTAATACTGGGAGACCAATTTCTACAATTGATCAAGTGATTACTGATATTCCTTTTGATGGATATATATGTGGATGTGGAACATATATTGAATATCATGGCGAACCTATTTTTCATGTAGATATTTCTGATGAATTAAGACAGAAAATCATTCAAAAAACACATGAATATCATGTTGATACAGTTTTAGAAGGACGTTATGGTGTTTATTTCCCAGAAGTTTCATATCATCCTTTTGTTCAAGGAGTTGAACAAAGATATATTAAGGAAAAATTTCCTGTTCATAAATATAATCAAAATGATGTTGTTCCTTTTGATAAGTTTGCTTCTTGGTATACAAAGGAATCTGATATTGAAGCATTTAGAGTTTTATTGGCTGATGATTTTGATATTATTCAAAGAGATGTTGATTTCTTAGAAATTGTCCCATTACCTTATTCTAAAGCAACTGGTATACAATTTATAGCTGATTATTTACATATATCTATTGATGATACAATAAGTATTGGAGATTCTACAAATGACTTACCAATGCTTAAATTCACCAAAGAAGCTGTTGCTATGGGGAATAGTAATCCACTTTTATTTGATGAAGTCACTTATATTACAACTGACATTCAAGATAATGGTATTTATAATGCGTTAAAACATTTTCAAATTATATAATTATAGGGTCAACGAGAAGTTGACCCTATTTTTTTAAAACTTCATGGATTTGTTCAAGACTTCCATTTTCACTCAATAACTTCATAATTGCATCATACTGTTCAATAGATAAATTTTCAAGAAAGCGAGTATCTTCATAAGGAAATTCTTTTCTAAAAAGTATTAAGATATAATCCCTTTTTGCTTTTAACATACCTTCCTCAATTCCTTCTTGCTTACCAATTATCTTTCCTTCTTCAATCCCCACTTGTTTCCCAATTATCTTTCCTTCTTCGATCCCCTCTTGTTTTCCAATTATCTTTCCTTCTTCGATTCCCTCTTGTTTTCCAATTATCTTTCCTTCCTCAACTCCTTCTTTTCTACTTTGTATCATTCCAGTATGATATGCACGACGATCTCTTTCTATTTGTAGATTCGCAATATATTCATCTGAATTAAGATACTTATTATAGTGATCAAGCACTAATGTATACAATTCATCATCATGATGATCAATAAAATCTTCATTCTTCGAAAACATATGTACAATACGATAAAATTGATCGTTATTTACAACTTCCATTCCTAATTCCTCCATTCTTTCTATTTGTAATATTTCAATTTCAATCGGTCCGTCTTTTAGCTTGATCAAATAATCAGAATCAATCAACTCAAAACGATGTTCAAAATGCTCAAGATCACGGATAGGTTTACCCGTATAAATAATCAACGTTTTCACTGTTTTCACATTATAGTCTTTTCCTTTATTAATTTGTGAATCTAACAAAAGTGATGCATAATTAAAAATCTAATCATTTCAGATCTGTTAATATCCCCATTTTGCATCTCTAAATCATAGTAATATCCCTGGTCATCAACCACCGCAACATCCAAAATACGCTTTTTAGCATTTTCTTTGCGTTGATAGAAATCCGCAACAGTAAGCTCCGTATTCAAGATGGGGTGATCACTCAAATGCGAAACAAACAGATTTCTCACCTCGTCACAATGGTGAAGAAGATAATGAAAAAAATAATCAGAAGAAAATTTTGCAGCCGATGTTTCAATACTATCCATAAAAGTCATCCTTTCTAAGGAGAAAATATCCCCCTACTACTATATACGCAAAAAATTCTCATTTTTCTTTTTTTTCGGACAACTTTTTCAAATATATTATACATCCACCTATAAAAATATGCAATAAGCAAATATTGATATACAAAAAAAGAACGTGGGGAATACGTTCTTTTTTATTATAGACGATTTATATTTAGGGAGAGGGGTCGCCTATAGATTGTATTATGTGTCTTTCTTAAGACACTTATATCATAACTCTGACATATGAATTTATTGTGAACATTCATTTATTTTTCTAATTTTCCTTGGTGAATCTGTAATTGAATATCCATACAATTAGCAAACTCTTTAGAGTGAGTCACTATAATAATACACTTATTCTTTAGGTGTGCTAAATCAATAAATGTTTGAATAATTCCTTGTGATGTTTCTGGATCTAAATTTCCTGTTGGTTCATCACACAAAATCAAATCTACATCCTTGGCCATTGCTCTAGCAATCGCAACACGTTGCTGTTGACCACCTGATAACTTACGAACATTCTCTCTTACATTCTTCTTCACTTAACCCTAGTTCTTTTAAAATATTGAGTGCATATTGATTTTTATGTGGTATCTTTAATATGTGCGATATCCATTGCATTCACAACATTTTGAACAGCATTCATATAAGTAATTAAATTATAGGATTGAAAAACAATCGATACATCCAGACAACGATATTTTGTAAAACCAATTTTAGCAATATCTTCACCCTTATATAAAATATGTCCCTCTTTTGGTTTATCCAATCCTCCAGCTAAAACAAGTGATGTTGTTTTACCACTACCACTCGCTCCAACAATTGCGTAAGTCTTTCCTTTTTCAAAAGAATAGTTGGCATCTTTTAAAATATTGACTTGTCTTGAACCATCTTGATAATAATAATCAACATGTTCAAACGTTAAAATTACATTTTCATCCATACCTACCCCTCCTTCTTCACAAGAATTTCTCTTGGTGATAATCGTAAAATATAAATTGATGGTAAGACGACAGAAACCAAACAAATCAATCCTGTAATTTCAGCTAATTGAATAACTGTTTGTGGTGTTAAAGAAACATCTAACTCACTATTTGTAGGAGCATTCATAGCTTTATCAAACAAATCCTGTTTTGTATTACCAGATGATGCTTCCGTTGTTTTTTCATTAGGCATTTCCATCATCACTTGTTTTTGACTATTTTGAGTCGACTCTAACATTGAACTCACAACATTAGATACCATCTTTCCTGTCCCTAAAGAAATACCAAAAGATACAACTGCAATCATCAATATCTCAAACAATTGCTGTAACATGATTTTTATTTTAGATTGTCCTAATGATAAAAACACCCCAAATTCATAAAAACGACTACGCATTGTTAAAATCAAAATCAAACATAAAATAGCACTTCCTGCACCAATAACAACCCATAAGAAAATAGTCGCAAACTGTTCCATATTTTCCAACGAATCAATACTTCTTTGATAAACTTGATCATTAGCATCCAAAGTATAAGTCTCAAAGTCAATATCCGTTACTGATTTTGCTTTTGCTTTAAATGCCTCAATATGTTCAGGATCATCTAAATAATAAATAGCTTTAGAAATATTTGTTGTACTATCATTTAATTTTTGTGCAATTGTTAAACCAGTATAAATTTGATTAATTGGATTTTGACGATTACTCATCATTCCACCTATTTGATCATTTGTCTGCATTGTATAAATTCCAACAATTTTCAGTTTAACTATTATTTCCTCATTATCCGCATTTGTTGATGTAACACTAAAAGTATCGCCAACTTTTAAATCATTATCACTCGCTAATGTTGTTTCAATAACACAGTTTTTACTATCAGCATCCTTTTGAGTAAGTAAACGTCCACTCTTTAAAACATAATTTTCATTTAAAAACTCACTCATATTTTCCATCGTTGTATTCCCAACAACAGTAAAATCATTTTGATCCATCATCTTAGGCATATCACCCATAAAGTTCTTACGATCAGCATTGGTTGATGAATCCTCACTCTTACTCACTTCAACAGGATCAATATCATCACTTGTCACTCCTACATTAACAGTATAATTATAGCTCTTAACATATGTTAAATTTTTTAGCTGATCAGCCATCTTTATTGTAACTGGGCTAATAACCTCATCCATTGCTTCACCTTTATCACGATTCTTCATCATGTTTTGCATATTGTATGTAAGAGTTACATCACTACCTAAAGATGTACGTACCTGCTCCATTGATTTTGATGTTGCATTCTTTATTGACAACCCCGCAATAACAAGATTTGCAATCACACACATCAAGACCAATAATAGTATTGTTTTACCAACATTCTTCTTTATGCTTAATATCGCATTTTTTATCATATTCAATCCCTCCTAACATCTTCATTTTAAAAAATCAATGTTAGAAAACAATCAAATAAATGTGTGAAAAAACGAATTTATTTGAAACAAAGAATATTTTTTATTCAAAAGAAAAAACTATAACAAACCTGTTATAGCTAATAAATATGTTTTTCAATAACTCTCGAATTTTCTTTTTTATATTCTTCTTCAAAATAACTCAAATAAGTTCCTGGTGTAATGATCCCATTCATATTTACAATATCAATTCCAGATTTTCCAATAATACGATCAGCTAGCAAAACACAATTTGTTGTCATGACAAAATAATATTTAAACATCCCTGATTTAAACTTATAAAATGAAGCATGTGTTCCTTGATAAAGACGACTTGCATAATCTTGTGACTCTTGATTATTAATACAAGGTGGATCCCATTTCACCAATCCTTTTTTAAATTCATCAATTGTATCTTCAATACGTTCTTTTTGAACTTCATTTAAAGTCAATGTATAAGCAAAAATATGACTTGTCATATCATCCTTATGACAAAAAGAAATATATTTTTCTTTATCAACAATAAACAAAACGCCTTCTCCAATAGCTCCAAAAAGATGTGTTGATGCTTCATCATAAGCCCCATAAGCAATCACTTCATTTTGATAACAAATATCAACATGTCCAATAGCCCCAAAACCATCTTTACTCACATGAACAAAAACCTCTACTGATGATAAATCATCATCCTGTTTCATTATCTCATCTTCAACTTCTAATTTTTCATTAATATACTCAATCATTACCCTCGGCATAAAAGCAACCATAAATATTGGTAACGATACACGTATTCGTCGTTTTAAAGAATTTTTACGATTTTCTGATAACAGTTCTTTCATTGAAGCAAACATATACTTTATACCCAAATACAAAGTATATAAAACAAAAATATAAGTCATCTCTTTTGCATGAACACTCGGAGATAAAATAAAACTTATACCAACCACAATCAAAACAATTGCTGATAACAAAAACAACAATCTCCCATTTACTTTCTCTTTACGATAATAACAATATGTAACAAAATGCGAAATCCCCATTATTGAAACATATAAAGCAAAAACCATAACAACAATTGATAAAGGTAATTTTGGTGTAAAGATAAATATACAAGCAAACAATAAATGAATCAAAATCCCTAATATATTGGTTTTTAAATTCTTCAATAAAGATGAAGTATCAATAAAAATCAAAATACCCAACACCATAACAATCATATACATAAAATAAGCTGAATTTAAAAAAGCAAAAATTCCTACAAAAACAAACAACAACCCTAGTAAAAAGGTCATAAAGAAGTAATATTTATTTTTCATTGAACCTGATCTTCATTTCCTGCTTGAATAACATATATTTCATTTGGAACACAAATAATAGATTTAGAACTTCCTTCTTTAACCCATCCCATTTTTTCACAATCATGATTTGGACATTCAACATTCACAGCATGATATTCATGATTCTTCACTTCTAAAGAAAACTTTCCATAACTTCCTTTAAACGTATATGTTTTATCAACTGAAATATCAATTTTCTCTATCAGTTCATCTTTATAATAAACTTCAACAACATCCTTTTTCCCTTGCATCATTGAAAAAACCAAATACCCTACACCAATAACCACTAATAATACAACAATCACAATAATATCTTTTTTCTTCATATAAATTCCTTTCTATATATTAACTTTATAAGACAAAATATCCACATTTATAAATTAAAATAAGACTCACCAATCAACAAATATTTTTACATATTCTTATGGTAAATGAGGAAGGCTGAGATGTCAATAAATTTGTAAATGTTATTCTTTCATTCTAAATCTTTGAGGTGTATAATATAAATATAGCAAGAATATGATTTATAAGGAGGAAAAATAAAATGATTAAAATCATGTTAGCATGTAGTGCTGGTATGTCTACAAGTTTACTAGTAACAAGAATGCAAAAAGCTGCTGGTGAAAGAGGTTTGGAAGCTAAAATTTGGGCTGTAAGTGAAACTGCATTAACAACTGAATACGCTGCTGATCCATGTGATGTTTTATTAATTGGGCCACAAGTTCGTTTCCGTTTAAACTCTATCAAAGAGCAAACAAAAGGTGAAATTCCTGTTGAAGTCATCGACATGCGTACTTATGGTATGATGGATGGATCTAAAGTTTTAGATCAAGCTTTAAAAATGTACGAAGATTGGAAAAATAAATAATCCCCTATATGAAAATAGAAGTGAATCATCACTTCTATTTTTCTTTTAGAAATAAGTTGTATTTGAATGATAAGACGAAGCCCCTAATGCTAAAATCAAAATAAACAATGGCTCCATAAAAACAAGTCCTAACGTGAATAAAATTCCATGTCCAAAAACAAGTGAAAGCCTATATAACAAATATATTAAAACAAAGACATTCACAAATGGTATCAACATAGCTAGAAAAAACCAACCACTTCCCGTTACCATTTGACAAAAGATATAAACATTATAAATTGGAACAATCGCGTACCATCCCTTATATCCAGCTTTATTAAAAAGAATCCACCATGAAATAATTGTAACTAATGAAACAACAAAACCTGATGTCATAAAAGTTCCATATATCGATTCCATATTCCCCCTCCTTTATATCTTTATTATAAAAAAATACGTTGTCAAAAGCAACGTATTTGAAGTCTTTATATTGTATCTGAGGATTATAATGAATTAGCAATTAAATAGCCTTCTTCAATAGCGTGATTGATATCTGAAGCTTTTTCATGACAATCACCAATAAAATGAACATCTATTCCTTTTTCAATAAGTGGTGTTATATCAAAGGTTTGTGATTTTGCCCCTACTGCTAAAACAACATAATCACATGGAATCGTTATTTCTTCATCGGCTTTTTGTGCTTTGATATGCGTAGGATTGATTTGGGTAACTTTTTGTTTGCGTTAATAATGTTACATGATGTTTTCCAAATGTTTCAAACATAGTTGGTTCTAACTGTTGAAGATTCTTCTTTAGCTATCTCATCCAACATTTCAACAATTGTGACATGACATCCCATTTCTGCTAA
>ENA-OQAB01000782-OQAB01000782.1-human-gut-metagenome-genome-assembly--contig:-NODE-782-length-16232-cov-2.262962_pt1 | contig 16232 bp, 18 predicted proteins | sample MGYA00242490_ERZ504517 | MGnify/ENA primary metagenome ERZ504517 (study PRJEB26092, sample SAMD00036298) | human gut metagenome | host: Homo sapiens | study: EMG produced TPA metagenomics assembly of...
TATTACGAATCCGGAGGCCCTGGCCGATTATTCGGAGCCGTTTCCGGAAGCTGAATCCATCAAGGGACTGCTTGTGGATCCGCAGAAGCTGGGCACTTCGGAGCTGGATGATCTGGGGGTGAAGCATGCGGCCTATAATATCCCTATTTCCAGGCTGCTGGGTCCCAGTACGCACAGTGATTATCCGACGATTACATATACCTATAACGGAAAGGATTACACATTGAATGGCCATGTGGTGTCGGAGTATGATTATGTATTCCGTACCCTGACGGAAAAAGGTATCATCATTACGGCAATTCTCCTGAACAATAAGTCGGATGCCTACCCGCAGCTGATCCATCCGCTTTCCCGGGGCGGCAGCGCTTACTATTATGCGTTTAATGCGGCGGAAAAAGAGGGGACGGACTATCTGGAGGCAATCGCAGCATTTCTGGCGGAACGGTACCGGGACAATACTCACGGCATAGTGATGAACTGGATTATCGGAAATGAAGTGAACGTGCGCTCTACCTGGAATTATATGAAGTATATTGACATTGTGCCTTATGCCAGGGAGTACGCGCAGGCGGTAAGACTGTTTTATAATGGAATCAAAAGCCATAATGCCAACGCCAAAATTTATATTTCCCTGGATCAGCAATGGAACCGGAACCTCAGCTCCAACAGCAGCTATGATTCCAAGGATCTGCTGGATGTTTTTAATGAATGCGTGAAGGCGGAGGGAAACTTCGACTGGGGGCTTGCCCACCATCCCTATTCTGTTCCCATGACTTGGCCGAAATTCTGGGATCTGTCGGGAGAGGCAGGGGAGCTGGTTTTGGAAACTGAGGACACCTCCATGGTAACCATTTACAATATTGACGTCATTACCAGCTATCTGCAGAAGCAGGAGTTCCTGATGCCTGACGGAGAGGTACGCCCGGTCCTGCTGAGTGAAATGGGCTTCACGTCCACCTACGGGGAGGATGTGCAGGCGGCGGCCTTTGCCTATGCCTACTATATTGCGGAAAACAATCAGTATATTGATGCCATGATTTTATCCAGAGAAACAGATGCGGCCGAGGAGGTGGCCCAGGGGCTGGCCCTGGGACTTTCCTACCAGAACGGGCGCAGGAAATACATATATGATACTTTTAAATATATTGATACCGGGGAGGCGGATGCTTACACGGAATTTGCAAGAAATTATCTTGGGATCCAGAGCTGGGACCAGGTAATCACGAAACGGTGAGCGAAAGAAAATGTGACAGGAGAAGACTTCCGTCAGGAGTGTCTTCACGCCTGCGGGCAAAACACATACGTTCAGGATGCCACTGCACACCGATAACAGGCAGGTTTTCATGTACAATGCCTTCGGCCACGCCATCAGGCGCATATTGAACCACAGACAGGCCCCGCCCCGGGGAACCGATGCCCTGATGATGCGCGCTGTTCACATTGAAATCTGCGCCGTACAGCTGATGAAATATGGATCCGGGAACCGCATGGCTGGGATGGACCTGATCCCTGCCGTCATACTGATGTGCATAATTCGTGGGCAGATCCTGAATTACGCCGCCGCCGAAATAAACATTGATAATCTGCATGCCCTTACAAATCCCCAGGACCGGCCTGGAAAGGCGAACAAAAGCATCCAGCATGGCAAGCTGCTTCCTGTCAAGCCCAGGTTCAATTTTCCGGGAGCCATGGTCGCTCTCTCCAAACAGAACAGGATCGATATCGCCGCCCCCGGGAAGAAGCAATGCGTCAAAATCCCCGGCAAACCGGCAGTCTGTCGTAACAGTGCACGAAGCGCCAAGCCTTGTGAGCGCCTCTGCATAATTCTCCGTACTGCCGGAATTCCCGGCAATTACAATTTTTTTCATAAACCCTTCTTCCGGCGCCGCCATACCATCTGCCGGCACCCTGTTATTCAGACTAAATAGCCCGTAATCCATTATATGCACTTTGGACCAAAAGGAAAATACGACTTTCCTCTGCAGCCGCCCGCTTTGGAAACACAGGAAGGTGGAACGGCCCCTCCCCGACGACTTTGATAAAAAATTAACTTTTTTCAGTTTGATATAATACGGTATTCAAAGAAAAAAAGTTGTGCTATACTAATCTCACATTCGTAAGTGCCGCAGTCCTTCAGAGGGGGAAGACGCGCGGCGCTGCGGCAGGGTTTCAGAACGGAAAATGAAAAAGGAAGTGGGGTTACCGGAGAATGAAGCATTATGAAGTCAGCGATGAATACCGTACAGGAAACGAAACAATTGATCAGCAGCATGCGAGAATGCTGGACCAGACGCAGAGAGCTTATCAGCTTTTCACGGACGAGAACATGCTGTTTAAATGTGCCGATATCAACAGGATTCTGGAAGACCTGAGTTTCCATACCGCAGAGCATTTTGCCTACGAGGAAGAGTACATGCGGGAGATTGGCTATGACAGGCTGGAGGAACATATCAGGCACCATGAGGACTTCAGCAGGAAAATACAGGAATTTACAGAACGTGTGCCGCAGCTTTCCCTGGATACGCAGGACGAGATGCTGGGAGAGGTATTTGAGTACCTGCAGGAATGGTGGAAGGTGCATATCACCCAGGAAGACATGAAGTACGTGGAATTTGCGAAGACGCATCAGACGGCAGCACCGTAGGCAGCAGGACGGCGCTGCCGTTCTGCTGCGGCGCAGAAGGGTGCGCGGGAGAGGATGGTCCGTTATGGCGGCGACCGGCTGTACATGCGGGAGACAGCAGGGCATTCCGGACGGGATGCGGAAAGGAAGAGGGAATGGAAGAAGCTTGGGAAAAACTGAAAAAAATTATTGACGAGACGGATAATATCGTTTTTTTCGGAGGGGCGGGAGTCTCAACAGAAAGCGGAATACCGGATTTCAGAAGTGTGGACGGGCTGTATAACCAGAATTATGATTATCCTCCGGAAACAATTCTCAGCCATACCTTTTACCGGAGGATGCCGGAAGAGTTTTTCCGTTTTTACAGAGATAAGATGCTGTGCCTGGACGCAAAGCCCAATGCCGCACACAGAAAGCTGGCTGAATGGGAGGCGAAGGGAAAGCTGAAGGCGGTTATCACCCAGAACATAGACGGCCTGCATCAGCTGGCAGGAAGCAAAAATGTGCTGGAGCTGCACGGAAGCGTGCACAGGAATTACTGTGAGCGCTGTCATAAATTTTATGATGCGGAATATATGCTGCATACGGAAGGCGTTCCGAAGTGCAGCTGCGGCGGCACGATTAAGCCGGATGTGGTGCTTTATGAGGAAGGACTTGACAACAGGACGCTGACCCGGGCCGTGGAATATATCAGCAGGGCGGATGTGCTTATCATAGGAGGAACCTCCCTGGCGGTGTACCCGGCGGCAGGACTGATTGACTATTATGAAGGAAATAAGCTGGTACTTGTGAACAAAACGCCAACGTCCAGGGATGCACAGGCGGATTTGGTGGTGCAGGGCAGTATCGGGGAGATTTTCTCCCGGCTGTAGAGTGAAATACCCCGCGGGGCGGCATCGGCACAATGCAACAGGGACATCGGGCGGCGGAGGCTGCCTTAGGGTGATGGGGAGCATTTGGCCGTGGGCCGGTTTGTCGGTACTGCAGGGGAATGAAAGGATGGGATGACAATCATGGATGATCCAGGTAAGGGAATATTGTAAACCTGAAAAACAGCACCCTGCGGCAGCAGGGAATGGGAGGTCCTGCGGGTGGCGCCGACTTCAGGCTCAAGTGTCTGGGCTGCGGCCATCAGATCATGGTTCCCAGGAAGCTTGTGGCAAAAAAATGTCCGGGAAATCCGGGAAAAGGCTTGAAATCGCTGGATTTCTATGATATGATATTACCTCGTGATATATAAATTTCCTTGCTCCCGGGCAGGGGGCCAGAGACCAAAAGGAGGTAACTAGCATGAGCAAATATGAATTAACATTTGTTGTGAATGCGAAAATCGAAGACGACGAAAGAGCTGCAGTTGTGGACAAGTGCAAGGCTCTGATCGAAAGATTCGGCGGCACAATTACAAACGTTGATGAATGGGGTAAGAGAAGACTTGCTTACGAGATCCAGAAAATGAAAGAAGGCTTCTATTACGTAGTTCAGTTCGACGCTCCGACTTCTGCACCGGCAGAAATCGAAAGCCGTATTCGCATTATGGACAACGTTATGAGATATTTAGTTGTTAAGCGCGAAGAAGCATAATCAGTGGATTTTGTAAAGAAGGCAGATGCTTTCTTTCGAATGCGGTGTGCTTTCTTGATTTGTACTGAGGATGCATTCGCAGTACAGGAGGTAATATGAATAAAGTAATTCTTATGGGACGTTTAACCAGGGATCCTGAAGTGAGATATTCCCAGGGAGAGAGCGCAACGGCAATTGCCAGGTATACACTGGCGGTTGACAGAAGATTCAACCGCAACAACGACGAGAATTCAGCAGATTTTATCGGATGCGTTGCATTCGGCAGAAGCGCGGAATTCGCAGAGAAGTATCTCCGTAAAGGTACGAAGGTCGTTGTAACAGGCCGTATCCAGACTGGCAGCTATACGAATAAGGATGGCGTTAAGGTTTACACTACCGACGTGGTTGTGGAAGATCAGGAGTTTGCAGAGAGCAAGAATGCTGCGGCGAATAACGACGGGGGTTATTCCGGCGGTTATACCGCACAGGTATCCAGACCTGAACCGAGCGCACCGGGCGATGGTTTCATGAACATTCCGGACGGAATCGACGAGGAACTGCCGTTTAACTAATGCAATTGTGACTGTCCGGCCCCCGGTTTACAGAGGACCGGTGCCGTGGAAGGGAACTTCCGGGCGGACTGGCCGGACAGATTTATATGATTCAGATAGGAGGCAATACTATGGCTTATAATAAAGCAGAGAGATCTGATTCTCCGATGAAGAGAAGAGGCGGCATGCGCAGAAGAAAAAAAGTTTGCGTATTCTGCGGTAAAGATAATACAATTGATTACAAAGATGTAAATAAATTAAAAAGATACGTTTCCGAAAGAGGAAAAATCCTTCCCAGAAGAATCACCGGAAACTGTGCAAAGCATCAGAGAGCACTTACTGTTGCTATCAAGCGCGCAAGACATCTTGCACTTATGCCTTACGTAGCAGACTAATATTAAGAGCAAAGCGGCTGTCGGAAATTCATCCGGCAGCTGTTTTTTGTTGAAAAAATGAAAATAATTGTCTTTTACGTCGCAGGCCAACAAAGCGAAAAGTATGGCATTCTGCATTAAAAAATGGTATAATATCAAAGATATGTGTGTCGGAGGCCCAGGCCCCCGGTTTTACATGAAGAAATTTATTGACGCCGGCGGGAAGAATTTACAGCCGGGTCTGTCTCAGAGCCTGTTTGAGGATTCATTTTCTTAAGCTGCATATTGTATTTACTGGTAACTTCAGGGATACCTGACAGTTACATCCACAGGAATCAATTTTCAGACACACTCCAGACTACGGATGAGGATAGGAATGAAGAAAAGAGTCAAATTAAAAGGAAGGCTGAAGATATATATGCAGATATCCATGTATCTCGGCCTTTTGCTTTTATTGGTGGACATTGGAATTTATTTTCTGGATACGCGGGCGGGGTTCCTTCTCACCTGCTTCCTTGTATTTTATTTTGCAATGATCCTGTATCTTATGCTGTATAACAGACCCATTATCATCAATGAGCTGGTCAGCTTTGCAACGCAGTACGGACAGATACAGAAGGAGCTTTTAAGAGAGCTTTCCGTGCCGTATTCACTGCTGGATGAGGATGGGAAAATAATCTGGTACAATCATGCATTCGCAAGGGCAATACATAATGAAAAAGCCCAGCGGCGTTCGGTTACCTCCTTTTTTTCCTCGGTAACAAGGGACAGGCTCCCTTCAGTGGAGGAAGGCGTGGCAGAATTTGAAATCTCCTATGAGGAGAGCGAGTATATTGCCAAGTTTACCAGAATATCGCTCCGGGAAATGGCTGACGACAGTGATATCATCGGCGAGGAGGAGTACCAGGGTTGTCTGTATGCCATGTATCTGTTTGATGAAACGGCGCTGAAAATCGCCCTGAAGGAGAATGATGATCAGTCCCTGGCAGTGGGAATGATATATCTGGACAATTATGACGAAGCGCTGGAAAGCGTGGAGGAAGTGCGGAGATCGCTGCTTATCGCGCTGATTGACAGAAAGGTGAATAAGTACATTTCCGGTTTTGACGGAATCTGCAAAAAGATTGAAAAGGACAAGTATCTGACTATCCTCCGTAAGAGCGCGGTCACTCAGATGAGCGATAAGCGTTTCGAACTTCTGGAGGATGTGAAGACCGTAAATATCGGCAACGAGATGGCGGTTACCATCAGCATCGGCGTGGGCCTGGACGGCCTGAGCTATTCCCAGAACTATGAATTTTCCCGGACAGCCATTGACCTGGCGCTGGGCAGAGGCGGCGATCAGGCCGTTGTCAAGACGCCGGAGCAAATCAGCTACTATGGTGGGAAGAGCCAGCAGGTGGAGAAGAACACCAGAGTCAAGGCCCGGGTCAAGGCGCATGCGCTGCGGGAAATTATTACAAGCAAGGACCGGGTCCTTATCATGGGCCATCAGATCGGGGATGTGGACAGCTTCGGCGCGGCTATTGGTATTTACCGGATTGCAAGGACGCTGGATCGCAAGGCGCAGATCGTTATCAACGAAATCACCACCTCCGTACAGCCGCTGATTGACATGTTCCAGAACAGCCAGGAGTATGAACCGGATATGTTCCTCAAGAGCCAGCAGGCGCTGGAAACGGCGGGAAATAACACGGTGCTTGTGGTGGTGGATGTGAATAAACCCAGTATCACGGAATGCCCGGAGCTGCTGAAGGTATGTAAGTCCATTGTGGTTCTGGATCATCACAGGCAGGGAACGGAAACTATTGAGAACGCAACGCTTTCCTATGTGGAGGCCTATGCTTCTTCTACCTGTGAAATGGTTTCCGAAATATTGCAGTATATCAATGACGGGGTACGCATCAAAGGCGAGGAAGCCGACTGTATGTATTCCGGCATCATGATAGATACCAATAATTTTATGACGAAGACCGGCGTGCGTACCTTTGAGGCGGCAGCATTCTTAAGACGCAACGGCGCGGATGTTACCCGTGTCCGGAAGCTGTTCCGTGAAAATGCGGCTGAGTATAAGGCCAAGGCGGATGCCGTGGGACAGGCGGAAATTTACAGGAATGATTATGCGATTTCCATCTGCCGCAGCGACGGGATTCAGAGCCCCACGATTGTGGGCGCACAGGCTGCCAACGAGCTCCTGAATATTAAGGGGATTAAGGCAAGCTTTGTACTGACGGAGTATCAGGGCCGGATTTATATCAGCGCCCGTTCCATTGACGAGGTCAATGTACAGGTCATTATGGAAAGAATGGGCGGCGGCGGCCATATGAACGTGGCAGGCTGCCAGGTAGACGGTTCGGAGCCAGCGTCCGTAATCGGTACAATCAAAGGAACATTGGATAAAATGATAGAGGAAGGTGAACTGAAATAATGAAAGTGATATTATTGGAAGATGTAAAAGCCCTTGGTAAAAAAGGGGAGATTGTGAATGTAAACGACGGCTATGCCAGAAACTTTATCCTGCCCAAGAAGCTGGGGCTGGAGGCCACATCCAAGAACCTGAACGATCTGAAGCTCCAGAATGCCAATGAAGAAAGAAAGGCAAAGGAAATTCTGGAGGCAGCACAGGCATTTGCCAGGGATCTGGAAAGCAAATCCGTTGTGATTAAGATGAAAGCGGGAGAGGGCGGAAAAGTATTCGGATCCGTATCTTCCAAGGAAATCGCAACTGCATTTAAGGAGCAGTGCGATGTTGACATCGATAAGAAAAAGATTCAGCTGACGGATGCAATTAAGGCCTTCGGAACCTATGAGGTGCCTGTGAGGCTGCATCAGCAGGTGACCGGGAAACTGAAGGTAAAAGTGGAAGAATAAGAAGGAATTGACAATGGCATCGATGGATGAGGCTATATTAAAACGGGTATTGCCCCACAGCATGGAAGCAGAGCAATCCGTAATCGGTTCCATGATTATGGACAGAGAAGCGATTGTGGTCGCATCCGAAATGATATGCGGGGAGGATTTTTACAACAAGTCCTATGGTGTATTGTTCGATTCCATGGTGGAACTCAATGATCAGGGGCAGCCGGTGGATCTGGTTACCCTTCAGAACCGGCTGAAGGAAAAGGATGTGCCGCCGGAAATCAGCAGCCTGGAATTCATCAGGGATCTGATTACGGCGGTTCCCACCTCGGCCAATATCAAGTATTATGCCAATATCGTGGCGGAAAAGTCAGTGCTGCGCAGATTGATCCGGCTTATGGAAGAGATAGCCAATAACTGCTATGCCGGAAAAGACAGCGTGGAAGTTATCATGGAGGAAACGGAGAAAAAGGTATTTGATCTGGTCCAGCGCCGGAATACCGGAGATTTCGTTCCGATCCGTGAGGTTGTCATGAACGCCATGGATAAAATAGAAAAGTCGTCCCATAACAGCGGAGGCGTCACCGGAATTGCCACCGGATTCATTGATCTGGATTACCGGACCGCAGGCATGCAGCCCTCTGATTTGGTGCTGATTGCTGCCAGGCCTTCCATGGGAAAGACTGCTTTTGTCCTGAATATTGCCCAGTATGTGGCGTTCCATTCCGGGGACTGCGTGGCTATATTCAGTCTGGAAATGAGTAAGGAACAGCTTGTTAACCGTCTCTTCGCCATGGAGTCCAAGGTGGATTCCCAGCATCTGCGTACCGGAAACCTTTCCGATCTGGAATGGGAGAAGCTGATAGAAAGCGCGGGTATGATTGGACAGTCCAAGCTGATCATCGATGACACGCCGGGTATCAGCATCGCGGAAATGCGTTCCAAATGTCGTAAATTCAAGCTGGAAATGGATTTGAAGATGATAATCATCGATTACCTCCAGCTCATGTCGGGTAGCGGCAGAGGCACGGATTCCAGGCAGCAGGAGATTTCAGATATATCCCGTTCCCTGAAGGCTCTGGCAAGAGAACTGAGCGTGCCGGTGCTGGCGCTTTCCCAGCTGAGCCGTGCCGTGGAGCAGCGGCCGGATCACAGGCCCATGCTTTCGGATCTGCGTGAATCAGGAGCTATTGAGCAGGATGCCGACGTTGTTATGTTTATTTACCGTGACGACTACTACAATCCGGATACGGAGAAGAAGGGGATTGCGGAAATCAACATAGCGAAGCAGAGAAACGGCCCTATCGGCACCATTGATTTGGTATGGCTGCCGGTAATTTAACAAAGTTTGCAAATCTTCTAGAAATAGTTATTTTTAGCGGGTGATTTCGGGAATCTGATAACCGGACGGAGAAGCGGCAGCTATAAAATAGAATAAAGAATACAATACAAAAGAGAACCCAACCTGAGGCTGGCGTTCTCTTTTTTTATAAAAAAAAACAGATATGCCGCAGTCGGCGGCAGACAGGAGGAAAAATGAGCAGTAAAAAAATCAGCCAGCAGGGCGGCAGTGATTGAAAAAAGATGAAAAACCGGTGGAAAAGAGAGGATGAGGAAATGAATACGAAGTATGCGGAACAAACACAAAAACAGGCAGGCACAGAAGGTGCAGAAAAACACAGAAGGCTAAGAACACAGAGAAGAAACAGAGAGAGCAGCTGGGGAGAAAAGAAAAGGCGGGGCAAACAAATCCGGAAGAACAGGGAGGTGCGGCAGGACAAGTGCAGGCAGCAGACCTGACAGGTGCAGCCGGACAAATTCTGCCGTCAGATCTTGCTGGGGCAGCGGGACAGCCGGAGACAGCAGGGCAGGAGCATCCTGATTTGGAAAAGGACATGTATCTCATTTCGGAAACGGCAAAGCTGGTAGGAGTGGAGAGCCATGTGCTCAGATACTGGGAGGAAGAACTGAAGCTCCCTATCAGGAGGAATGAGCTGGGACACAGATACTATACAAGAGAGGATGTGGAACAGTTCAGGGAAATTAAGAAGCTGAAGCAACAGGGGTTGCAGCTGAAGGCAATACGTACGGTGCTCACAGACAGCACACTTCAGGTTATGGTGCCCATCAGGGAACACATACAGCCGGTGCGCAGCACACAGGCAGAGCTGAACGAACGGGATGACAGGCAGCTTCAGGATAAAAGCGCCCGTTTGCAGCTTCTTTTACATAATCTGGTGGCGCAGGCTGTCAGGGAAAACAACCAGGATCTTACGCGGGAGATCAAAGAGACGATCATGAAGGAGATGGATTATCAGTTCCGTATCCAGGAGGAGGAAAACGAAAAAAGAGACAGGCAGAGAACGGAAAGGGAAGAGGAGCATTATAAAAAGCTGGACGAGCTGATAAAGCAATACAGCGGCAGAGGCCTGACCGGAAAAGAACGCAGGGAAGAGGAAAAGACAGGCTGTGAAGGAACGCAAGGCTCAGAAAAGTGAAGGAAAAAAGAAAGAAGCATTCATTATTTTGAATGCTTCCTTCCTGAAGTCCTTATGTTGTTTCACGCAGGAATGCGTTATCAGCGCAAAAAGCGCAGATACCTGAATATTACTTATTCCTGGGAAATAGCGCCTGTAGGGCAAGCTCCTGCACAGGAACCACATTCGATACAGGTATTGGCGTCGATTACATACTGTCCATCTCCTGCAGAGATAGCGCCAACAGGACACTGTCCTTCACATGTTCCGCAGCTTACACAAGCGTCACTAATTACATATGCCATAATGATATCCTCCTTTATTCTTATAGACTTTGTTGATTATCATTACTTATTCTAATATAGAAAATCATTTAATACAAGCTATTTTTTGGTGAATTATCGGCGATTTTTTGTACTTTTTGAGGAACAAATATACAGATGCGGTAACTGTTTTGATTACACAGAAACAATATTATTACAATATATACAATATATGGGTTCCATGCGAAAATATGCCGTATTTTACATATTTTAATAAAAATAAAATCAGATTAATCCGAAAGTCCGTTACAGCTTATGATGGAGCCGGCTTCTGATTCCTCCGGTCCTTGATACCCTTAAGAATCGACTGTTTTTTGAGCAAAAGCGTGGGCCTGTCCATGGGGGGGATGCCCTCCAGCCGGTAGGGAATTCCCAGCTTTTCATACTTTGCCTTTCCCATTGTATGGTAAGGCAGGACGTCCAGGGCTTTGAGGTTACTCAACCCTCCGATAAACCATCCCAGTCTGTACAGGAAGCTTTCATCATCGGTTACGGTGGGAACCACCACATGGCGGATCCATACGGGTACTTTTTTCTTATCCAGATACCAGGCAAAACGGAGGATATTGTCATTCGGGCAGCCGGTCAGATCCTTATGGCATTTGGGATCAATATGTTTAATGTCCAGCATGACCAAATCGGTCATTCCCAGAAGAATATCCAGCTTTTTCATCCATTCCCTGTTGGAAGGCGCGAATGGAATTCCGGAGGTGTCGATACAGGTGTGGATATTATCCTTTTTGGCCAGCGTGAATAATTCTGTCAGAAAATCCAGCTGGAGCAGAGGCTCTCCGCCGGTTACCGTGATGCCGCCGTCCTTGTAGAAGCTCTTGTTACGCTCATAGCTTTCCATAATCTGTTCTGCAGAAATGTAAGACCCCGCATTTATTTCCCAGGTATCAGGGTTGTGGCAGTAGGCGCAGCGCATGGGGCATCCCTGCAAAAATACAACAAATCTGACGCCCGGTCCGTCTACTGTACCGAAGCTTTCTATAGAATGTATTCTTCCCGGTGTAGGTGTGCTTTCCTGCGTAGATGTTGGCATAATTATCCTCCTGCTTATCAAAGCTGTCATTTGCTCCTGATCCTATTATAGCACGACAGGCCCTGCGGGAAACCGGTTGTTTGGCGGGTTTTCCGTGCAGGGCCTGTCCGTTTTTACTTACAATTATAATTACAGCGCTTCATGGAACGTACGGGAAATAACATCTGCCTGCTGTTCCGGTGTAAGCTTAATGAAGTTTACGGCATAGCCTGATACACGGATCGTCAGCTGAGGATATTTTTCCGGGTGCTTCTGGGCATCCAGAAGAGTTTCACGGTTCAGTACGTTGACGTTGAGATGATGGCCGCCTTTTTCAGCATAGCCGTCCAGTTAAAGAAACAAGATTGTCAATCTGTGCGTTGTTAGCTTCCATAGTTTGCCTTCCTTTCTTTTCTCGGGAGAGAAGAATCAGCAGCCGTTCCTGCAGGAACAGCAGCATAAATCATTCGTTTTCAGTTCTGTCAAGACCCTCGTGGAGGGTGGGAACGCTGCAGGCCAGCGGTGCGGCCGAGCATTCCGGGCATCCGGTCTGTACCTTCCTGCCGCCGGGGCGGGAAGCGTCAATAGCCACGTTAATATGGCCCACGCCTTCCTGCGCACCGGCATCCAGCATCCTGACCAGATCGTCTATCATAGTCTGTTGATCCATAAAATCAGCTCCTTTTACTCCTGAGGCAGTGTATCAAGGTCGATTTCAATGTCTCCTGCAAAAATCTCATCCTCTTTGCCCAAGTGCGCCGGGGATGATGGTAAAGGTATTGGAAATACCATCCTGTGCGTCCTTAAATGGAAGCTTGGAAACAGAATTTAAGGATGCAACAGCGCCGTGACTGTCTCTGTGGTGCATTGGGTTAGCTCCCGGAGCAAATGCCTGTCCTGCTTTTCTTCCATCCGGTGTAGAACCTGTTGCTTTTCCATATACTACGTTAGAAGTAATTGTTAAGATAGAAGTTGTTGGCACACCTTGGCGGTATGTATGGTGTTTTCTTACTTTGTCCATGAATGAACGTACGATTTCAACTGCGATTTCGTCAACACGATCGTCGTTGTTACCGTATTTAGGGAATTCACCTTCTACTTTGTAGTCTACAACTAGTCCGTCTTCATCTCTTATTGGTGTTACTTTTGCGTATTTGATAGCGCTTAATGAGTCAGCTACAACAGAAAGTCCTGCGATACCTGTTGCAAAGTAACGTTTTACTTCTCTGTTCATGAAGAGCCATCTGAAGGCGCTCGTAGCAGTATTTGTCATGCATGTAGTGGATGATGTTCAATGTATTTACATAAAGTCCTGCTAACCATTCCATCATGTCATCGAATTTTTCCATTACATCATCGTAATTAAGCACATCGCCTTCAACCGGACGGTATTTTGGTCCAACTTGAACTTTCAGTTTCTCGTCAACACCACCGTTGATTGCGTATAATAAACATTTTGCAAGGTTTGCACGAGCTCCGAAGAACTGCATCTCTTTACCAACTTTCATAGAAGATACACAGCAAGCAATTGCGTAGTCATCTCCGTGAGTCTGACGCATTAAATCATCATTTTCATATTGGATAGAAGATGATTTAATTGACATCTTAGCACAGTATTCTTTGAATGCTTTTGGTAAACGTGTTGACCAAAGTACTGTTAAGTTTGGTTCTGGAGCTGTACCTAAGTTATCTAATGTGTGAAGGTAACGGAAAGATGTCTTTGTAACAAGCGGACGTCCGTCAACACCAACACCACCGATAGACTCTGTTACCCATGTTGGGTCACCTGAGAATAATGCATTGTACTCTGGTGTACGAGCAAATTTAACAAGACGTAACTTCATGATGAAGTGGTCAATGTATTCCTGAGCCTGTTCTTCTGTGATCAATCCTCTGTCTAAGTCACGCTGGATATAGATATCAAGGAATGTAGAAGTACGTCCAAGACTCATTGCAGCACCGTTTTGCTCTTTAACAGCTGCAAGGTATCCAAAGTATAACCACTGGATAGCTTCTTTTGCGTTAGCAGCTGGTTTAGAAATGTCATATCCGTAGATCTGACCTAATTTTGCTAAATCTCCAAGTGCACGGATCTGTTCTGATAATTCTTCACGAAGACGGATATTTTCACCAGTCATTCTTACTAAAGAAGTAGCAAGCTGTTGTTTTTTGTCTTCGATCAACCAGTCTGTTCCGTATAATGCAACACGACGGTAGTCACCGATAATACGTCCACGTCCGTAAGCATCCGGAAGACCTGTGATGATAGCTGATTTTCTGGCTAATCTCATCTCTGGATCGTGTAAGCATCAAAAACCCCCTGATTATGTGTCCTTTCTATATTCAGTAAAGATTTTTACAACTTCAGGATCTACTTCGTATCCATTTTCATGGCATGCATTCTGAGCCATACGGATACCACCAAATGGCTGAAGAGAACGTTTGAAAGGTTTATCTGTCTGGAAACCAACGATCTGCTCTAAGTCTTTGTCTAAGTATCCCGGTCCGTGAGAAGTAATAGTAGATACGATCTTTGTATCCATATCTAATACTCCGCCAGCTTCACGCTCTTGTTTAGAAAGGTCCATAACCTGAGCCCAAAGTTTTGTAGTAGCTTCTGTAGGTCCTGCTAAGAAAGAGTCATCTCCTTCATATGGAGTGTAGTTCTCCTGAATAAAGTTGCGGACATTTACAGATGTACGGTTCCAACGTCCTGGTTTGAACCCGTCCCAATTAGAATTCCAATTTTTCTCCATTGGTAAAATCCTCCTGTTAGATATAATTTATTAAATAAAAAATGAATAGTATTTCAATCGAGCTTATTATAACATTAGATAATAATTTAACGCAAGGCATATATTGTACAAAAACGGATACAGTATACAATTTTTGATAAAAATTTATCAAAATATTGGGTTATGCAGAAAAATTTAAGAAATAATTTATCCTATTTTTGAAGATTTTGGTGTATAGTGATAAAGGATAAAATTAAGAATTGACTTAGGAGAACTATAAATATGAAGAAAAGATGGAAAATAATCGCAGGGATTCTTTGTATTACTTTAATGGGAACTGCGTGCTCAAAAAAAAGCAATAAACGACGGGGAAGAGCAGCAGACAACAGTGGATAAGACCGGGAAGGAAGAGAATGAGAATCAGAGTAAACTTGATGTGCTCCGCCCAATTGCATATTCCAATGTTGAGAATCTGAATTTAGAACCGGGATCATATATTTCTATTATAGGAAGAAACAGCAATGACAGTTATTGGAATGAAGTGAAAGAGGGAGCGGAAAGAGCAGTTGCGGACATCAATTCTATGCTTGGGTATAAAGGGGATGACAAAGTACGTCTGAATTACAGTGGACCAAGCGAGAGCGACGATGTGGATGAACAGGTTAATATTTTGGATGAAGAGCTTGCCAGATACCCGGTTGCGGTTGGAATTTCAGTAGTAGATGCGACAGCATGCGAGGTACAATTTGATCTTGCGGCAGAAAATGATATTCCGATTGTTGCATTTGATTCGGGAAGTGAGTATCAGGGAGTGGTAGCGACATGTTCTACGAACAACCAAGAGGCTGCAAAGACGGCAGCGTCAAAACTTGCTTCTATTATGGATGAAAATGGGGAAGTGGCATTGATCATGCCGGATTCTCAGGCTATGAATACACAGGAAAGAGAAAAAGGGTTCCAGGATGAGATTGCAGCATCGTATCCGAATGTGCAGATCGTAGATGTGTATTACATGGATCAGTTAGAGGAGAAGGCAAAGGCAATTGCAGAAGAAAAGAATGCAGCTAAAGCAGAAGGAGAAGAAGAGATTCAGGCGGAATCACTGACACAGGAAGATGTTATAAAATATATTTTAGAGCAGCATCCGAATTTGAAAGGGATTTGTGCGATGAATCTGAGCGCGACAAAACTGGTGACAGATGTGTTGACTGAGGTGGATCGGGATGATCTGAGTGTGGTTGGATTTGATGGTGGAAACGATCAGATGAAGCTGTTAAAAGAAGGAAAGGTGAATGGGCTGATTGTACAGAATCCGTATGGAATGGGATATGCGACTGTTGTTGCAGCGGTAAGAGATGTGTTGGGGCTTGGCAATGAAGCGGTGATCGACAGTGGATATACATGGGTGACAAAAGATAATATGGATAAGAACGCAATAAAAAGGATGCTTTATTAAGGCATCCTTTTTTGTAATGAAAACGTAAATTCTGTCCCGACACCTTCCGTGCTCACAACGTTGATATTTTTGTTTTGTGAGCCTTGAATGATTTCTTTTACAATGGAAAGCCCAAGTCCAGTTCCTTTTTTATCTTTTCCGCGGGATAAGTCTGTACTTGTAGAAACGTTCCCAAATTTTATGAGACTTTTTTTCGGGATTCCAATTCCGTGATCCTTGACTGTAAACAAATACTTTTTCATTGTGTTCG
>ENA-OQAB01000784-OQAB01000784.1-human-gut-metagenome-genome-assembly--contig:-NODE-784-length-16186-cov-3.326421_pt1 | contig 16186 bp, 18 predicted proteins | sample MGYA00242490_ERZ504517 | MGnify/ENA primary metagenome ERZ504517 (study PRJEB26092, sample SAMD00036298) | human gut metagenome | host: Homo sapiens | study: EMG produced TPA metagenomics assembly of...
ATAGGGAATGGTATCAAAAAATCCCTTGGCAATCTGGAAGCCCAGTCCTGCGCCGCCTGAATAACAGAGGATCAACGCTACCCTGATAAGATTTCCTTCTGTCAGTCCTGCTGCCTTGAGAATAAAATACACCGCAACCATAGACATGAATCCCGGGAAAAGTCCCAGTATCATCGCCATATTCATATATGGCTTACGAAGCTTAAACTTCAGTCTTGACAGGCAGTAGGAAACTGCCAGTGTATAAAAGGTTGCGATCAGGCAGGAAAAAATCGCAATGATCAGAGTATTCATGAACATCCTAGGGAAGTTCAGAATCGATGTATCGGTAAACAGTTTAATATAGTTATCCAGTGTATAAGACCGGGGCAGAAACGTAGAAACATAAGAGCCCTTTTCTGCACGGAAGCTTGTGAGTACAACCCAGATAATAGGGAATACCCAGATAAAGGCCAGAATTGCCAGACTTACATGTACAATGGTATTGTTTACAAAACGCTTTGTTTTTGCTGACTTGTATTTTGCTGCTGCCATCTTTAAATTCCTCCTTCTTTATAGGACTTGCTGTTGCGGTAAGTAAGAAGCGCTCCCACCGCCAGAATAATAAAGGTCAGAATTCCGATCACTGCTCCGATATTATAGTACTGTTTATCAATGGTAAGCTTATAGAGCCAGGTAACAAGCAGGTCTGTTTTTCCGGCTGTGGACGCCAGATCCGTAACCGGATCTCCTCCAGAAAGAAGATAAATAATATTAAAATTATTTACGTTTCCGGTAAAGGTCACGATCAGATACGGAGTTGTCACATACAGCATATAAGGCAGGGTGATCTTGAAAAATCTCTGAACAGCATTGGCTCCGTCCACCTTTGCCGCTTCATAAAGTTCCTCCGGAATATTCTGAAGAACACCGGTAAGCTGAAGCAGTGTATAAGGAACACCAACCCAGATATTGATCACAATAACCGTCACCCTTGCCCAGGTAGGATCTGTAAAAAACGGAAGGCTTGCATCTGCTCCGATCCATCCCAGGTTTCTGAGAAGAACGTTAACCGCACCGTTTGGCTGAAGCATGGTACGCATGATCAGAAGAGATACGAACATCGGCACCGCGCAGGAAAGCACAAAGCAAAATCTCCAGAATCCCTTAGCTTTTGTATCCTTACGATTGATCACCATAGCAAGGATCATACCGAAGATATAGTTACTGAATGTAGCAAAGAATGCCCAGATCAGCGTCCATCCAAGCACAGACCAGAAGGTGCTTCCCAAAATACTGTTGGAGTCAAACAGAGCCCTGAAGTTTTCCAGCCCAACCCAGTCAAACAGCATCAGATGATTTCCGATCTTACTGTAGTTGGTAAACGCCATGCAGATCATAAAGATCAGAGGCAGAATTGTAAAAATACAAATAGCTGCCACAGGCGGAGTCATCAGAAGTCTGTGAAGATTCTCATGAAGCAGAGATTTCAGATCTTCTGCAAAAGTATTCACATGAAGTCCGTTTTTATCCAGACATTCTGCCTTGTAAGCGCTTTTAAGCGTTCCTCTCCAAACCCAGATCATAAGCAGTGTCAGAAGGATCGTTGCCACTCCATAGAGCAGGATCAGTACCGACTGATCGCCCTGTGTATACACATAAACCTGATTTGTCTCATCCCAGACTTCCTTCTGCGGAACGCTGCCCAGAGAGCCCAACATACTCAAAAAGCCAATGCCGTTCACCAGCATAAATACCAGGTATGCAGCTTCCACTGCCAGATATAAAAGACCTTTGATCTTCTGTTTGTGGACAAAGTTAGTTTCCGAATCCCATCAGTACCATGGAAAGTTTTGTCTCAATCCCGCCTTTTTTTATGGCGTTCATGCAGGTATATGGTGTAGAAAACCCGTCTTCCTTTTTCATTAATTTCAACATTTTCCTATCCCCTTCTCTTAAATGCCGTCACTGTTCATTGCCTCGTTCATACCCTCAGTCTGAGCTGCAGAATTATCATGGGTGACGCTTCCGTTTCGGATTCCTTTTCCCATGTTCTCAACAGGAACCCAGCAGTTGTTCATCTTAGCCACAAACGGCTGAAGAATAGAGGTACTGTTAAAGGTATCGTTCTGTGCAGATACCAGAGGGTCGTTGGCGATGGCTTCTTCTGCCAGAAGCTCTGTATTACATGGAATTACATTTCTCAGTTCATAGTGTGATCTCTGAGCATCTGCAGAGCCCAGATAAACAGCAAGCTCTACTGCCGCTACCATGTTTTTGCTGTAGGGATTCACTCCAATCGCCTTAGATCCAGCATAAGCTGTCATCTGTTTTTCCTGACCATTCAGAGTATAAGTCGGAAGAGCCGCAGCTCCCATGTTGTCGCCAAGGGCTTCTTTTACCGCATTGGCATCCCAGGAACCGGAAAAGATTGCGTTAATGCTTCCGTCGCGAAGTCCTGCAAGGCCGGAACCGTCTGCATCAATCTCAAAATTCGGATTTGCAGCCAGATCGATCAGATAATCGGTTACCTCTGCTGCTTTTTCTCCGCTAAAATCCACTCCCTTGGATTCATCTGTTCCATCTCCAAAAAGGGTACAGCCATTTCCAATATAGAAGGAAGGAAGATACCAGGAATTGGTAAACGGAAGAGACACCGTTCCCTTCTCAAGCATGGTATCCAGGTTTTTAATATCCTCCTCAGAAAAAACACTCTTATCATAGTACATGAACCAGGTATTTGTGGTAAACGGAACGCCGTAAAGATCTCCATCCTTTACCAGAGATTCCAGAACCTCCGGAGAATTGGTTGTTTCGATTTCTTCTCTGTACCTTCCGCCAAATTTCGTCAGTGCATTGGCATCTGTCATAATTGTCAGTGTATCGTTGGCATACATAAATACATCTGCGCTTGCCTCCGGATCCTGTGCCACCTGATTTGCCGCTGTTGCCTCGTCAGCAATTCCATACACAAACGTAATGTCCCATTCCGGATGAAGCTCTGCAAAGTCCTCACAGCTGTTCTGGAGCCACTGGCCACTGTCTTTGGACTGATCCTCAGAAGAAGACCATACCATCAGACGGACCTTTTCCTTTGCTCCGGTCTTTTCTCCCGAAGCTCCGCCACAGCCTGTAAGAGCAGCTGCAGCAAGAACTCCGGCTATCAGAAACGCTGTTCTTCTCTTTCCCATTTTTCTTTTCTCCTTGTGTTTCGTTACGTTTCGTTACTTGTAATATACAACACCCCGAAAAAAACGTCAATATATCAGATGCTTTTCTCTGTTTTTCACATTTTTATATTGTTATTTTTGTGCATTTTTTATAATTTCTCTGTTCACTGATATACTTTTCGAAACAAGTAAGATCAAAAGAATTGCATTTTTCCTCATGTTTCGATATAATTAAAGTCAAAGAATCCAGACATTTGAACTGTTTTTAAGTACAATCTGCAGTTTCCGAATAAACAGGCAGGATTAAAAAACTGTTTATACAGTCAATATTCTGCTTTTATATCTCTGTCTTTTCGGATTTACACGGCTGCTCTTTTATCTCAGATATGTCTGGCAAAAGGAAGGTACACATATGGCAACAATACAGGATATCGCTGACAGACTTGGCGTTTCCAAGGGAACTGTGTCCAAAGCAATCAACAATGCTCCCGATATAAGCGAAACTTTACGAAAAACAGTGCTTGATACTGCAGTAGAAATGGGATATACCAGACTGCGGCGGCAAAAAATGATGCAAAACGTTTCTGCATCCTGATCGAAAATATGGAATATGAAGAACCTCATCAGTTCGGATATGATTTTGTGATCGGCTTCCGGCAGATGGCAGAACCTGCAGGATATGTAGCAAATGTGGTTCCTGTAACAGCAAAACTTCAGAAAAAAACTCCCTATGATGTTTTTATGCTCCAGAATGATTATGCTGGCGCCTTTGTCCTGGGTTTTTCTCTGAACGATCCCTGGATGGAGGATTTTAAAACAAGCCACACCCCTACTGTTCTTTATGATAACTATATTCCCGCCAATCCGTATATTGCCTCTATCGGAATTGACAATAATGAAGGAATGGCTCTTGCTGTATCTCATCTAAAAAAGCTCGGCCACCGGAAGATCGGATATTTAAGCAGCGCACTTGGTGCTTATATTATGCAGGTGCGCCACAAGGCGTTTTTCCATGCGCTGAAACAGAACGGGCTGAAGGCTGATCCCGATTATGCTGGCGCTTCTTACTATGTAACCCAGTGTATTGAAAAGCATCTGCCCCGACTTCTGAATATGGGAATGACTGCCATTATCTGCAGCCACGACCAGATTGCCAACGCTGCTATGGTTCAGTGTCAGCAGCTGGGCTACAGGGTCCCGGGAGATATCAGTATTATCGGTTTTGACGATCTGCCTCTGTGTGCCTATACTTCTCCGCCTCTGACTACCATCCGCCAGGACCGGATCGAGCTTGGCAAATGTGGTTTTTATGCCATAGACAGTATTATGAACAAAGTTTCTATCGGAACCATTTATCTTCACGCTCAGCTGATTGAACGAAATTCCACCGGACCAGCGCCTCATAGCCCGGCAGAGGATGAATCTTCCGGATTTTAAAATAATCCGCAGCTTTGGTTACTGTTCACTCTGTTTACAGCAACCTGCTTTGTCACTGAATCCTGCGGAAAACATTTTATATTGCAGGAAATTTCAGCTATGATCCAGGCTGCAACATTCTTTACCAGAAAGTCCGGTACAGAATTTACTACTTTCCCGGCAGATAAAATGCAGGAGCCGGCTTTGTTTCATTTATAACTACAGTAGAAAGAGGGATGATCTCATGTCAATACAGCGAACCTTACAGAAATATATGGATGACTGGAAAACCATCAGCAGTCTTGATTTTTGTCTTATCACTGATGAAAACGAAGTTTTTGTAACTACCTGCTCCCGTTCACTTCCTTCAGAAAAAAAGCTCAGTGAATTCAGGGAAAGCAACGCTCTTATCATGGCAAACACCAGTTGCTGTCTTTATAAAGTCCTGTATAAAGAAGAGCTGGCCTATATCCTTATTGTGTGGGGAAGCGGAGACAGTGTTCCCACCATTGGAGAACTGGCTGTCTGCCAGGTACAGAGTCTTCTGGAAGCCTATGCAGAAAAAAATGACAAAAACACTTTTATGCAAAAACTTCTTCTGGGAAATTATCAGGACGTAGAAGCCTTTAACCGCGCCAAAAAGCTCCATATCTCTTCCACTGCCAGACGGGCAGTTTTTCTGGTGGAAACCCGCCAGGCCAGAGACGAACACGCTCTTGCCACTATCCGGAATATCTTTTCCGCCCGTACAAAAGATTTTATTACCTCTGTAGACGATTCCGGAATCATTGTAATCCGGGAGCTTTCCTCTACAGAATCAGACGAGGATATGGAAGATATTGCTTTTATGCTGGTAGACATGCTTGGAACTGAAGCCATGACCCAGGCCTGGGTTTCCTACAGCAACACAGCCGATGATCTCCTCCAGCTTTCCAATGCCTACAAAGAAGCAAAAACAGCTATGGAGATTGGAAAGATCTTTTACTCAGAAAAAAACGTTTTCAGCTATCGCAAGCTTGGAATTGGCAGGCTGATCTATCAGCTCCCGGTTTCTGTGTGCGAAATGTTTATCCAGGAGGTATTTGGCAGTGAATCTCTGGATTCCCTGGACAGTGAAACCCTTGCCATTATCCGTACCTTCTTTGAGAACAACCTGAATCTTTCTGAAACCTCCAGACAGCTTTATGTCCACCGAAACACTCTTGTGTACCGCTTTGAGAAAATCCAGAAAAAGTTCGGGCTGGATCTCCGTACCTTTGAGGATGCCCTGACCTTTAAGCTGGCCATGCTGGTAAGCGGGTATGTAACTTATCATAAAAACGGCCGGAGCTGATGCTCCGGCCTGGATTCTTTGTTGTGCTTCTCACAGTCACTATTTATTATTTTGTTCTTCCAAAAGCTTCTTCAAACGTTGAATCTCCTCCTCTGCCTTGCGACGTACAAGCTCTGTATTTTTTCGTTCCATGGCAATGCCCTGCTGGATTCCTTTTTTCAGACCCTGTTCAATTCCCCTCTGGATCAGCTTATCTGATTCCAGTTCCAATACCTTTCCGCCCATTACATCACCAAATCCTTTCTTTACTTTTTCTTTGTCTCTGAACACATAATCTGCAATCCGGATGATCAGCTCAACCATATCCCGGTATATTTTTTCATTTCCTTTCTCAAGAAAATTTTTCTCCAGATACTTCTCGATTTTTGCATACTCATCTAAAAGTTCCTTCCATTTCTCGCTGTCCGTGTCCAGTCCTTTTTCCTGTTCGTATTTTATTACATGGTACGGCAGTAAAAACAGCAGATGTTTCTGCAGTATATCATCACAGGTAAGCTTCTGCACCTGTACAACAGGAACCGTGTATTCTACTGTATTGCCATCTGGCATCACAATCTCCACAGATATCGTATTCCTCTTTTTTGTGCCACGCAAATACAGTACGCACGACTGTGGAAAATACATCCGATATCTGCCATTTTCCTTCTGTACATGTTCCAGGCTGATTGCAAAATCGTATTCAATCATTCGGATCACCATAGTAGAATCGTCTGTACTCTGACATTCTATATGGTAAATCCGATTTGCAATCAGCAAATGGGAATCTGTGATTATCCTGCCGTTTTGTGTCTGATGTTCATTTCTCTTTTGTATGATTTTAACATCCTCCGGATAGGAAGTGCCAAAAACTTCATTGATCAGCGGCACTGCCAGCTGCGGCATCTTTTCCAACATAGTCCGGAACACATCATCAAAAATAGTACTGCTTTCCATAAGACATTCCTTTCTTTATGTAACTTATATTATCAGCTTTCGGGTTTTGTCTTATGTATTTTAAGAAATGTTATCAGCCTGTATATTTTATTCCGGAAACTCCCGGAATCCTTATCTTCTGTGGAAATGGTGCTGGTCTTTGTTTTCCCTCCTTATCATGTTAAATGATTAATAATTATAATCTATAAATGAGCAAACTTGAAGAAGTACACAAAATTATCGTTGCTTTGTGAAATGCACATATAAAGTTTAAATTTTTTATTTCTTCATATTGCGGATCCATTATGCAAAATTATATATTTGCTCATTTATCGCCACAATTTTATTATAAATCAATCCCCTGTACTTATAAAGAAAAACATCATAAAAACACTTTTCTATTTCAGCAGCATTAAATGCTCTGGCGGAAGATACAGATACCTGGGCAGATTTTTTTCTGCCGGCTCGTCAAAAACTGCCCTTAGGACGCATCCACCAGAGAACTGCATCTTCTTCCATCTCCGGGCTTTTTACCAGATACTGATGTTCAAAGGTCGTTTCCACATAGTCCGCTGCCTGAAACAAAATACAGTTTTCTGTTTTGTGATCCGTTCCCTGCATCCAATGTCCGCGGATTGCCACATGAGTGATGTCGGATCCTATTTTTTTCTCTGTACGAAGAGCAACGCCCCAGTCCAGGGCAAATAACTCATGATCTCCCAGCCGTTCAATCCTAGAATGATTTTTGCACCCGGTAAGTCTTGCTGCTTCCAGAAGCTCCGGCTGCTCAAAAAGCTTCCGGGTATCTCCAAATATCAGAGTTTTTCCCTCTTTTAAAAGCATCAGGTTCCTGCAGAATCGAAAAGCTTCATCTCTGCTGTGAGTGACCATAATCATATCTCCCGTATATTCCTTCAGGAAATCCTGCATGTCTTTTTGAAGAACGTCTTTTAAAAATCCATCCAGAGCAGAAAAAGGCTCGTCCAGAAGAATGACCTCAGGCTCCCCTATCATCATTCTGGCCAGGGCAACTCTCTGCTGCTGCCCTCCGGATAACTGAGAGGGATACCGATTTTCCAACCCCTCCAGATTGATAGCGGCAGATAAAATCCTGTACTTTTTCGTCTCGAAGTTTTTTTTCGCCCCGAAATCCACAACGAATGTTGTCACGAACTGTCATTGTCGGAAAAAGCGCATAATTCTGGAAAAGATATCCTACCTGGCGTTCCTGTGGTTTCAGATTGATTTTTTCTTCTGAATCAAAAACCGTTTTTCCATGAATCACAATCTTTCCTCTGTCCGGTGTCTCAATACCTGCAATGCAGCGCAGAGTCATACTTTTACCGCTTCCTGAGGCTCCCAGAATTCCTGTAGATAAATCCGTCGCCTCAAATTGTACTTTCAGAGTAAAGCCTCTGAAGCTTTTTTCTATATTTACACTTATGGACATATTTTCCTTCCGTCTCACTTTCCCCTGACAGTTGTTTTTATAAACCTTGAATATGTTTTCTTATATATTCAGGTATTGATTCTTGTTTTTCTTCCTTCGTACCGTAAACAGCCACAAAAAACATAAAGAACTCTTCTCTGTTTGTATATAATACACATAGAAAGCCCGGCATTTCTTTTATATCCTCATATTACCGCTTCCATTATGCATCATTCAGTATTTTCTCACTGATGGTTTTGTATTCATATACAAACCATTTACTTTTTATATCCACCGTCTGCTTTTCATTCCTCTTCCTGACACAATATTGATCAATGACACAATAAAAAAAGAAATAAGCACAATAATCACAACCCAGAATCCTGCTACATCATAATTTCCCGCCGCAGTCTCCGCCGCAATTGCAACAGAAACGGTTCTTGTTTTTCCCAGAATATTTCCTGCAAGCATGGAGGTTGCGCCGTATTCCCCGATTGCTCTGGCAAACGCAAGAACTGTACCGGATACAATGCCCGGAGCAGCTGCCGGAATAATAACTTTCCAGAATATTTTCCGATCGCTCATTCCAAGGGTCTGTCCTGCATAGATCAGGTTTACGTCTACCTGCTCAAAAGCTGCTCGGGCATTACGGTACATCAGAGGAAACGCTATTACAGCAGCCGCTACAATGCACCCTTTCCATGTCTGCACGATCTTAAAATCAAAATTCTCCAGGAGAAACTTTCCAAAAGGTCTCCGCAGGCTGAAAATAATCAGCAGAAAAAAACCTGCAACTGTAGGAGGCAGCACAAGAGGCATTGTCAGAATACCATCAAATACTGCTCTGGTCACAGGCTTCATTTTCATTATTTTTCTGGCGCACCAGATTCCCAGAAAGAACGCGATGGTAGTAGCCACCGCGCCTGTTTTCAAGGAAATCCATAAAGGAGACCAGTTAATCTCCTGTATAAACTCACTCATCATTCATTCTCCAATGTACAGAGCTTTGGCAAATTCTTATTTCTATGTCACTCTGCTGTTTTCTCCTGCTCAGTGGAAGCTTCCCCGGTTTCTTCTGCTTCTGAGTCAGTTTTCTGATCTGCCTGTGTATCTTCCGCTTCCTCTGTGTCGTTCTCTTCCACTTCAGCAGTATAAGGACTGAATCCATGCTCTTCAAAAAACTTTCAGTGCGTTTTCTGTCTGAAGATACTCAAAAAAATGTCTCTGCTGCCACTTTTTCCTCTGGTAAAGCCTCTTCATCCTCTATCATGCCTACCGGGTAAAGAACCAGTGTTTCAAGCATGTCTGATGAAGCCTCTGCAATGATTTCTACCTGATCTGCCACGGAAGCTGCATCTGTTGCATATACAACCCCTACCTCGTTGCTTCCCTGGGTCACTGCTGCCAGAACCTCTGTTACATTTTTTCCCTCGTTGATTTCCATTGCCTCTACCTGATCCATAATATCAAGGTTGGTAAAAATCTCTCTGGCATACTGCCCTACAGGAACATCCTCCCCTGCCAGGGCAAGATTCTCAGCCTCTGTGATATTCTCAAATCCTGTAACCCTGGTTTCTGTATCTTTTGTCTTAATCAGAACAACCTTATTTTCCAGAAGATTCACTACAGACTCTTCCTTTGCCAGTTTCTCCTCTACAAGGGCATCCATCTGCTTGGTTGCTGCTGAAAAAAAAATATCACATCTGGATCCTTCCTCAATCTGTGTCTGGAGAGTTCCTGAACTGTCCGCATTGTAAAAAATCTCCACATCCGGATACTTCTGATTAAAGTCCTTTTGTATATCCTCCATTGCATTGGCAAGACTGGCTGCAATAAATACATAGACCTCTCCGCTGGGTTCCGCCGCCTGTACATTTCCTGCTGTTAATCCGACTGCCATCATTCCTGCAAACGCAATAGCTGCCAGTTTTTTCTTCATTTCTCTTCTCCTTTATTCATTTTAATTTATTTTAGTTCTGTTTTATTCATTTTATATCAGAAGACTGTTATTGTCAATTCATTTCCACTGTGTTATAGTAAATAGTAGTAAAATAGTTACTGTTCATGTGGTATTATCCCACAAGGTGTTTTGTATTCTTTACCAGAGTCCCCGGGGTATGCAGGATAATTACCATCACCAAAGGTGATTGGGAAAACACTTTAACCAGACTGCCAGGAATGAAATGAATCTCAATGTAAAACAGCAACTGTACACAGGCAATATTCCGCCAGACGTTTTTGTATGTTTCCAATATCCCCAAATATACAGGACAATTACCATTACTGAAGAGAATTTAAAGATATTTTAACCATATTTCTGAAAATGTAGCAAACAGTAACATACCGGATTTCATTTCAGGTTACTTTCCGAAATAAAAACTTAAAAAATTACCGTAAGCAGTAACAGAAATAACAGATATCAATAATTTTTACAATAATATATAAAGGAGAAATCATCATGAAATTAAGTGCAAGAAATCAGTTAAAAGGGAAAAAGGTTGTCAGCATTAACAAAGGAGCTGTAAATTCTATTGTCTCTATTGATATCGGAGGGGGAAATATTATTGTTGCCACCATTTCCTGTGCGGCTGTGGAAGAACTTGGCCTGGAAGTTGGATCTGATGCCTACGCTGTTATCAAAGCCACAAATGTTATGGTAGGAATTGATGAATAAGCTTTACACTGCCCAGGAAATTGCAGACAAGCTGAAAATAAAAAAAAGCTACAGTCTACGAACTCATCAAACGTGGAGAACTGGGATCTTCAAAATAGGCAAACAGCTTCGAATCAGTGAAGAACAGCTGAATCGGTATCTTCAGGGAGGCGATGCATCTGTCTCTGAAGCGCCTTTGCCTTTTCCCGGTTTTCAGCCGGAAAGCTCTCTTCTGAAAAGAGACTATCTTCTGTATTCCAACGGTCTTATTATCAGCGGACAGGCATCTCCAGCTCTGGAATATCTGATCAACCAGATGGCTGTTCATCCCAATGGACTTCCAGTACTTCATTCACACCTGAATACTTATAACGGACTGTATTCTCTTTATTTTAAAAAAGTTCATGCCACCACTGCCGGTATTCTTCCTGAGCATATTCCTGCCCTGCTTCCCGGTATGTCCGTTGCAGCTTTTGTTCTTTATGAATATTCTCTGGGATTTTATGTCCAAAAAGGAAATCCGAAAAATATATTGTCCGTCAGTGATCTGAAACGTCCCGATGTTGCTCTCGCAAACAGAGAAAAGGGAAGTACCGGACGAATGTATCTGGATATTTTACTGAAAGATGCCAAAATATTGCCAGATCAGATCAATGGCTACCAGAAAGAACTGGTTTCTGATTTTTCTACTGCAAACGCAGTTCTGACCAGCCAGGCCGATGCTGCATTGGGAGCAGAATCCGTCATATTCAAGTCAAAATACCTGGATTTTATTCCTCTTCAGCAGCTTCCTATGTTTCTTGTAATGGAAACGGAATCCCTGAACCGGCCCGGTTTTTCTGCTCTTGCAGAAATTATCCGTTCTTCGGAATTCCGCACTGCCCTCCGGCTGCAAAACGGCTGCAACACCTCCCGAACCGGCGAAATATTATATCTGTAAAGCGAAAACGCTCACCGAAAGGTGAGCGTTTTCGTTTTACAGATGTAATATTATTCTTCTGTATCATAGTAGCCGTCGTCATCGCCATCTCCGGCATCTACATAGTCATCGCCGCTTCCGCTGTCGGAACTTCCGTCATCATAATTTCCGTCATCAGAGCCTCCATCGTCAGAGCTTCCGTCATCGGAGCCTCCGTCATCATAGTTACCATCATCGGAGTTTCCATCGTCGGAGCTTCCATCATCATAGTTACCGTCATCGGAGCTTCCATCGTCATAATTCCCATCATCGTAATTTCCGTCGTCGGAACTTCCATCATCATAATTTCCATCATCGGAATAGCTGTCATCATAACTTTCATCGTCACTGTCATAGTCATCTCCGTAACCGGTCTGCTGTGAATTTCCTTGTATCTTTTTCTTTTTCTCTGAAAGACTCATATAGCGGAGATATGCGGTTGATGTTTCCTCATCCAGTGTCAATGATGCTTTTTCCATATCGCTGAGCTCAATACTGTAGATTTCATAGGTATTTCCATCTGCAGTTACAAGTTTCATGTCATACAACGCACCGGAAGGAGCGCCGGTCTCTTCGGAATCCTCCTCTTCTGCGGAAGCCTGTACAGATTCCGGTGTATAAAACATCTGAACCTGATCGGATGCCTTTACCGAAAATTCTCTTGGAATCAGATTGTCGCCCCAGTCTTCGCTTCCGGAAACCATGAGATACAGTTCTCTTACATCTGTTTTCAGATTGTTTGTAAGATAAACAAACTTTGACTGGGAGGTTTTTTCACCGATTTTTCTCGGTGCCGGTGTGGATGTAGGCGCCGGAGTTGCCGTCACCGGAGGTATGGTAGGAGTAGCTGTAGGAGCCACAGTAGGCACAACCTCCTCTGCTTTTTTATCTGATCCGCATCCTGCAAGCGTCAACGCCATTTGCCGTACTGACTGCAAATACTATTTTCTGGATTTTCTCACTTGAATCTACCATCCTTTCCGGATTCATAAATCTGAATCCAAACAAATATATCTATTCGTCCTTTGCCCACTGGAAGGTGCAGCGTACTGCTTTCTGCCATCCTTTCAGAAGGGCTTCTCTCTTCTCCGGTTCAACCGAAGGAGAAAATTCTCTTTCCTGCTTCCAGTTCTGGCGGATTTCCTCTGCATCCTTCCAGAATCCTGCTGCAAGGCCTGCCATATAAGCTGCTCCAAGCGCTGTTGTCTCAATGCAGCTTGGACGCACTACCTGCGCATCCAGAAGATCTGACTGAAACTGCATCAGAAAATTATTTGCGCTTGCACCTCCGTCTACACGCAGAAAGCTCAGCTTCATTCCGGAGTCCTTTTCCATTGCATGAATCACATCTGTCACCTGATAAGCCAGAGACTCCACAGTTGCTCTGATCAGATGAGCTTTTCCCGCTCCCCGAGTAAGTCCCAGAACCGCTCCCCGGGCATACTGATCCCAGTAAGGCGCTCCCAGTCCTGTAAAAGCTGGAACCACATAAACCCCATTGGTATCAGGTACAGAAAGACAATATAATTCTGATTCCGGGGCGCTGTTCAAAATCTGCATTTCGTCTCTCAGCCACTGGATCGCAGCTCCGGCTACAAACACACTTCCTTCCAGAGCATATCCCGGTGTTCCGTCCGGATTCACTGCAATTGTTGTAAGAAGTCCGTGCTCGGAACGAACTGCCTGCTTTCCTGTATGCATCAGAAGAAAGCAGCCTGTTCCATATGTGTTTTTCACATCTCCTGCACGGAAGCAGCACTGTCCGAAAAGCGCTGACTGCTGATCGCCTGCCGCACCTGAATGGGAATCGAACCGCCGATCAGATTTTCATTTGTATAGCCATAAATGCAGCTGCTTGGTTTAACCTCCGGAAGCATGGATTTTGGAATATTAAAATATTCCAGAATCTCTTCGTCCCACTGTCTTTTATAAATATCAAATAACATTGTACGGGAAGCATTGGTGTAATCTGTAACGTGTACCTGACCTTTGGTAAGTTTCCAGATGAGCCAGGTGTCTACCGTACCAAAAAGAAGGTCGCCTCTTTCTGCCGCCTCTCTGGCTCCATCCACATAATCCAGGATCCATTTAATTTTTGTGGCGGAAAAATAAGCGTCTGGAATCAGTCCTGTTTTTTCTCTGATCTTATCAGCAAAACCATCCTGTTTCAGTTCCTCGATCATGTCTGACGTACGGCGGCACTGCCATACAATAGCCGGATAAACAGGATTTCCTGTTTTTTTGTCCCAGACAATTGTTGTCTCACGCTGATTTGTAATTCCAATGGCTGCAATATCCCCCGCATCAGCCCCGATCTTTCCCATGGCCTCAATTGCCACAGCCATCTGAGAGGACCAGATCTCATGAGGATCATGCTCTACCCAGCCCGGCTTTGGATAATACTGGGCAAATTCTTTCTGCGCTGAACTGCAGATATTTCCCGCCTTATCAAAAAGGATACAGCGGGAGCTTGTGGTTCCCTGATCCATTGCCATAATATATTTTCCCATAATTATGTACCTCCGTTTCTGTAGCCTGCTGCAGCTGCCGATCAAAAATCCTGCTCCTTCCCCTGTGTAACAGGATTCTGCCCTGTATATCCCTTATTTTTTATCCAATTACATTCTTTCCGATAAAATATCCAAGTACAAGGACACCCAGTACGATCCTGTACCATCCAAACACTTTAAAGTCATGTTTTTTAATATATCCTACCAGGAACTTGATCGCCAGTATGGATACAATAAATGCAACCACCACGCCTGTAATAAGAATCAGAACCTCTCCGGCAGTAAAGGCAAATCCGAATTTTATCAGCTTGAGAAGGCTGGCGCCAAACATAACAGGAATTGCCAGGAAAAAGGTAAATTCAGCCGCTACTGTTCTTGAAGTTCCTACCAGAATACCTCCGATGATCGTAGAACCGGAGCGTGAAGTTCCGGGAATTACAGACAGAACCTGAAACAGACCGATCAGAAAAGCAGTTTTAAAGCTCATGGATTCCAGAGATCTGCAGGTTGCTTTCCGTCTTTTATTATAGTTTTCAATAAAAATAAAAATCACACCGTAAACGATCAGAGCAATGGAAACAACCACGTAATTGTTAAATTTTTCCTCAATGAAGTCATTAAACGGCAATGCAATCACAATGGTAGGAATACATGCCACAAGGATCTTAAACCACAGCACCCATTTTTCCTTATCGCAGAACCGTTCCACAAAAGTCATGATCCCTCTTGCAAAAACAGGCTGTTTTGCTATGATTGCTCTTTGTTTCTTTGGAAGCTCTCTGATATAAAAAGGCCACAGCTTTCCCCAGTATAATACCACCACTGCCAGGATCGCACCAAGCTGGATCACTACCAGAAAGAATTCTTTAAACTCCGGCGTCACATTAAGTTTGATAAATTCATCCACCAGAATCATATGTCCGGTACTGCTGATAGGAAGCCATTCCGTAATACCTTCCACAATACCCAGAAACACGGCTTTTAAAAATTCAATAATATCCATTCTTTCTCCCTTTCATTTTTATTTTATGCCGGGCATTTTTCTTCTTTTACAAAGATTTTATCCACCCCGGACACTGTAAGTATAACACAATTTTTACTCTCATTAAAGAATAAAGCAACACTGTTCACAAGTAATATTCTGCTGGAAATAGTCTGCAATGTAACAGTCGCAGATAATCCCGGACGAAACTTTCCTTTCCCAAAACCAAACGGACATATCCGTTTCAAACTCCCTGAATTCCTGGTAAATAAAAACCGGAGAAGTCTGTGCCTCCCCGGTTCATATTTGTTTTTATCTGTCTGCGATCGTTGCAATATCGATCAGAGTCAGATTATTAAGGTCTGTATTTTCAAGGCTGGTTACAAGAGCCTCTGCAGTATCAAGACTGGTCAGTACATTTACACCTGTCTCAATGGCATTTCTGCGGATCACAAATCCGTCCTTCTGATGCTCTACCCCCTGAGGCGGAGTATCAATTACAACGTCGATCTTGTGTCCCAGGATCAGGTCCATAAGGTTTGGCGCAGGCTGCTCCAGCTTGTTGGTACGGATTGCCTTGATGCCGTTTTCTTTCAGAACCTTTGCAGTTCCTCTTGTAGCATAAAATACGGTAGCCAAGAGCTTCAAAACGTTTTGCGATCGGAAACAACTTTCCTCATGATCTTCCTCTTTTACAGTGATGATCATGTTGCGGTGCTTCGGAAGCTTGATTCCTGCTCCGATAAACGCTTTATAAAGAGCCTCGTTAAAGTCTCTGCAATACCAAGGCACTCTCCGGTTGGATTTCATCTCAGGTCCAAGGCTGATATCTGCGCCGCGGATC
>ENA-OQAB01000786-OQAB01000786.1-human-gut-metagenome-genome-assembly--contig:-NODE-786-length-16171-cov-2.344926_pt1 | contig 16171 bp, 18 predicted proteins | sample MGYA00242490_ERZ504517 | MGnify/ENA primary metagenome ERZ504517 (study PRJEB26092, sample SAMD00036298) | human gut metagenome | host: Homo sapiens | study: EMG produced TPA metagenomics assembly of...
GACCACCGTCTTCACCACCCTGAAACCTTACCTGAAGAGGCCGTCGCGCTGAATGCGAAGTCCGGCCTGCCGGTTATGCGCCCGCTGTTCCTGCATTACGAAGACGATGCGCACACTTACACCCTGAAATATCAGTACCTGTTAGGTCGCGACATTCTGGTCGCTCCGGTGCATGAAGAAGGCCGTAGCGACTGGACGCTCTATCTGCCGGAGGATAACTGGGTCCACGCCTGGACGGGTGAAGCGTTCCGGGGCGGGGAAGTTACCGTTAATGCGCCCATCGGCAAGCCGCCGGTCTTTTATCGCGCCGATAGCGAATGGGCGGCACTGTTCGCGTCGTTAAAAAGCATCTAATCACATCCGCCCGTGGGGAAACTCATGGGCAAAGGGAGAACATCGATGAGTCACATCACAACGGAAGATCCAGCAACTTTACGCCTGCCCTTTAAAGAGAAACTCTCTTACGGTATTGGCGACCTGGCCTCTAACATCCTGCTGGATATCGGTACGCTTTATCTTTTGAAGTTTTATACCGACGTTCTGGGGCTGCCAGGCACCTATGGCGGCATTATCTTTTTGATTTCAAAATTCTTTACTGCGTTTACCGATATGGGTACCGGCATTATGTTGGATTCCCGACGCAAGATCGGTCCAAAAGGTAAGTTCCGTCCTTTTATTCTGTATGCGTCATTCCCGGTCACCTTACTGGCGATCGCCAACTTTGTCGGCACACCGTTTGATGTCACCGGTAAAACGGTGATGGCCACTATTCTGTTTATGCTTTACGGACTGTTTTTCAGCATGATGAACTGCTCCTACGGCGCAATGGTTCCCGCTATCACCAAAAACCCCAACGAACGCGCCTCACTGGCGGCATGGCGTCAGGGCGGCGCTACGCTGGGCCTGCTGCTGTGCACGGTGGGATTCGTGCCAGTTATGAATCTTATCGAAGGTAATCAGCAACTTGGCTATATCTTCGCCGCCACGCTGTTTTCACTGTTTGGCCTGCTGTTTATGTGGATCTGCTACTCGGGCGTGAAAGAGCGTTATGTCGAAACCCAGCCTGCTAATCCGGCGCAAAAGCCGGGCCTGCTGCAATCTTTCCGCGCAATTGCGGGTAACCGCCCGCTGTTCATTCTGTGCATTGCCAACCTCTGCACTTTAGGGGCGTTTAACGTCAAGCTCGCCATCCAGGTCTATTACACCCAGTACGTGCTTAACGATCCCATCCTGTTGTCGTATATGGGATTTTTCAGCATGGGCTGTATTTTCATCGGCGTATTCCTGATGCCTGCCTCAGTCAGACGTTTTGGCAAGAAGAAGTTTATATCGGCGGCCTGCTGATTTGGGTGCTGGGCGATCTGCTCAACTATTTCTTCGGCGGCGGTTCGGTCAGCTTCGTGGCGTTCTCCTGCCTGGCGTTCTTTGGCTCAGCGTTGTTAACAGCCTGAACTGGGCGCTGGTTTCCGACACCGTCGAGTACGGCGAGTGGCGCACCGGCGTGCGTTCGGAAGGAACGGTCTACACCGGTTTTTACCTTCCTTTCGCAAAGTGTCTCAGGCGCTGGCTGGTTTCTTCCCCGGCTGGATGCTGACGCAAATTGGCTATGTGCCGAACGTCGCACAGGCTGACCACACCATTGAAGGGTTACGCCAGTTGATCTTCATCTACCCAAGCGCACTGGCGGTAGTCACCATTGTGGCGATGGGTTGCTTCTACAGCCTGAACGAGAAGATGTATGTCCGCATTGTGGAAGAGATAGAAGCCCGTAAACGCACGGCGTAATAATAATAAACGACGCCCTGCGGGGCGTTATAAGGAGTGATTATGTCTGACCATAATCCACTGACATTAAAACTGAATCTGCGGGAAAAAATCGCCTATGGTATGGGCGACGTCGGTTCGAATTTAATGCTCTGCATCGGTACTCTGTATCTCCTCAAATTTTATACCGATGAATTATGGGATGCCTGCTTACTATGGCGGGATTATCTTTCTGGTGGCGAAGTTTTTTACCGCGTTTACCGATATGCTCACCGGATTTTTACTCGACTCGCGGAAAAATATTGGGCCTAAAGGCAAATTTCGTCCCTTTATTTTATATGCAGCGGTTCCGGCGGCGTTAATTGCAACGCTCCAGTTTATCGCCACCACCTTTTGTTTGCCGGTTAAAACGACGATTGCCACCGCGCTGTTTATGATGTTTGGACTTTCATACAGTCTGATGAACTGCTCGTATGGTGCGATGATCCCGGCAATTACCAAAAACCCGAATGAGCGCGCGCAGCTCGCGGCTTACCGCCAGGGTGGTGCAACCATAGGGCTATTGATTTGTACCGTGGCGTTTATTCCGTTGCAGTCGCTTTTTTCTGACTCAACCGTCGGTTATGCCTGTGCGGCACTTATGTTCTCCATTGGCGGCTTTATTTTTATGATGCTGTGCTACAGAGGCGTCAAAGAGCATTATGTGGACACAGCGCCAACCGGACATAAAGCCAGTATTCTCAAATCTTTTTGCGCGATATTTCGTAATCCACCATTGCTGGTTTTATGCATTGCTAACCTGTGTACTCTGGCGGCATTTAATATCAAACTGGCGATTCAGGTCTATTACACCCAGTATGTGCTGAATGATATTAATTTATTGTCGTGGATGGGATTCTTCAGTATGGGATGCATCCTCGTCGGCGTATTACTGGTGCCAGTAACTGTAAAATGTTTTGGTAAAAAACAGGTTTATTTAGCTGGCATGGTGCTATGGGCGGTGGGTGATATACTGAATTATTTCTGGGGAAGTAACTCTTTCACTTTCGTCATGTTCTCTTGTGTCGCCTTTTTTTGGCACGGCCTTTGTAAACAGCCTGAACTGGGCACTGGTACCAGATACCGTAGATTACGGTGAATGGAAAACCGGTATTCGTGCCGAAGGTTCTGTTTATACCGGTTATACCTTCTTTCGTAAAATTTCTGCCGCACTTGCTGGCTTCTTGCCAGGCATTATGCTGACGCAAATTGGTTATGTTCCCAACATCGCGCAAAGCGATGCGACATTACAGGGTTTGCGTCAGCTCATTTTTATCTGGCCTTGTGCACTGGCAATTATTGCTGCATTGACGATGGGATTCTTTTACACACTCAATGAAAAACGGTTTGCATTGATTATTGAGGAAATCAACCAACGCAAAAATAAAGAGATGGCGACAGAAGAAAAAACGGCTTCCGTAACGTTATAAATGTCAATAGCCGCTATTTCCATCCTGGTGGGTGGCGGCCTCCCTACGTTTAAAAAATGGACTTATTATGAAAAAGATTAATGCAATAATTTTATTATCTTCTCTGACCTCTGCCTCGGTATTTGCTGGCGCATACGTCGAAAACAGGGAGGCATATAATCTTGCCTCCGATCAGGGCGAGGTTATGCTACGTGTGGGTTATAACTTCGATATGGGCGCGGGTATTATGTTAACCAATACCTACACCTTTCAGCGAGAAGATGAACTAAAACATGGCTATAATGAAATTGAAGGTTGGTATCCTTTATTCAAACCAACCGATAAATTAACCATCCAGCCCGGTGGCTTAATTAATGATAAGAGTATCGGTTCGGGTGGTGCAGTGTATCTGGACGTCAACTATAAATTTGTACCATGGTTTAATCTGACAGTACGAAATCGCTATAACCATAATAACTATAGTTCAACAGATTTGAGCGGGGAACTGGATAATAATGACACCTATGAAATTGGCACCTACTGGAATTTTAAAATCACCGATAAATTTTCCTATACATTTGAGCCACATTATTTCATACGCGTAAATGACTTTAATAGCAGCAATGGAAAAGATCATCACTGGGAAATCACTAATACCTTCCGTTATCGCATTAATGAACACTGGCTGCCTTATTTCGAATTACGTTGGTTAGATCGTAATGTCGAACCGTACCACCGCGAGCAAAACCAGATTCGTATCGGGACGAAGTATTTCTTCTGATGTGAAACTGCCGGATGCGGCGTAAACGCCTTATCCGGCCTACGGTTGATACGGTTTTCGTTGGCCGGAGTAAGCACATCCGGCCATTAATCAAGCTTCAGCCGCCAGCATCTCTTTCTTACGTTGGCTAATTCGCTTAACCAGCATTACGGAAACCACCGCACCACAGAATGCGAAGCAGGCCATAATGCCAAACACGATTTTGTAGCCAATAATCCCCGGATTTAAATCCAGAATGTAGCCATACAGACTGAAGCAGAACATCGCCGGAGCGTAACCAATAAAGCTACCCAACGCCATCGCCGCGCCTGTTTTATTTCAGCAATTTCGTTCTTGGTTGTTGCCGTAGTCAGTGAAGCGTCAATGGAAGCCAGGTAATTGAGCATCTCCCTGGTCGTTTCAATTTGGTTTTGGACTTCGCTTTGTGCACGTTTATATTTATTGTACCGTTTATAATAAGCCTGTGCGTTTTCAGTAGGTGAAAGTAAGGGGGATAATTGGATTTCAAGCGGCTCGTTGTCATAAATATTAAGCAGTTGGCAGGAACTTTGTCCCTTGCTGATCTGATAAATATTAGCCATGATGGTATCGGCGATCATCCGCTGTGCTTCAGCTTTATCAGCGGTAAGCAGATCTTTTTCCAAAACCGGCAGCTTCTTTTCCAGACGCTGGCTTTCGCCGATGACTAATTTTGCAGTGTTTCCTGTTCAGGTAATTGAATTGGCGTCAGGGTGACTGCATAATTAAGTGCGCTGTTGATATCTGGCAGTTGTTTAGTATTACAGCCTGGTTCCAAAAATCGTGGGCGCAAAAAGGCAGAATAGTCTTGACCTGATTAGTACGGCTGATGACAGCATATACCGGCGCTGATGTTTGCTGATTAGCTGATTGCTGTAATGAATAGATTGCATTGGCAAGACGTTGTTCTTCCTCTGCAGTCAAAGCAGTTGTGTTGCTATCTATACCAGCCGCAGCTAAAAGCTCGGATGCGGTTATTTGCCAATGCCTGTAGTGGCAGCGATCAAAGCAGCTAAGCTGTTTTTAGTTTTAAATTCGTGCATTGCCTCAATGATTGCATTAGCTGGAGCTGTTAAAATAGAAAGTCCGGTCTGCTGAGGCGGCGCAAGATAAGGCAGATTAGGCATGATCTGCCGGAAAGAACTCATTGCTTTATTAACATGCTTCAAGCTGTCGAAAATCAGACCGTTTTCGGCAAAAATGATATTGCTGTTTTTGCCGGTCAGTTCAAAAATCAGTTGTTTAGTAACTATTTGTCTAGCGGTACCGATTGTATCAATATCTATGGTAATGATACGATCCAGACCGCTTTGCTCGATTCTGGTTATACGGCCTTCTTCCAGATGCTTGCGCAGCAGCATACAAAAAGCCGGAGGACTTTCGGGACGTTCGGGTAAATTATTCGGCAGGTACAGCATCGGTGAACCGCAGCTGAAATCAGCAAGCAATGCCGCAGTATCGCGTTCGCGTTTTACAAGCAGCAGCAGCGACTCGTATGAGGGCATAAAAACCTTGTAGATCTTGCCGCCTAAAAGCTCTTCTTTTAGTTTATTTGTTAAATATGCAAGGTCAAACCTTCTAAATTCATTGATTTGCTCCTTTTTACTTCGTTTTTTAGTGATTTTGATTTGCACGTGAAAGCAGAATAAGATATAATAATAGTTCAAGAATAAGTATACAACAGATTTCGCGATTAGCAAATAATCGGAAGGGGATACGATTATGAAAAATCTGCTTTTGGTGCTGTGCCTGGTTGCATTTTGCCTGCAGGCAGAAGCGGCGCTTCCAGCTACTGATCAGAATTTAGAAGCGGCTATTGCCTATGGTAAAAGCTATCAGGGTGAAAAAAATGACGCAGTTATGCTGCAGCCGTGGGTAATTGCTGAAAGTTTTGAAACCAATCCTTATCGTGATGAGGAAAGGATCATAGTTTATACTCCTTATCTGCTGACGGCTCTGGATACCGCAGGAAAAACGCAGGAGGCTGCCGGTGTCAGTGTGGAGAATGCTAAAGAACTGGTAGCGCGTTACGATGGCGTGCTAGTTATACGTGCGGTGATCAACGCACCGATAATCCTGAATGAAAAAGATTTGGAAGTGCAGCTTGTGCAAAATGGGAATTTTGTCACACCATACCACAGCGACTATTTAGACGGCAGATATCTTGACAAGGCGGTCAATAAGCCTATCGTTGATGTGGAGGTACAGAAAAAGCTGGATCGGATGGAAACGATCCAGGAAAAAGCGGCAGCACTGCAAAAACAGCTGGATGCCTTGAAGGAAAATAAAATCAAGCCTGCAGACATCGATCTGGAGCAGAAAACGAAATCGGATGTCAAATCTGAGTCTGTGGAAGTAAAGCAGAAGATCTGCCAGCTGCAGTATAATTTTTATTTTGATCAGGCAGAATTCAATGTTGACAAACCTTATTTACTGGTCATTAAGGACGCTTATTGCGGCGGACGAGAATTTGCCGTGGATCCTGCGTTATTAAAATAAAATGAATCATCATAAAATTTAGGAGGTTTTAGCTTGCTGAAAAGTATGACTGGCTTCGGCCGGGGTGAATATGAAGACGAGCAGTTTTCAGTAACGATTGAAATGAAAACGGTCAATCACCGTTATAACGAGGTAGCTATTCGCTTACCGCGTTTTTTGAATCCGGTAGAAGACAGAATCCGTAAGACTATTTTAAAATCTGTTAATCGTGGACGCATCGATGTTTTTATCAATGCTTCTTATACCAATACAGAAAACGTTTCGATTAAAGTAGATAAAGCTTTGGTACTGGCGTATCATAACGCTTTGCGTGATGTTGGTTCCGCTATCGGCTGTGAAGACTATAAGCTTAACGAGCAGTCGGAAATTTTATATTTGTCACGCTGCCCGGATGTGATCAATGCACAAGAAGGTTTTTTTGACGTTGAGAGTGTTTGGCCGAAGCTGGAACAGGCTTTGCGTCAGGCTATCAGTAATCTTGTCGCTATGCGTGAGACCGAGGGCAGTAATATCTATGGTGATTTCATTAAACGTGCTGATCTGATTGCCGAAAAACTGGCAGTAATCGAAGAACGTTCGCCGCAGGTAGTTGAAGAATACCAGATTCGCCTGAGCGACAGGATCAACGAACTGCTTGCGAAACATAACCAGGTCATTGAACCGGAACGATTGCTGCAGGAAGTCGTTATTTTTGCTGACCGTACCAGTATTACTGAGGAGATCGTCAGACTGAAAAGCCATATTAAACAATTCAAGCTGATCATTGATGCAGATCAGCCTGTCGGTCGCAAGCTCGATTTTCTTATCCAGGAATTCAACCGCGAGGCAAATACCATTGCTTCCAAAGCCAACGATTATACTTTGGCGCAAGTTGTTGTGGAGATCAAAGCTGAGATAGAAAAAATCAGGGAACAGATCCAGAATATCGAGTAATGGGGAAAGGGTGAAAGTATGGATATCAAATTGATCAATATTGGCTTTGGCAATATTGTAGCTGCCAACAGGATCATTTCTATCATCAGTCCTGAATCTGCTCCTATCAAAAGGATTATTCAGGAAGCGCGCGACAGAGGTATGCTGATTGATGCCACTTATGGCCGCAGAACCAGAGCGGTTATCGTGACTGACAGCGGTCATATTATTTTATCGGCTGTGCAGCCGGAAACAGTCGCCAACCGTTTAGTGCAGACTGACGACGAAGACGAAGAATAAATAAAACGGAAGGTGGGCTAATCGTGAAGCCGCAGGGGTTATTATTAGTTTTGTCCGGGCCTTCAGGAGCCGGCAAGGGAACGATTTGTCAGATGCTTAGGGAAAAGCTTCCCGACTTGGCTTATTCCGTTTCAGTTACTACCAGACAGGCGCGTAACGGCGAAGTTGACGGCGTGAATTACTTTTTTAAATCTGTGGAAGAAGTAAAGCAGATGATCGCAGAGGGAGAACTGCTGGAATATGCCGAGGTTTATGGAAATTATTACGGTACGCCCCGTTCTTATGTTATGGAACTGCTGAATCAGGGTAAGGATGTTATTTTGGAGATTGATATCCAGGGCGCGATGCAGATCAAAAACGCTTTCCTGATGGAGTATTTGTGTTTATCGTACCACCGTCACTTGATGAATTATGCTCGCGCATTTATAAACGCGGCACGGACAGCGAAGACGTTATTAAACGCCGTTTAGCTTCGGCAACAGGTGAACTGGCTTATGCCAACGAATATGATTATATAGTCGTCAATGATGTGGCGCAGAAAGCTACCAGCAAAGTTTTGACGATCATGGAAGCAGAACGTTACCGTGCTGCCAGAACTTATTTTATTATCAATGAAATTTGCCATGCGGCACATAAGGAGAGAGAAATATGAGTATGGTTGACCCTTCTATCGATTATTTAGCAGAGAAAGTTGACAGTAAATACACCCTGGTGATTTTAGCTGCCAAACGTGCCCGTGAACTGACGGTAGGCAATCAGAATATGCCTCAGAAAGAAGTAAGCACCGCTTTACGCGAGATCGCTGACGACGTTATTACTTACGAGCGTAAAGTACGCTGAGATAAGGGGGCTTAGTGCCTTGTTGCTAAAAGGAAAGAAAATCGTTTTAGGCGTTACTGGCGGTATCGCCGTTTATAAAGCTGTCGATCTGGTAAGCCGTCTGCGCAAGCAGGGGGCCGAGGTGCGTGTCGTTATGACAGAGCATGCCCGGCAGTTTGTTACGCCGCTGACATTTAAGGAAATCAGCGGCAACGCTGTTGCGACTTCTATGTGGAACAGCAACCAGGAATTTAATGTTGAGCATATCGCTCTGGCAAACTGGGCTGATGTTTTGTAGTAGCTCCGGCTACTGCCAATATCATTGCGAAAATGGCGCACGGTCTTGCCGACGATCTGCTTTCTACAACTTTACTGGCCGCTCAGGCACCGATCATCGTCTGTCCGGCGATGAATACAGGTATGTATGAAAATGCTTTGACGCAGGAAAATATTACCTGCCTGAAAGAGCATGGCGTAACTGTGATGGCCCCGGCGACAGGCTTTTTGGCCTGTGGTACTTCTGGTGCGGGACGTCTGCCTGAGCCTTGTGAGATCGTGGAATTTGTCAAAGCTTTCTTTGCCAGAAGTTGTGGCGATATGAAAAATCTGCGTGTTTTGGTAACTGCTGCCGGTACCCGCGAGCCGATCGACCCGGTACGGTATGTCGGCAACCGCTCCAGCGGTAAGATGGGTTATGCTATCGCGCAGGCCGCTGCTGACCGCGGTGCCGAGGTGACGCTGGTTTCGGGGCCGTCGGTGCTGAATCCGCCTGCTAATGTCAAAACGGTGCAGGTTGAAACTACGCAGCAGATGATGGACGCCTGTCTGGTAGCTTACAACGACATGGATATAGTGATCAAAGCTGCTGCTGTGGCTGATTACAGACCCCATGATGTTGCCGAACAGAAAATCAAAAAGAAAACTGACGACGCTTTAACTGTCGTAATGGATAAAAACCCTGATATTCTAAAAGCTCTGGGCGAACGTAAAGAAAAACAGTTTTTGGTAGGCTTTGCCGCCGAAACTCAAAATCTGATTGCTAATGCAAAAGAAAAAATCTGCAAAAAGAATTTGGATATGATCGTTGCTAACGATGTCACTCTGCAGGGGGCAGGATTTAACTCTGATACCAATATCGTTAAATTCCTGTTTCCGGACGGCGAAGTGCGCGAGCTGGAGCAAATGACCAAAGCAGAAGTTGCAGAAGAGCTTTTGAATACTGTTCTGCGTTTGCGCAAATCGTAAATAGTATAACTCGTTCAAAAGGCGTAGAAATAAGCTTTTGTAGGCCTCGGGATGTAAAAATGAAAGATTTTTGTAAAATCTGTTGCAATTTGAAAGTTGTTCCGCTATAATAAGCATTGTAATTGAATATTACTCATCAAGAGCTGGTGGAGGGAATGGCCCTGTGAAACCGCAGCAACCATTGTAAGGTGAAAGTCTTGCAAAACGGTGCTAAGTCCTGCGATAATTCGTGAGATGAGAATGCTGAACAATAATACGCAGCGCTCTCATTATGAGAGCGCTTTTTTAGTAAGCAGGCAGATTGATGATGTGTACTTTATCTAAAGGAGGCTAATTATGAGAAAATTATTTACTTCTGAGTCTGTAACAGAAGGACATCCGGATAAGATCGCCGATCAGATTTCTGATGCGGTTTTAGACGCTATCTTAGAACAGGACCCGATGGGACGTGTTGCGTGTGAAACTTTGGTGGCAACCGGTCAGATCCATGTTGTCGGTGAGATTTCCACAAACTGTTATGTGGATATTCCGAAAATCGCCCGTGAAACTGTAGTCAATATTGGCTATGACCGTGCTAAATATGGTTTTGACGGTAATACCTGCGGCGTGCTGATCTCTATCGACGAGCAGTCTGCCGATATCGCTTTAGGTGTTGATAAAGCGCTGGAAGCTAAAGAAGGCAAAGCAGAGGAAACTGAGGTAGGCGCCGGCGACCAGGGTATGATGTTTGGTTACGCTACTAACGAAACCGTAGAATATATGCCGCTGCCTATCTGTCTGGCTCATAAGCTGGCCCGTCGGTTGTCGGAAGTTCGTAAAAACGGTACCTTACCGTATCTGCGTCCTGATGGTAAAACTCAGGTTACAGTTGAATACGACGACGGTAAGCCCGTACGTATCGACGCTATAGTCGTTTCTTCTCAGCATGCGCCTGAAATTCCGATGGAGCAGATCCGCGCTGATATTATGGAGCATGTTATTAAACCGATCGTACCTGCAGAAATGCTGGACGATGATACCAAATACTATATCAATCCTACCGGCCGTTTTGTTATCGGCGGCCCGCAGGGTGACTCCGGTCTGACCGGACGTAAGATCATTGTCGATACCTACGGCGGTATGGCACGTCATGGCGGCGGAGCTTTCTCGGGTAAAGACCCCACAAAGGTAGACCGCAGCGCTGCTTACGCCGCACGTTACGTTGCTAAAAATATCGTTGCCGCCGGACTGGCTGATAAATGTGAGATTCAGCTGGCTTATGCTATCGGCGTGGCACAGCCTGTATCTGTTTTGGTAGATACCTTTGGTACCGGTAAGATCGACGATGATAAGATCGCTGACCTGGTGCGCAAAAACTTCTCGCTGAGTCCGGCTGCGATCATCAAAGCTTTAGACCTGCGCCGTCCGATCTATAAAACAAACGGCTGCTTACGGCCATATGGGACGTACTGATATTGATCTGCCGTGGGAGCGTACGGATAAAGCCGCTTCCTTGAAAGAACAGGCAGGCTTGTAATTTAAAATGTTGGTAAAGTCACAGCTTCTGCGGGAGCTGTGACTTTCTTTATCTTAGTATAAAAACTGTTGTCCGTAGGAAAAATAAAGGAATTTTCATTTAAATAGTAGAAGTATAATAAGCTAAAGTTTACAGTAATGGAGCATTACATGAAATATATAAATGTGGCAATCAACCTGCCTGTAAAAAACTTGTTCAAACAATTTACCTATGCCGTACCGCCACAGCTGGACCACGTTGATGTGGGATGGCGTGTTGTGGTGCCGTTTGGGTATCAGACAGTGGAGGGGTTTGTGACATCGTTGGCCGCGGCTGCTCCGGCAGAATACGAATGTAAAGAAATTTTGGCGACACTGGATACGCGCCCCTGGTTTGATGCGGAAATGCTGGCAACGGCAAATTGGCTGTCCGAATATTATCTGTGTTCGCCGGCTGAGGCGATGCGGCTGTTTATTCCAGGTAAAACCAGCATCAAGCGGCAGGCTGTTTATAACGATGAAGGTAAGCTTATCGCTTATGATTACGAAAATAAACTGAAAATCAAGACCCGTATCTGCTTTGTTGTGACTAAGGCAGGACGTGAGGCTCTGGTAGCATATAATAAACGTCTGCGTGCACAGATGCATGCCTTGGAAGTGCTGGCAGAAGCCGAACGCCCTCTAAGCGGGGAGGAACTGGCGTCAGTGCAGGTGAGTGCTGCGACACTGCGTATCTTATGTGAGAAAGGCTGGAGCGAACGGAGTGAGCAACGTGTTTTGCGCAACAGCTATGCCAACAGGACGGAGCTGAAGGAAAGTCTGCATTTGACAGACGAGCAGCGTCAGGCTGTTGAGGCTATCGGCAGTGCTATTACAGAGCCGCATCAGGAAACTTTTTTGCTGCAGGGAATAACCGGCAGCGGTAAGACAGAGGTTTACCTGCGGGTGGCAGCTCAGGCAATGGAAGCAGGCAAGCAGGTTCTGCTGCTGGTACCAGAGATAGCATTGACGGCACAGATCGTTAAACGTTTTCAGGGCTGGTTCGGCGATGAAGTTGCGGTTGCCCACAGCAAACTGTCACAGAATGAACGTGCCGATGTATGGTATAAAATGCGTACTAACAGTGCCAAGCTGCTGATCGGTGTACGCTCAGCTGTTTTTGCTCCCTTCAGCGATCTGGGCCTGATAATTATTGATGAAGAACATGAGAGCAGTTACAAGCAGGACGAGCGGCCCAATTATCATGCGCGGACAGTAGCCCTGAAAAGGGCGCAGCTGAGCGGTATTCCGGTAGTTTTGGGAAGTGCGACACCTGATTTGGAAAGTTTTTATAAAGCGCGCCAGGGAACATATACACATCTGCGTTTGCTGCAGCGTGCCAACGGCAGTATGCTGCCGCATGTTGAAATTGCCGATATGAGGATGGAATTGCAGCGGGGGAATGAAATCTGTGCTCTCGGCGGCGCTAAACGATGCATTGCTGCAGACGGCGGTACAGGGAGAGCAGGCTATAGTACTGCTGAACAGGCGTGGTTTTTCAACCTTTGTGATGTGTCGTGACTGCGGTGAAAGTATTGTATGCCCGCATTGTGCTGTTGCGCTGGTTTATCATAGTGCCGGTGAAGCAATGCGCTGCCATTACTGCGGGAATACCGCCCCGATCCCGGACGAATGTCCTAACTGTCATAGTCGCCGAATCAGATTTTTTGGTACTGGCACCCAGAAAGCAGAAGCAGAAAATTGCCGAACTGCCGGAAATCAGGATTTTGCGGATGGATCAGGATTCGACTGTCAAAAAATTCGCGCATGAGGATATTCTTAAATCTTTCAGCAGCGGTGAATATAATGTGCTTTTAGGTACGCAGATGGTAGCAAAAGGACATGATATACCTAACGTAACACTGGTGGGTATCCTTTCGGCAGATTCGACGTTGAATCTGCCTGATTTCAGAGCTTCGGAACGAACCTTTGCTCTGCTGACACAGGCTGCAGGCAGAGCCGGGCGCGGTGACAGGGCCGGCCATGTGGTCCTGCAGACCTATGACCCGGATAATCCAGTTATCAAGCTGGCGGCGACGCAGGATTACGACGCTTTTGCCGCCAGCGAACTGGAAATCAGGCAGGAGCTGGGATATCCGCCTTATACCGAAATTTTGAAAATTACGGTATTGGATAAGGAAGAAGTGCGTGGCAGCAGTCTGGCCCAGCGGATCGTTAATTTTCTGCAGACGCTGCAGCTGGAACATCCTGAACAGGAACTGTTGGTATTGGGGCCGTTCCCTGCTATTGTTGCCAAGGTACGTGACCTGTACCGCATGAACATTCTTGTAAAATGTCCGCAGATGGAGCTGGTCAAGCGTGCTTTGTGGAATTCTGAATTTAAAGAATGCCGCAATGTCTTTTTTGACGTCGACCCTGTCAGCGTAGTTTAGAAATTGCCTGCAGTTTGAATTTTATGGTATAATATAAGGTACGAAAAATTAAGGAGGTCCGACCGTGGCTAAATTAGATATCATTGTTGCCGGTAACCCAGTGCTGCGGTTAAAGGCAAAAGAAGTAGAACGTATAGATAAAAAAACAGTCCGTTTGCTGAACGATATGGCGGAAACCATGTACGCGGCAGACGGCGTAGGCCTGGCAGCGCCTCAGGTAGGTGTTTCCAGACGAATAGTAGTTATCGACGTTGGCGAAGGCCTGATCGAGCTTATCAATCCGGTTATCACCAAAAGGGAAGGTTCCGTTGTCGGCGGCGAAGGCTGTCTGTCGGTGCCTAATTTTGAAGGCGAAGTAGAACGCGCCGAATATATCGAATGTGAGTTTTTTGACCGTAAAGGCAAACGTATGAAGCTTGCCAGCGACGGCATTCTGGCGATCGCTGTACAGCACGAGCTGGATCATTTGGACGGTATCCTGTTTATTGATAAAGCTACCGTACTGACACCTAAAGAAACAGTGCCTGTCGGCATAGAATAGGCGGCAAGCTAAAGGAGATCAAAATGAGAATTGTATTTATGGGTACACCAGATTTTGCCGTAGGAACTTTACAGGCTTTGGTGAATCAGGTAAGCACGAAATCGCTGCCGTTGTTACGCAACCCGACCGTCCTAAAGGGCGCGGGCAGAAAATGCTGATGACGCCTGTTAAAGAATACGCTTTATCGCAGGGTTTACCTGTGTATCAGCCGGCGAAGGTCAAAACACCTGAGGTTATTGCCCAGCTGCGTGAGTTGCGGCCAGAGATCATCGTCGTTGCCGCTTTTGGGCAGCTGCTCAATCAGGAGCTTTTGGCACTGCCGCCTTTAGGATGCGTCAATGTACACGCTTCGCTGCTGCCGAAATATCGCGGTGCGGCACCGATCCATTATGCGATTTTGCAGGGTGAAAAAGAATCCGGCGTAACGATTATGCAGATGGATATCGGCATGGACACTGGCGATATGCTCAGTAAAGTTATCGTTCCTATAGGCAGTGAAATGACGATGGGAGAGCTGCATGACGAATTGAAGGTCAAAGGGGCTGAGCTTCTGGGGTACGCAATAGACTGTGCGTTTGACGGAGAGGAAAGCGTTGGAGCTGTACGCTCTGGAATGAGTATGACCTCATGATTCTGGACTTAAACCTTCCGAAGCTGGACGGAATCGAGGTTCTCAAACGGATCCGTGAGAAAGATCAGGACTTCAGAATCCTGATTTGTCTGCCAGAAATTCACTGGAGGATAAAATAAACGGTTTGGACAGCGGCAGCAATGACTATTTGACCAAAACCCTTTGATTTCATGGAACTGGAAGCGCGGATCCGCAATTTGCTCTGGAGGAATTTCAAAACAGACAGCAGGTTCCTTCTCTGCGGGCGGCTGCGTCTGGATACGGGAGAGCGGCAGGCGCAGTACGCCGGGCAGACGGTGGTTCTGACGCGGAAGGATACGCATTGCTTGGAATAGTACTGTTCTTCCCGGCTGGGGGAGACCGTAAGCGCGGAGGAACTGATTGAGCATGCATGGGACAGCGAGACAGACTTATTTCCAATTCATTCCGTTTCCATATCCACTCCCTGAGAAAAAAACTGGAGGCGGCCGGAGCTGGAGAATATATTGTAACGAAACGGGGGCAGGGATATATTCTCCGCTGCCCGGCGGAGGACGAATCATGAAAAAGTACACACTTCAAATCAGGATTACTGTTTTTGTCGGTCTGATCATGGTAATATCCTGTTTGCTGCTGACTGTGAATTCGCTTGTTTCTGCCCGGAGTTATTACGGACATTACGTGGAACTGCTGGAGGAAGGGATGATTGAGTATGATCCGGCGCTTCCTGAGGGGGAACTTCCGCAGGCGCTTAATTCTGAAAGCCGGTATCAGGATATCAGCCGAAGGTTCTCGGCCCAATCCGTTGTTGTTATGGTTCTTATCGCATTCCTGGCGCTGGCCTTTACTTACCGGGCCACAGGGCAGGTGTTGAAACCATTAAAAGAGCTCACTCACATGGCTCATGAGATAAATGAACGCCATTTGGATAAACGCGTGAGTCCAAACGATGCCCAGGGTGAGGTGCTGGAGTTGACTAAGTCCTTTAACCGGATGCTGGAACGCCTGGAAGAGGCATTTCTGATACAGAAGTCCTTTGCCTCCAATGCGGCGCATGAACTGAAAACTCCACTGGCGGTTATGAAATCTTCCCTTCAGGTATTAAAAATGGATCCGTCCCCCTCGGAAAATGACTATTGGGAATTTATCAATGACACGGAAGAAAGCCTGGAACGTATCATCAAGACAGTGGAGGGGCTTTTGGCTCTTGCGAATATGGAGCAGGTGGAAAAAGAATCGGCTGTGAAGCTGTATCCGCTGATCGAAGCAGCCGTGCAGGAGCTTTCTGTCAGGGCAGAAGAATATGGC
>ENA-OQAB01000789-OQAB01000789.1-human-gut-metagenome-genome-assembly--contig:-NODE-789-length-16137-cov-2.965709_pt1 | contig 16137 bp, 14 predicted proteins | sample MGYA00242490_ERZ504517 | MGnify/ENA primary metagenome ERZ504517 (study PRJEB26092, sample SAMD00036298) | human gut metagenome | host: Homo sapiens | study: EMG produced TPA metagenomics assembly of...
ATAATAATCTGGTTCTTCTTCACTTGAATTATAACTAGGTGCACGCATAATACAATGAAAGCATATATTTTTATATGGGGATTGATTGTTTTTGATTTGATGAACAATATCTAATCTTTCATTCACTTCTTTCTCACTTAAATGATGTAAACGAGAAGGAATCAATCCACCATACAATAACATATCTATTGAAAGAACAAGATTATCACAGTCTTTTACATGACTTATAAGAAATTCACTTAATTTCTTTGTATCAGCTGGACTTTTTTTATGGCCTAGTAACTCAATTGGGGGAATACATATATGGACATCTGTTTTATGAGTGACAAGCAGCTGTGGAAATATATAATTACATGGTCTTTCATCTAATGGTATAAATAATGTTTTCATCTTTTTTCTCCTCTATCTAATTAACAAAATTGTTTCCTTTTTAAAGTCGCTAGCTATTTAATATGGCTTATGATATCTTGCAAAGCTTCTAAAATCGTCTCTTTTCTTTGACAAGGATAATGACATTTTTGATTTGAAACAAGATACCCGATTTTTGAAAAGGGGAACATTTCAAAGTCACTTGGTGAATCCCTATGGCATAAATCTGACAATCTGGATATAAAATCTTTAAGGCTTCGCCTTTAGAAACACTACTGTGAACAATTTCTAAAGAAGTTTGTGATGTTCTGATTGCTTTTGTGAATTGATAATTTTGATTTATTGTTTCTTCAATTTGTTTAATTGTTGTTCTTGAGCAACAATTAAAAATAAAACTGCAGGTTGATATAAAAGAATATCTTCAAAATCTTCTTTTATAATATGTGAATCATAAAATTCTTTAGGAAATAGTGGGTCTCTTTCACTTGTCCAATAAACGATTAGAAATCGTATTCAATTCTATTCTTATATCTTTTGTTTTTAATTCATGGTATATATCTAAAGCTTCCTGCTTATCAAGAAGGGTAGCTTTGAGTTGATTGTCCTGATACAAAACAGCTCCATTTTGAGAAATTCGATGTTTCATATCTAAACCATACTCTTGACATATTTTACTATATCGTGATCTAGACGTCCTGTACAAATAGCAAGTGTACATCCCGATTTGTTGAAGTGTGTTAAGACAAGCCAATGTCTTAGCACCTCCAATCATTTGATTATTGCTATCTAATAAAGTGCCATCTAAATCAAAGACAATAACATTATTCTTCAATTTGTACCTGCGCCTCTTTATCCATAACTTTAACAAACGGGATATAAATAAGTATCGAAATAACCAAAATCACTAAACCAACAACACCTGATAAAATATCTCCACCGGTTGCTAAAAAGGCACTTATCACTGGTGGTGTTGTCCATGGAATTAAAACATAAGTATGTGCCATAAGCCCAATTTGAGTGGCAAGTGCACCTATTCCAAGTCCAGCCAGAGTTGTTAAAATCATTGGAATAATTAAAATCGGATTCATAACAACCGGTAATCCAAACATTAAAGGTTCAGAAATATTAAATAACGCTGGAGCAAAACCTAATTTTGCTATGACTTTATAATCTTGTCTTTTTGAAACAATGAAAATAGCAATAACTAAAGCTAACATATTTCCTGCTCCACCCATAAAGGCAACAGAATCAAGGAATGGTTTTGTGATAATTGCCGTGGCACTTTGATGCGCTGCAATAGCTGTTGCATTAGCTGTTAAACTAACAAGATAAATCGGTTCAAGGATTGGATTAAAAATATAAGCTGAATGAATCCCAAATCCCCATAATAACATATACAAGATATAAATTATAATCATTCCAATTGGTGAAGAAACAATCGCTGTAAATGGGGTTTGAATCCAAGTAAAGATTAAATCATTTAATGGTGCTCCCATAGCATCAGTTACAATTCTTAATAAAGCAAAAAGAATAACTGTTAAAGCCACTGGAATAATTGAATTAAATGATCTTGCAATTCCAGTTGGAACACTTTCTGGCATTTTAATAAGCAAAGCTTTAAAACTCATTAAAAATCTTAATAATTCTACAGAAACAATCGCTGATATAAATGCAGTAAACATACCAGCCGCACCTAAATAATAAGTCGTTACATATTCTCCTAATTTTGCATCAGAAACAAATGGTGTTAAACATAGAAAACTAACAACCGCTACTGCTCCAGTAATAGATGTATCCAATTTTATATTGTGAAGCTAATGCTTTTGAAGTTGTAAATACAAGTAAGATAGCCATTACTGACATCGAAGCTGAACCAATAACACCTCCAATTTGTGCAAATCCAGTACATGGCATACCAAACCATTTATCTAAGTAATTTCCTTTTCCAACAAAAACACAATTAATTAATGTAAATAATGATGCTGTTAAAACCAATGGCATAATTGAAACAAAACCATCTCTTATTGCTGAAAGATATTTATTTTAGAAAGTTTTTCAGCAATCGGTAATAGTAAATTAGATATTTTATCCATCATTTTTCTTCCCTCTTTTCATCTTTTATTTTATCAACAAATCTTTTTGTAATGATTTGGGGTCTTGTAATAATCGAACCAACGACAACACTATAACAACCCAACTCTAAAACTCTTTTAACTTTCTCAGGAGTATCAATATTTCCTTCTCCAATAACTGGATGTTTAACATGTTTCACGATTTCTTTAATGATCTCAAAATCATTGTTTTCAATCTTCAAATTTTGACTTTGTGGTGTATACCCCACAAGTGTTGTCCCAATAAAATCAAATCCCAATTCATCAGCATGAATCGCTTCTTCTACGGTTGAACAATCTGCCATAAATAATTGATGAGGATATTTTTCTTTAACAGCTTTAAAGAAATCATCAAGACTTAAATCATTTAAACGTGATTGGATTGTGGCATCCATTGCTATAATATCTACCCCTTCTTCTACCAAAGCGTCGACTTCTTTCATAGTTGGTGTAATGTAAACATCAGTTCCCACATAGTCTTTTTTGATAATCCCGATAATTGGTAAATCGACTTCTTTTTTAATCGCATGAATATCCTCCACACTATTGGCTCTTATTCCTTTTGCTCCACCCATTTGAGCTGCTAAAGCCATCTTTGACATAATGAATGAAGAATGCAAAGGTTCACCTTCTAATGCCTGACATGAGACAATTAAATTGTTGTGAATTTTTTCCATCTTTTTTCCCTCCTGTAACACCAATATACTTTTATTTCATAATTCCTGCAATCTTTGGAAGGGATTTAGAAATTACTTTCATTTTTTTATCATAATTTGATTTTATTTGCTATTTTTTTAGAAAGTAATTTCCAAAATAAAAGAGATCAAGACATGTTTTAATCAAATAAAACTATCTTCAATTTCTCTTTTTTTATATCAACTCATTTAATGAAAAAAATACTCTTAAGGCTCAAAAGTAGCCTTTTGATCATGCAGATAAATTGTTTTAGGGATATCTTTTTGATCCCTTTTTTCTTCAAATTGATAAACTGCATTCCCCCTTTAAATCATACAACTTCCAATAATAACCATCATAACTTGCTACATACATCTTTTCTATTTGACTTACTCCATCTTTTACAACATTGACTACCATTGCTGCTTTATATGTTCTTTGGATTGTTTTCATATCTCTTGTATCAAGTAGATAAAATTTATTTTTTTGATAAAGAATTATTGGACTATTCGTAAATTGTATTGTCTTTACTTCACTAGCAATAATCTTTCCCTCTTTATTTTTAAGAATATATTCATCTTTATTCTTAGTATATTTAACTCCATTCAGATAAGGAACATTTGTATAATAATCAATATTTGTTGTATCAACAGTGTCTTGTTTAACAATATTAACATGTGGTTTATATTGAGGTATTTTTTGTTTTGGAGTTGGACTATCAAAAAGAATACTCATAACTACAACGACAATAATAGGAAAAAAAGGCACTTATAGGTAAACGATTCTTTTTAATTTGAATTTTTCTTAACTTCTCAGCTGTTTTTTCAAAATGCAGATCACCTAATACTTTCACCCAATAAGCATATCTGAATCTTTTCAAATGAAAACGACATTGACTTAAATAATCATCTACTTTTATACAAAAATATCGATCATGACATTGAATCAATAAATTCGTATTTTCTACAAGTAATTGTAATTTATCTTCATCTAATCGCTTTCCTATTTGTTTGATAAAACTTTCAAATAGATAATCCTGATATGCTTGATTATCATCAAACTGTTCTAAGATATTCTCATCTTTAAATAACTTATGAGTTTTTGATAAGCAAGATTCTATTTCTAAATCATCTAAATCAACATCCTTAGAATAAGGATAAATCTCTTTTGTTTCTTCCTCGTCCTGACTATCAACATAAACCTTATGTGTCTTTTTTGTATTGACTTCAATTGTACTTTTTAAAGAACTCCTTGAATAATTCTCGTTTGATGCATAAGCTAATGCTGATTTATAAGCTTGTTGTAAAATCTTAAAAGCTTCTGGGTTATCTTCTGGATGACAAAGTTTACTTTGACTTGCATAGGCTTGTTTTATGATTTTCTTATCATGAGTTGGTTCTATTCCTAAAATATCCCATATACTTTTCATGAAGGAAGTCCTCCTTCATCATCAAAGGATGAAAAAATATCTAAATTTTCATAATCCATATCTTTTTCAAATTTATCTATATAATCTTCCATAATTGTTAAGAGTTCTTGTTTCTTTTTAATATTGTTATGGTAATGCTTAAAATGAACAATAAATTGTTGTAAAGTTGCTTGATAATAATCTTTTGTAACTGGATCTAATTCAGTAAAAATACGTTTTGCTTTTTCCATTAAAGCATCATATTCTGGATTTTGATTTAATTGCAGAGAAACATTTTTAACAGCATTTAAATGATTATACTTTGTAACTTTTTCTAAACGTTGAGTTTGTCCAATTTGATACGTAAAATGTTCTTGAGTTGATAAAATATCAATTTCTACATATAACATTGAATTAATATCATATGAATAAGTGACTTGAAATTGTTCATGTTCTTTAAAATTACGAGGAACTTGAATATCGACACTGCCTAAAAACAAATTATCTTTGGCATACATTTCTTCCCCCTTGATAAACAGTAACATTGACATGTGTCTGCCCCTTTTTGACAGTTTGCAAAGTAACGCTCTCACTTGCTGGTAGAACGGTATTACGGGGAATAATAACTTCTGCTAAATCCTTAGCTGTATCAATTGGATTATGCACACCTGTACTTAGCGAAAATGGACAAATATCAGTCACCAATAAATCTTTTACATCTGCTTCCCTTTGTTTAATACCAATATATTTTCCAAGTCCCCTAGCAACCAATAAATCAATATCTTCACTTTGTGATACTGGTATATTAAGTAGCTGAGTTAAATAATCTCTCACTACTGGCATATAACTAGAACCACCTACTAAAATAAGACTATCTAATTCTTCAGCACTAAAACCACTATCTTTAACAGCCTTACCAATCACTTTTTTAATTTCAGTAAAGATATGTTTTGTAATTGAAAATAAAATCTCATTATCTAATTCACAAACATATTGATGTTTGGATAATGTTAATTTCATTGTCGTTGACGATGAATCTCGAAGTGATAGTTTTGCTCGTTCACTACATAATAATAAACTTCTTTGTTCTTCTTTTGATAAAGATACAAAATCAATATCATTTTGTTGACAAAAATAATAAGCAATTGCTTTATCAAAGTCACTTCCACCTAATTGATTATTTCCTGCAATCGCATTAATACTAACAACATTTTCAAAACAATCAACAACAGAAACATCCAATGTTCCTCCACCAAAATCAAAAACAACAAAAGTTTCAAAATCATCACTTTGATGACAAGCAATTGCTGCAGCAGAAGGTTCATTAATCAAACGATTAACCTTTACTCCCAATATTTCCCCAATTGCTTTCGTTGCTCGTCTTTGGGTTGCATCAAAATAAGCTGGTACGCTAATAACAACTTCATCAACCTTTTTCACCTAAATAATTTTTGTGCATCTTCAATTAATTGTTTGACTACACAAGCAGATAATTCTTCTGGCAAATAACTTTTTGAACCTAATTGAGTCTTTTCACTTTTCCCCATTTTACGTTTAAATAAATATGTTGTATGTTCAGGATCAGTCACAAGACGTTCTTTTGCAATTTTACCAACAACTAATTCATTATGATCCAAACTCACAACACTTGGTGTTAAATATTCATGAAACTGATTAGGAATCAATTCCACATTCCCATTTCTATAAACAACCGCTAAACTATTTGTTGTTCCTAAATCAATACCTATCACTGCCATCATTATCCCTCCAATTGATATTATTATGCCACCAATCCTTTTTCACTGCAAATAAATCTAAAAAAATAACGACCTCTGTCTCTGGTAAAGTGTGAGGTCGTAAGATTGAAGGTACATAACCTTCGTTGACATAGATATCCAATGATTTGGAAATATGAAAAACGGAGGTGATTAACATGAATACTTATGAAGCTGTTATGATGATGTTGGCATTGCTGACATTTATCATAGCACTATTAAGTTTAATTGTTAAATTGCTTCTTATCATCATAGATAAGGAATTGAAAGCAAAAAAAAGTAACTACCCCTGCTCTGGTAAAGTAAGGTAGTTATTTCTACTTAACAAATCCAAGGCATAACCGCTTATCGGCTGTTCCTTTTTTCAGTTACATTATATGTTATAAAAAAACGATTGTCAATATACTTTAAGCAAACATCTTTTACCTATTCATAGATGAAACTATAATTGTGCCACATCAATTAAAGATAAATTTTCTTGGTGGCTTTTTCTAAACAATTAATTAATGCTTGAGCTGTATCTAATGATGTATAAATAGGAATTCCTGCTTCAACAGCAAATCTACGTATTAAAAAGCCATCCTTTAAATTATTATTTCTAGTAGGAATATCAATTACCAGATCAACAGTGTCACTTAACATCAAATCAAATAATGTATTAGACTTTTCATTAATTCTATTGATAAGATGAACATCAATATTATGTGCCTTTAAGTATTCATATGTTCCTAATGTAGCATACAAAGTATATCCAAATGCCTCATATTGCTTTGCGATAGGTAAGAATTCTTCTTTAGCACTATCTTTAATTGTACAAATAATATTCTTTTCTTTGGTAATTGAATTCCAGTTGCTATAAAGGCTTTATGTATGGCTTCATCAAAAGTAGTTGCAATTCCTAAGACTTCCCCTGTTGATTTCATTTCAGGTCCAAGACTAATTTCTGCTCCTTTAATTTTTTCAAAAGAGAAAACTGGCATTTTGACTGCAACTATATTCTTTTCTGGTACCAATCCATAATGATAACCTTGTTGTTGAATTGATTTTCCCATAATAACATTAGTAGCAATATCTACTACCGGAATATCTGTTACCTTAGAAATATATGGAACTGTACGTGATGATCGTGGATTTACTTCAATAACATACACATGTTCTTCATAGACAATAAATTGAATATTAATCAATCCGATTACATGCAATGCTTTAGCTAATCTTTGTGTATAATCAACGATTACATCTTTGATTGCTGGTTTAATTTTTTGTGTTGGATATACAGAAATACTATCTCCACTATGAACTCCAGCACGTTCAATATGTTCCATAATTCCAGGAATCAAAACACCATTTTCATCACAAATCGCATCAACTTCTACTTCTTTACCGGCCAAATATTTATCTATTAAAATTGGATGTTCTTGATATTGACAATTTATAATATCCATAAATGTTTTCACATCTCCATCATTTAATGCAATTTCCATACCAGCTCCTCCTAAAACATAAGAAGGTCTAATTAAAACTGGATAGCCCAATTTTTGAGCAGTCTCAATTGCTTCTTCTACAGTAAAGACAGTTGAACCTTTTGGTCTGTCAATATGGCATTTTTCTAAAATATCATCAAACCTTTCACGATCTTCAGCCGCATCCACATTATCTGCCGATGTTCCTAAAATCTTAACCCCCATTTTCATTAAAGCTTGTGTTAATTGAATCGCTGTTTGTCCACCAAATTGAACAATAGCTCCATCTGGCTTTTCTCTTTCCACAATACTTGCTACATCTTCTTTAGTCAATGGTTCAAAATAAAGGCGATCAGCAATATCAAAATCTGTAGAAACAGTTTCTGGATTATTATTCACAATGATTGTTTCATATCCAGCCTTTTTTAAGGCCCAAACACAATGAACAGAACAATAATCAAATTCAATTCCTTGTCCAATACGAATTGGTCCTGAACCTAAAACCATAATCTTTTTTCGCTGAGAATGAAAATCAACTTCATTATGACCCCCATAGATAGAATAATAATAAGGTGTAGAAGCATCAAATTCTGCAGCACAAGTATCTACAGTTTTATAAACAGCAACAATTTGATGACTTTTTCGCATTTTTTGGATTGTTTCCTCACTTTGTCCACTATATTTAGCAATCACTTCATCAGGAAATTCTAAACGTTTTGCTTGTTTTAATAAATCAACTGTTAATTCTTCTGATTTTAACTGTTGTTCAACTTCTATAAGATGTTTAATTTTATCAATAAACCACATATCAATCTTTGTCAATTGATGAATATCTTCCTCACTGATTCCTTTCCTTAAACTTTCAGAAATCACAAAGATTCTTTGATCATCAATAACTTCCAATCTTTTCTTTAATTCATCTTTTGACATATTTTCCAATACAGGAATATGTAAATCAAGAATCTTTAGTTCAAGTGAACGAATTGCTTTCATTAAAGCTCCCTCAAAGCACTGGGAAATACTCATGACTTCTCCTGTAGCTTTCATTTGTGTTCCTAATTCATGAGAAGCTCCAACAAACTTATCAAAAGGCCATTTAGGAATCTTACAAACAATGTAATCTAAAGTTGGTTCATAAGATGCAAATGTTTTTCCAGTCACGGCATTTTTAATTTCATCTAAATGATATCCTAAAGCAATTTTCGCAGCTAATTTAGCAATAGGATAACCTGTAGCTTTAGAAGCTAAAGCAGAAGAACGAGATACACGTGGATTTACTTCAATAACACAATATTCAAAACTATTTGGATTTAATGCATACTGTACATTACATCCACCTTGGATATCTAATGCCTGAATAATATTGAATGCTGAACTTCTTAACATCTGATATTCTTTATCGCTTAAAGTTTGACTTGGTGCAACAACAATACTATCACCTGTATGAACACCTACTGGGTCAACATTTTCCATATTACAAACCGTAATACAATTGCCAGCACTATCACGCATAACTTCATATTCAATTTCCTTCCATCCCGCAATACATTTTTCAATTAGACATTGATTGACACGTGAAAGTCTTAAACCATTTGAACAAATATCATGAAGTTCAGTTTCATTATGCGCAATTCCTCCACCTGTTCCACCTAATGTATATGCCGGTCTCACTACAACTGGATAACCAATATTTCGCGCAAATTCTAAAGCATCATCTACATGATTAACCACAATGGAAGGAGCACATGGTTCATGAATACTTTCCAATATTTTTTTAAATTCCAAGCGATCTTCAGCAAGTTTTATTGACTTTGTAGATGTTCCTATTGTTTGAACGTGATGCTTTTCTAAAAAACCTTCATCTGTCAATGCCATTGCTATATTTAAGGCATTTTGACCTCCTAAAGTAGGCAGTAAACTATCTGGTTTCTCCACTTCAATTAAATGTTTAACAACTGGAACTGTTAGTGGCTCAATGTAAACTTTATCAGCAATATCTTTATCAGTCATGATTGTTGCAGGATTCGAGTTGATTAAAACGACTTCAACTCCTTCTTCCTTTAAAGCTCGACAAGCTTGCGTTCCAGCATAATCAAATTCGGCAGCCTGTCCAATAATAATTGGACCTGAACCAATCACTAAAACTTTTTTAATATTTTTGTTTTTAGGCATTTTGATTACCTCCCATCATTTCTATAAATTCATCAAATAAATATCCAGTGTCTGTAGGTCCTGCACATGCTTCCGGATGGAACTGTACAGTTTTGATATTCTCTTTTAAATATTCAATTCCTTCAATTGTGTTATCATTAACATTTAAAAACCATGTTTTAGCAATCTTTTTATCTATGTTTTTCACAACATAATTGTGATTTTGAGTAGATATATATACTCTTTTTGTATTCATATCTTTGACAGGATGATTAGCTCCATGGTGTCCATATTTTAATTTTTCAGTTTCAAAGCCATGAGCTAAAGCCATCAATTGATGTCCTAAACATATTGCAAATATAGGAATATGACTCTCTTTTAAGATTCTTATCTGTTGAATAATCGCTTGACATTCTTTTGGGTCACCTGGACCATTTGATAACATAACTCCATCATAGTTTTCCTTTAATATATCCTCTGCCAAAGTCCAAGCAGGATATACTGTCACACAACATCCCCTTTTAACCAATTCCATAACAATATTTTTCTTAGCACCAAAGTCATATAAAGCAACTCTTATTTTACCATTCCCTAAAGTATAAGCTTTTTGACAAGTTGTTTCCTCTACAACACCCTTAACTCTATAATCTTTTATTTTTTCTAAAACTTTATTTCTATCATCATAATAAGTTGTCGTTATCATACCATTCATACAACCTTTATCTCTTATCAATTTAGTAAGATATCTCGTATCAATTCCTTGAATACCAGGTATATCATTTTCAATAAGATAATCTTCTAATTCCATATGTTTCCTAAAGTGACTTCCTTTTCTTGACAATTCGTTCACAACAAAGCCTTCAACATGTGGTTGAGAAGATTCTTGATCATCTAAACAAACTCCATAATTTCCTATTAATGGATATGTCATAACAACACCCTGTCCAGCATAAGAAGGATCTGTTAAAACTTCTACATAGCCTGTCATTGAAGTATTAAACACAAATTCACAAATAACTTCCTTTGTTGAACCAAAACTTTCTCCTTCAAAAATATGACCATCTTCTAATATTAAATAAGCTTTCATAGTTTCCCCTTTCATTTAGAAAAAAACATATCATCATGATATGTTTTTTGAGAATAGAAAAGATATGAAAATAAGATTCTTGTTGTATGTGTTTTATTCACAACTATCATATTCATCAATCCTTTCTTTTATTTTTTATCAGTATAAACAAATTTTATCATTATTTCAAGATAAAATTAATAATTTTTTATTATTTCAATATAATTTTATCACTACTCATTCATATAACTATATCCCATTAAATAATAATCAACTTCTTTTGCACATTCCAAACCTTCCTGAATGGCCCAAACAACTAGCGATTGACCTCTATGCATATCTCCAGCAGTAAAGAATTGAGAATTTTTAATTTGATAATGATGTGGTAATGTTTTAACTGTATGATGTGATGTAAGTTCTAAATCAAATGCTTCTTGAATCCCATCTAAAACACCTTCAAATCCAACAGCTATCAATAACAAATCTGCTTTTAAATACTTTTCACTTGCTGGTTTTTCTTGCCATTTTCCATTAACAAAACTTCCCTTAGATGTTTTCACTCCTACTAATTTTCCATTATCGTGCAAACACTCTTTAATAATGGTATTGTAAACGCGAGGATCTTGATGAAAAACTTCAAGGCTTTCTTCTTGTCCATAGTCTACCTTTAAAACATTAGGCCATTGTGGCCAAGGTTTTTGATTAACAGTTGGTGGAGCACTCATCATTTCAATTTGTGTTACTGAAGTACAACCTTGACGAATACAAGTCGCAACACAATCATTACCCGTATCACCACCACCAACAATAACAACATTTTTCCCTTGAGCTGATGGACATGGCTTTTGATCCAATTCATTTTTAGTGACAGCTTTTAAAAAGTCAACAGCAAAATAAATTCCTTGACTTTGACGTCCTTTAACTTTTAAATCTCGTGCTTTTTGACTTCCACAGCATAGAACAACAGCATCATATTGTTGTAATAATTGTTCTTTGGTTATATCTCGGCCTACTTCAACATTTGTTTTAAAAACAACTCCTTCTTCTTCCATCATCTTTACTCGACGCATGATAATTGACTTTTCTAATTTCATCGAAGGTATGCCATACATCAGTAATCCCCCTACACGATCTTCTTTTTCATAAACAGTTACTTGATGTCCCCTTTGATTCAATTTATAAGCTACACATAATCCTGCTGGACCACTTCCTACTACAGCAACTTTCTTATCCGTTAAAACCGTGGGTTTGATAGGTTTCATCATTTGCTCTTGAAAAGCTTTTTCAATAATGAATAGTTCATTATCTTTAATCGTTACTGGTTCGTCATGCAATCCACAGATACATGCTTTTTCGCATAATGCAGGACACACACGTCCTGTCAACTCGGGAAAAGGATTTGTCTTTAATAATCTTGAAAGAGCATGAGCATCATGTCCATGATATATCTCATCATTCCATTCAGGAACTAAATTATGCAAAGGACATCCGGTTATTTTACCTTCTATTTCAATTGCTGCCTGGCAAAAAGGAACCCCACAATTCATACAACGTGCTCCTTGAATACGTCTTTGTTGAGAATCTAAAGGATGATGAAATTCATGAAAATTCTTAATGCGTTGTTTTGGTTCAATGACTTCATTATCTTGTCTTTGATATCTTAAAAAACCATCTTTTTGTCCCATTCTTTTATCCTCCTTTATGAACCTTTAAAAATGCACGTAAAGCTGCTTCATCTTGTTGATATCCTTGTTTTTGTTCCATCTCAACAAGTTCTAATATATGAGCATAGTCAATTGGAATCACCTTTTTAAAAATGTTTCTTTTTATTATCAAAATCATCTAAAATATCTCTTGCTAATTTTGATGATGTTGCTTTTGTATGTTTTTTTAATAAATTTTTGACATCTTCTTGATCACTTATATCATTTAATTCACTCATCATTACAAGTTCATCATTTAAGCGTAAATAAAGATCATGATCTTCATCTAAAACATACGCAATTCCACCACTCATTCCAGCTGCAAAGTTTTTTCCAGTTTTTCCTAATACTAAAACTTTTCCACCAGTCATATATTCCAATCCATGATCTCCACAACCTTCAATCAACAGCAATCACCCCTGAATTACGTACAGCAAAACGTTCACCTGCTTGACCACAGATATAAGCTTCTCCAGAAGTTGCACCATAAAGTGCAACATTCCCTATAATGACATTATCTTTGGCAGTATAATTTGCCTGTTTACAAGGGAAAATCGCAAGTTTCCCACCTGACAATCCTTTACCAAAATAATCATTTGCATCACCTTCTATAGTCATAGTCAGTCCTTTAGGCACAAATGCTCCAAAAGATTGCCCGGCTCCACCATAACAATGAACTTGATACATATCATCTTGAATTTGTCCTTTAAACATACGTGTCATTTCACTACCTAATAAAGTTCCTACACTACGGTTTAAACTTGAAATAGAAATCGTTTCTTGATGCGGTAAATATTTCTTAAGTAAGGTAAAAAATGTGGCAATAAAACACTCTTATCAAGGGTTTGATTTTGTGGAATTGAATGAATATTTGATTGATGATAAACATTTAAAGAACAAGGAGAAAAGAGTTTATCTAACTCAATCATTTGATGGTCTTGTAAATTTTCATTGATTTTTAAACATTGTCTTTGTCCAACCATTTCATTCACTGTTTTAAAGCCTAATTCAGCCATAATTTCACGTAATTCCATCGCAACAAAACGCATAAAATTCATAACATACTCTGGCTTTCCTTTGAAACGTTTTCTTAAACATTCATTTTGTGTTGCAATTCCTGCTGGACACGTATCTAAATGACAAACTCGCATCATCATACAGCCTAAACTTACAAGTGGTGCAGTCGCAAAACCAAATTCTTCAGCTCCTAACAAAGCTGCAATAGCAACATCTTTTCCACTCATCAATTTTCCATCCGTCTCCAAGACAACTTGTGAACGTAAACCATTTTCAATAAGATTCTGATGAGCTTCTATTAGACCAAGTTCCCAAGGCAAACCAGCGTGATGAATTGAGCTTTGAGGGGCTGCTCCTGTTCCTCCATCATAACCAGAAATCAAAATGACATCGGCACCAGCCTTCGCAACACCAGATGCTATTGTTCCTACTCCAGATTCAGAAACAAGTTTTACGCTAATACGAGCCTGATCATTAGCATTTTTAAGATCATATATTAATTGAGCTAAATCTTCAATTGAATAAATATCATGATGTGGTGGTGGAGAAATCAAAGTGACTCCTGGTGTTGAATAACGTGTCTTGGCAATCCAAGGATATACTTTCCCACCAGGTAAATGACCTCCTTCACCAGGTTTAGCACCTTGAGCCATTTTAATTTGAATTTCTTTTGCACTCACCAAATATTCACTTGTCACTCCAAAACGCCCACTTGCGACTTGTTTAATTGCACTATTAGCCTCACTATATAAACGTTCTCTATCTTCTCCACCTTCACCAGAATTTGACTTTCCACCTAATCTATTCATTGCAATAGCAAGACATTCATGTGCTTCTTTAGAAATAGACCCATAAGACATAGCCCCTGTTTTAAAACGTTTAACAATACTTTCAACACTTTCCACTTCATCTATAGAAATAGGTGTACACTGACTTGTATCAAAAGATAACAGATGACGAATAGAAAATGTCTGTTCTTTGATAAGTTGTTTTGTATATTGTTTAAATAATGCATAGTTGCCTGTTTGAGTTGCTTTTTGTAATAAAATGATTGTTTCTGGTGTATATAAATGTTTTTCTTTCTGCTCTCCTCGTCTAAATTTATGAAATCCAAGACTATCTAATGATGTATCTAATTTTAATCCTAATAAATCAAATGCATGATCATGATGATAACGGACATCTTTTTCAATATCTTCAATTCCTAATTTTCCAATATGATAAGTTGTATGTGGAAAATATTCACTCATAAATTCTTTACTCAAACCAATGGTTTCAAAAATTTGAGCTGATTGATAAGATTGTAAAGTTGAAATTCCCATCTTTGCAGCAATTTTTACAACCCCCTTTAAAATCGCATGGTTATAACTTTCAATTGCTCTGTTTTCTTCTTTATCAAGCATATCTAAGGAAATCATTTCCATAATACATTCATGAGCCAAATAAGGATAAATAGCACTTGCTCCAAAACCTAATAAACAAGCAAATTGATGAACATCTCTTGGTTCTCCACTCTCTAAAACAAGAGAAACAGCTGTTCTCTTTTTGGGTTTTAACCAAATGACTCTCTAGTGCTGAAACAGCTAATAAAGAAGGAATAATTAAATGATTTTCATCAATTCCTCGATCAGATAAAATCAAAATATTAACCCCTTGATAAATTGCCTTATCAACCTCTAAACATAAATGATCAATAGCTTCTTTTAAAGATGTTCCTTTATAAAACAACAAAGAAATCACATGACTTTTAAAACCAGGTTTATCAATTGATTTTAATTTTTCAATATCACGACCATCTAAAATTGGGTTATTTATCTCTATAACTCTACAATTCTGTGGCTGATCAACCAAAAGATTTCCATGTGAACCCAAATATACAGTTGTATCAACAACCACTTCTTCTCTTAATGAATCAATAGGTGGATTTGTGACTTGGGCGAATTGTTGTTTAAAATAATGAAATAATGATGGATGTGTATGACTCATTAATGCTAAAGGAATATCCGTTCCCATAGATGCAATAGGTTCAACATTATTTTGTGCCATTGGTAAAATTTGATCTTTCACATCTTCATATGTATAACCAAATGTTTTATATAGCACATCTCTTTGTTTTTTGGCTATGAATACTGTAATTTTTTTATCTGGTGCTAGGTAAATCAGAAAGATGCATCACATAATAATTTAACCATTCTCCATAAGAATGTTCATTGGCAAAGTCCATTTTACATTGATTATCCTCAATTAACTCTTGTTTTTGAGTATCTACAAGTAATATTTTTCCTGGTTCAAGTCTTGCCTTTTTAATGATATGAGTTTCATCTATATCCAAAACACCAACTTCAGAAGAAAGTATTAAAGTTTGATCATCTAAGAGATAATAACGTGCTGGTCTTAAA
>ENA-OQAB01000790-OQAB01000790.1-human-gut-metagenome-genome-assembly--contig:-NODE-790-length-16133-cov-2.693927_pt1 | contig 16133 bp, 16 predicted proteins | sample MGYA00242490_ERZ504517 | MGnify/ENA primary metagenome ERZ504517 (study PRJEB26092, sample SAMD00036298) | human gut metagenome | host: Homo sapiens | study: EMG produced TPA metagenomics assembly of...
CAGAAAAGGGGATGATTACTATCTGGCAGTGTCTACGTTTGAATGGTTCCCGGGAATTCCGGTTTATCATTCAAAAGATTTGAAACACTGGGAATTATATACACATATTTTGACTGATGATGAGGCGGTTGACTTGAAAAAATTGCCGAGTGCAAAAGGAATATGGGCGCCGTGTCTGACTTATTGTGAATGAGGAAGATATGTTCTATGTTGTATACGGTGTGATGAATTCCATGAATTGCGAGATACTTTGATGTAGATAATTTTTGGTGAAATCAAAAGACATCAAGGACCGTGGAGCAAGCCTGTATATCTGCATTCATCAGGATTTGATGCATTCAATCCTGCATGATGAATGACGGAAAGAAATATATTGTACTCTTTGGGAATGGGAGACAAGAGAAGGGTATGAAAAACCAGGATTTATCTGTATTGTTGAGTATGATCCAGAAAAAGAAGAGATTGTTGGATATCCAAAACCACTTTGGCGAGGCGGAACAGACAGGGGATGTATTGAGGCGCCGCATCTGACAAAGAGAGGAGAATACTATTATATTATGTGTGCCGAGGGCGGTACGGGGTATAATCACTGTGTGACGATGGGACGTGCTAAAAATGTATGGGGACCGTATGAAAAAGATCCGATGAACCCGATTGTGACAAGTGTGCCGGGAGAATCCAATGAGAGAAAAGACCCGGATCATTTAAAGCCAAAATATTTCAATCCGGATTCTGTTTTGCAAAAATCAGGGCATGGAAGTTATGTGGAATTGCCGACAGGGGAAGTGTATCTGGTACATCTTTGTGCGAGACCGTTTGTGCCGGAACTTCGCTGTACACTTGGACGTGAGACTGCAATCCAGAAAATGAAATGGACGAAAGATGGATGGCTTCGCATGGCAGATGGAACCAATCTTGCCAAGATTGAGGTGGAAGAGAGCACACTGCCTGAGCAAGAACTTCCGGCAATTCCTGCGTTTGATGATTTTGATGGAGAAGAATTGGGCAATTTTTATTATGCCCCGCGCATTATGCCGCAGCGTTTTGCAGATGTGACGGCACGGAAAGGGTATGTGAGAATCAGGGGACAGGAATCGCGCACGTCTCTGAATAAAGTAAGTATCTTGGCAAGAAAGTTGACAAGTGTGTATGCGAGGGTAACGACCAAGATGGAATTTACTCCAGAGATTCATCAGCATAGCGCCGGACTGATCATGTATTATGACAATATGAACTATGTAAATCTGAGAAAATATTACAGTGAGACACTTGGACAGAGTGCGCTTTCTATTATTCAACTGGAAAATGGAGAAAAGACAGAATTTTTAAACACCAGGATTCCGGTGGAAGACAGACCGATTTACTTGCGGCTCTATGTACAGGGAAGAGAATCTTGGTTTGAGTGGAGCTATGATGGAGAACAGTATGAGCGAATAGGCAGGGTTTTTGACACGACAAAATATTCGGATGAGTATTGCAAATATGGGGAATTTACAGGGACATTCGTCGGAATGACTTGTGCTGACAGGGTATTGCATAAGCATTATGCAGATTTTGATTTTTTTGAATATCTTGCAGATGAGAGCAGAAATGTAGAATAAGGAATGTGCGAAAGCACATTCCTTATTCTACATTTTGAACATCATCACGCAACTGAAGCAATTCGATATATTTTAGGACATCCTGTTTGGATTCGAGTGATAGTTTCTGATAAGCCATAGCCACATCACGATCCAGTGATTTTTCGTTCGGCTCTTTTTTTAGAGGGATATCTGTGCTCGTGGTCTCTGAGCCGGAGACCAGATAGTCGATGGATACATGAAAGTAATTTGCAAGTTTCTCTAGTTTTTCAAAATCAGGTTGACGACTTTTTGTTTCATAACCTGCAATAGTAGGACGAGATACTTGTAAGTATTCAGCCAGCTGACCTTGGGTAACATTCCGTGTTTCGCGCAAGTCTTTTAAGTTATTCCCGAAATTCATATATCGTCCTCCTTGTCTTTGTTTTTCTATTTTATCAGTACTATTCTGTAAAAAGTGAAAAAGTGCTGATTCTCAACAAGACAAAGGAAAACAGTTAAAAAACGGAACAAAAAATAGGGCGTTGACATAAAAACACAAACTCCGTATAATTTAGGTATGCAATAAAGTTGAGGGGAATGATAGACATGATGATAGCAAAAAACGATGAGGAAAAAAGAAGTAAAATGTGGCGTTTTGTGACAGGCATCGCATCCGTAGTTATTGTATTGGTTGTTGTCTTTTTTATTACAAGACTTTTTACGGGCAATCCATTAGACGGGAGATGGGAATCAGAAGAGAACAGCATGACGCTGATTTTTCAGGGAAATAATGATTTGACCGTAAATTTAGATTCTGCCGATGAAGGAACAGGCATAAAAGTAAAGATGGATTATGTGCTTGACAAAGATGCAAAGACGATTACGATCAAGGTAGATGAGGCAGCTCTGCAGAAGGCGGCGGACAAATCGGATGGTCAGGTGACTGCAGAAGGTTTGAAAGCATCGCTTGGCGAGATTTTATCTACGTTTGATTATAGCATTGAACAGAATGTGCTGGTACTTGCAGAGCGTGAATATGGGGATCAGCTTGTATTTACAAGACAGTAGCAGAAGATAGAGGCAAGAATAAGCAAAGAGTCTGACATGTCAGACTCTTTGCTTATTAGTGGAATTGGGGAGAGTTTATTTTCTCCCTGAGTATGAAAGGAGAAAATATGAGACGAGAAGAGACAAAGGTAGTTCAGATTGGGAATTGCAAGATTGGCGGAGGAAATCCGATTGCCATTCAGTCTATGACAAATACAAAGACAGAGGATGTGGAGGCGACAGTTGCCCAGATATTGGCATTGGAGGCAGCAGGATGCGACATTATCCGCTGCGCTGTGCCTACGATGGAGGCGGCGGAAGCACTCACAGAGATAAAAAAAAGAATTCATATTCCGCTTGTTGCAGATATTCATTTTGATTATCGTTTGGCAATCGCAGCAATCGAACATGGAGCAGATAAGATCCGTATTAATCCGGGAAATATCGGAGATGTGTCGAGAGTGCGTGAGGTTGTGGAAAAAGCAAAAGAATACAATGTGCCTATCCGTGTGGGGGTGAACAGTGGATCATTGGAGAAACATCTCGTGGAAAAATACGGTGGTGTGACGGCCGAGGGCATTGTGGAGAGTGCGTTGGATAAGGTGCGTATGATCGAGGAGATGGGGTATGACAATTTAGTGGTCAGTATCAAATCTTCTTGATGTGATGATGTGTGTAAAAGCACATGAATTGATTGCAGAGCAGTGCCCATATCCGCTTCATGTTGGAATTACGAATCCGGAACAATTTTATCTGGAAATATCAAATCCTCAGTCGGGCTTGGCATTATCCTGTATGAAGGAATTGGAGATACGATCCGCGTATCTCTGACAGGAGATCCGCTCGAAGAGATCAAATCAGCAAAACTCATCTTAAAGACACTGGGGCTTCGCAAAGGTGGAATAGAAGTAGTGTCCTGCCCGACTTGCGGAAGAACAAAGATTGACCTTATCGGACTTGCGAATCAGGTGGAGAATATGGTCGCAGATATCCCGCTTGACATCAAGGTAGCGGTGATGGGATGCGTTGTGAACGGACCGGGAGAAGCAAAAGAGGCAGATATCGGAATCGCCGGTGGAATCGGGGAAGGACTTTTGATCAAGAAAGGTGAAATTGTGAAAAAAGTAAAGGAAGAGGAACTTTTAGATACTCTTCGGAATGAATTATTAAACTGGGAAAAATAGAGATGGAGAAATATGATGACAAAGCAATTCTTTGATGTGTTTCCGACTTTAAAAGTAAATAGTGATTGTAAAGTACTGTTTGAAAATGTGGAAGTGACGAAAGTTACGACAAATTCAGACAGAGACTACCTGCACGTCCATTTATTCAGTACGCATCTGCTTGCGAAGAGCTGGATTTATAAGATGGAAACAATGATTAAAGAACAGTTATTTGGGCGAAACCGGATTCGGATCAGGATTTATGAGGATTATCAGTTGTCCGGTCAGTATACACCGGAAAATCTGATGAATGAGTACAGGGAAAGTATTTTGCTGGAATTGAAAGAACGAAGTGTTGTCGAGCACAATATGTTCCTGAATGCGAAGTATCATTTTGAAAACGAAAACCATCTGTATCTTAAGCTGGATGACACAATTGTGGCGCAGGGAAAGCAGGACTCGATTGTAGGTTTGTTGAATGAAGTGTTCGAGGAACGGTGCCATGTTCCGATTCAAATTCATGTGGAATATCAGCAGGCAAAGACAAGCAAGATGCAGGAGCACAATGCCCGTATGCTTCAGCAGGCGATCAATGCGATTGTGGAAGAGAATGCAGCAAAACTTGAGACAAAAGAAACGAAGGAAGAGGTAAAACAAGAAAAGAAAGAACACAAGGAGACAGCGAAAACATCTGCAAAAGCTCCGGCAAAAAGAGATGCCAAAGAAGAAAGAGTTTTATCGCCCGCTTAAGAGATCGGACGATCCGAATCTAATCTATGGACGTGATTTTGAGGATGAGACGATTGAACTGTCACAGGTGGTCGGAGAGATGGGAGAGATCACATTCCGCGGACAGGTGACAAGCTTTGATACACGTGAGATTCGAAACGAAAAGACCATTGTCATGTTTGCAGTGACCGATTTTACAGATACGATCATGGTAAAACTGTTTGTGCGAAATGATCAGCTTCCGGAGTTGCTTGGAGAGGTGAAAGACGGGAGCGTTTTTGAAAATCAAAAGGTGTCACAACCATCGACAAATTCGACAGTGAACTGACGATTGGTTCTGTTGCCGGAATAAAAAAAATTTCCGGATTTTCGAACGACCAAAAAGGATACAAGTGCAGAGAAAAGGGTGGAACTTCACTGCCACACGAAGATGAGTGATATGGATGGTGTCTCTGATGTGAATAAGATTGTAAAACGAGCACACGACTGGGGACATCCTGCGATTGCAATCACGGATCACGGTGTTGTGCAGGCATTCCCGGATGCAAATCATTTTATCGAAGGACTTGATAAAGATGATCCGTTCAAAGTGATTTACGGGGTGGAAGCATATCTGGTAGATGATCTGACAGATATCGCAGTGCATGCAGGAAATCAGACACTCGATGATACATATGTGGTGTTTGATATCGAGACGACCGGATTCAGTGCTGTGGAAGATCACATCATTGAGATTGGCGCGGTGAAGGTGGAGAATGGAAAGATTACGGATAAGTACAGTACATTTGTAAATCCGGAAGTTCCGATTCCGTTCGAGATCACGCAGCTTACAAGTATCGATGACTCTATGGTGATGGATGCCCCGAAGATCGATGTCATTCTGCCGCAGTTTTTGGAATTTGTCGGAGACGCCTCTCTTGGTGGCGCACAATGCAGGGTTTGATGTCGGATTTATTGAGCAGAACTGTAAAAATTTGAATATTGAGCAGGAATTTGTGTCGGTGGATACGGTTGCACTTGCGAGAGTGCTTCTTCCAACGCTGTCCAAATATAAATTGAATATCGTGGCGAAAGCATTGAACATTTCACTTGAGAATCATCATCGTGCTGTGGACGATGCCGGGGCGACCGCAGAGATTTTTGTGAAATTTGTCGAGATGTTAAAAGAGCGGGAATCACGACATTAAAAGGAGTGAATGCATTTGGTGCGACGAATCCGGATGCGGTGAAAAAGATGCCGACGTATCATGCAATCATTTTAGCGAAAAATGATGTGGGAAGGGTAAACCTATACCGATTGATTTCATTGTCGCATTTGACATATTATGCAAGACGACCGCGTATTCCCAAAAGTGAGTTCAACCGCTATCGGGAAGGTTTGCTGATCGGAAGCGCCTGTGAGGCGGGAGAACTTTATCAGGCGGTACTCAATAACAAGTCGGATGAAACAATTGCAAGATTGGTAGAGTTTTATGATTATCTGGAAATCCAGCCGCTCGGCAATAACCAGTTTATGGTGGACAGCCCGAAATACAGCCAGATTCGAAGCGATGAAGACTTAAAAGATATTAACCGCAAAATTGTAAAATTGGGGGAGGAGTTTCACAAACCGGTTGTGGCAACCTGTGATGTGCATTTCTTAGATGCGGAAGATGAGGTTTATCGAAGAATCATCATGACCGGAAAAGGATTCGGCGATGCTGACAGCCAGCCGCCGCTTTATCTTCGCACAACAGAGGAGATGATGGAAGAATTCGCATATCTTGGATCGAAAAAGGCGCATGAGGTGGTCATTGAAAATACGGTGAAGATTTCAGATATGATTGAAAAGATTTCTCCGGTTCGTCCGGATAAATGTCCGCCGGTCATTGAGGATTCGGATCAGATGTTAAGGGATATCTGTTACAGCAAAGCGCACAGCATGTATGGCGATCCCCTGCCGGAGATTGTAGTGGAGCGTCTGGAGAGAGAGTTGAACTCGATTATTTCCAATGGATTTGCCGTGATGTATATCATCGCGCAGAAACTGGTATGGAAATCCGTTGAGGACGGTTACCTCGTAGGATCACGTGGTTCAGTTGGTTCGTCGTTTGCTGCGACGATGGCAGGAATTACGGAAGTAAATCCGTTGAGTCCTCACTATTATTGTCCGAATTGTTTTTACAGTGATTTTGAGTCTGAGGAAGTCCGCGCTTATGCGGGGGGCTGTGGTTACGATATGCCGGATAAGCTTTGTCCGAACTGTGGGAAACCGCTTGTTAAAGATGGGTTCGATATTCCGTTTGAGACCTTCCTTGGATTCAAGGGAAATAAAGAACCTGATATTGACTTGAACTTCTCCGGAGATTATCAGAGTAATGCTCACAAATATACGGAGGTTATTTTCGGGGAAGGTCAGACGTACCGTGCGGGAACGATCGGTACACTGGCAGATAAGACGGCATATGGATTTGTGAAAAATTATTATGAGGAACACGGACAGGGAAAACGAAAATGCGAGATCGAGCGTATTTTACAGGGATGTACCGGAATCCGAAGAAGTACCGGACAGCATCCGGGAGGAATTATCGTTCTCCCACTTGGTCAGGATATCAACTCTTTTACACCTGTGCAGCATCCGGCAAATGATATGACAACAGATATTATCACAACGCATTTTGATTATCACTCCATCGACCACAACCTGCTGAAACTTGATATTCTCGGCCATGATGATCCGACGATCATCAAGATGCTGGAAGAGTTGGTGGAACAACTCACGGGAAAACCGTTTAAGGCAACAGACATTCCGCTTGACGATCAGGGTGTGATGAAACTGTTTCAGGATACAAGCTCTCTTGGGATTACGCCGGATGATATCGGTGGATGTCCGGTGGGGTGTCTCGGAATTCCGGAGTTTGGAACAGACTTTGTTATTCAGATGGTGGTGGATACGAAACCAAAGACACTTTCAGATTTGATTCGTATTTCCGGTCTGTCGCATGGAACGGACGTATGGCTCAACAATGCGCAGGAATTGATCAAAAGCGGTAAGGCGACGATTTCCACCGCAATCTGTACCCGTGATGATATTATGACGTATCTGATCAACAAAGGAATGGACAGTGAGGAGTCGTTTACGATTATGGAGCGTGTCCGTAAAGGTCTTGTGGCAAAAGGGAAGTGTAAAGACTGGCCGGAGTTTAAAAAGGACATGATTGAGCATGGAATCCCGGACTGGTATATCTGGTCATGTGAAAAGATTAAGTACATGTTCCCGAAAGCGCATGCGGCCGCTTATGTCATGATGGCATTTCGCATTGCCTACTGCAAAGTTTACTATCCACTTGCCTACTATGCGGCATATTTCAGTATCCGCGCCAGCGCATTTTCTTATGAGCTGATGTGTCAGGGAAAAGAAAAGCTGGAGTTCTATATGAACGATTACAAACGCCGCAGTGATTCTCTGAGCAAAAAGGAGCAGGATACATTGAAGGATATGAAAATCGTGCAGGAAATGTATGCAAGAGGATTTGAGTTCCTGCCACTTGATATCTATCGAGCAAAGGCAACGAAATTTCAGATTATCGATGGAAAACTTATGCCGCCACTTTCAAGCATTGAGGGTATGGGAGACAAAGCGGCGGATGCGGTTGAGATGGCTGCAGCAGACGGTCCATATCTGTCAAAAGATGACTTCAGGCAGCGGACGAAAGTAAGTAAGACCGTCATTGATTTCATGGCGGATTTAGGGATGTTTGGAGATTTGCCGGAGACGAATCAATTGTCATTGTTTGATTTTTCATAATAGAGAAAGATGCAGGTCGTGAGGATTTGCATCTTTTTTTGAATTTTGCGATGCAATAAATTAATGCTTTAATTTGAAAAAGCATTGTGCTATAATAAAAACATTAAGCGATTTGCTAAAGGAATGCAGTGAAAAAGGAGGATGAGGGAATGATTTGGGCGAAGGAAGAGACACTGCCAAGAGCCGAGATTGAGAAGATTCAGTTAGAGCGATTAAAGGAAAGTGTTGCATATATTTATGAGAGAGTAGCGCCTTATCGTGAAAAAATGGATGCAGCGGGCGTGAAGCCGGAAGATATTCAGACATTAAAGGATTTACAGAAATTGCCATTTACAAATAAATCAGATTTTCGGGAGCATTATCCGATGGGATTGTTTGCGGTAGATAAAAAGGAACTTGTTCGATTTCATGCCAGTTCCGGGACGACTGGGAAACCGACTGTTGTAGGATATACGAAAAAAGACTTGGAAATCTGGCTGAACAATGTAGCGCGAGTGGCGTGTATGGGCGGCGCGACGGAGGATGATGTCTGTCAGATTGCGTTTGGGTATGGAACATTTACAGGAGCGCTCGGATTGCACGGAGGTTTGGAGACACTTGGTGCAGCTGTGATCCCGATGTCCTCGGGAAATACAAATAAACAGATTATGTTTTTACAGGATATGGGTGTGACACTTTTGGTGGCGACACCATCGTATGCATTGCACCTTGGAGAAGAGATTCGAAGAAGAGGACTTGATCCGGCAAAAGATCTGAAAGTTCGGATCGGTTTGTTTGGAGGCGAAGGGATGACCGAGCCGATGAGAGAAGAGATGCGTAAAGTGTGGGGAGACCAATTTGTCTGTACACAAAATTATGGAATGAGTGAGCTGTGTGGACCTGGTGTGTCAGGAGAATGCACGGAGTTGAATGGATTACATATCAATGAAGATTGGTTCATTCCGGAGATCATTGATCCGGAGACCGGGGAAGTGCTGCCGGAGGGTGAACTTGGCGAACTGGTTGTCACTTGTCTTGGGAAGGAAGCGCTTCCGATGATTCGTTATCGCACGAAAGATTTGACGAGATTACATTATGAACCTTGCAAATGTGGAAGAACGACATGCAGGATGGATAACTTATCTGGACGTTCTGATGATATGCTTGTCATTCGTGGTGTCAATGTATTTCCGACACAGATTGAGGAAGTGCTTCTTCAGATTGAGGAGATCGGACCACATTATGAGATTCTTGTGGAGAGAAAGAACAGACTCGATGTGATGACGATTTCCGTGGAATTGATCGATGACAGATTACTTGACAGTTATGCAAAATTGAGTGAGTTGGAGCAGAGAATCAAAAGCAAATTAAAATCTGCGCTTGGTCTTGCATCGAATATCAAGCTGGTAGCACCACATACATTACAGCGTTTTGAAGGGAAAGCAAAGCGTGTGACTGATTTACGAAAGGATGGATTATAAAATGGCAAATATGAATCAAAAAGTAATTATGCTCGGCAATGAGGCAATTGCCCGTGGAGCATATGAGGCGGGCGTAAAAGTGTCTGCTGCGTATCCGGGAACGCCAAGTACAGAGATCAGTGAGAATCTTGTAAAATATAAAGATGATATTTATGCGGAGTGGTCACCGAATGAAAAGGTGGCAACAGAAGTTGCGATTGGAGCAAGTGTGTCAGGGGTACGTTCTATGGCATGTATGAAACATGTGGGACTGAATGTGGCGGCAGATCCGCTCTATACAGTTTCTTACATGGGAGTCAACGGCGGTCTTGTTGTGATTGTGGCAGATGATCCTGGGCTTTACAGTTCTCAAAATGAACAGGATACACGTATGGTCGCAAGAGCAGCTCAGGTGCCGGTGCTGGAGCCATCAGACAGTATGGAAGCAAAAGAGTTTATGAAGTTTGCATATGAGATCAGTGAAAACTTCGACCGTCCGGTTATTTTCCGCACAACGACAAGATTGGCGCATTCGCAGGGGCTGGTGGAATTATGTGACCGCGTGGAGCCGGAGGATAAGCCGTATGAAAAAGATATTCGTAAAAATGTTATGATGCCGGGCAATGCAAAGCTTCGCCATATTGAGATTGAGAAGCGAAATCTGGAGCTTGCAGAGGCGGCAAACACAATGGCGATCAATAAAGTGGAGATGAATGATACAAAAATTGGTGTTATCACAAGTGGAATTCCGTATCAATATGTAAAAGAAGCGATTCCAAATGTGTCTGTGTTAAAACTTGGCATGGTGAATCCACTTCCGAAAAAATTGATTGAGGAGTTTGCACAGAAAGTGGAGACACTCTACATTGTGGAAGAATTGGATCCTGTTATTGAAGAACAGGTGAAATCATGGGGGGTGAAAGCAATCGGGAAAGAAATTTTTACAGTGCAGGGTGAATATAGCGCCAATATGATCCGTGAGGCGATTCTCGGAGAAAAGGCAGATGTGAAAGCACCTGCACAGGTCCCGGGAAGACCTCCGATTTTATGTCCAGGATGTCCACACAGAAGCGTTTACCATGTGCTGAATAAGTTGAAGATCCATGCGGCAGGAGACATCGGCTGCTATACTTTGGGGGCAGTTGCACCACTTAGTGTTGTGGACACAACAATCTGTATGGGAGCAAGTATTTCAAGTCTTCATGGAATGGAAAAGGCAAAAGGAAAAGACTATATCAAGAACTGGGTAGCTGTGATCGGGGATTCTACATTTTTACATACCGGCGTGAATTCACTTATGAATATGATGTACAATAGAGCGACAGGAACCGTGATGATTCTTGATAATTCCACAACCGGAATGACCGGGCATCAGGACCATGCGGCGACCGGCAAGACACTTCTCGGCGAGCCGACATATGCAATCGATATTCCGGCGCTTTGCAGGGCAATTGGTGTGAAAAACGTAGTGGAAGTAAATGCGTTTGATATTGAAAAGTTAGAAAAAGTGGTAAAAGAAGAAGTGGCAAAAGACGAGGTGTCTGTCATCATCACAAAATCACCATGTGTTCTTTTGGATAAATCAAAGAAACCGGTTTATATTGCACATGAAGACAAGTGTAAAAAATGCGGTATGTGTATGAAACCGGGATGTCCGGCAATGACAAGAAATGCGGACGGAACGATTCATATCGACGATACGATGTGCACCGGATGTGGACTTTGTGAGACATTATGTAAATTTGAGGCGATTGAACTAGTGGAGGCAGGTGACAGATAATGACGACAAAAAATATTATGATTGTAGGTGTGGGAGGTCAGGGAACACTTCTCACGAGCAGGATTTTAGGTGGGCTTGCGATTGCGGGCGGATATGATGTGAAGCTTTCTGAGGTGCACGGCATGGCGCAGCGAGGCGGAAGTGTTGTGACATATGTGCGTTATGGAGAGAAAGTTGCGGAGCCGATCGTGGAAGAAGGGCAGGCAGATGTCATTATCGCATTTGAACGATTGGAAGCACTCCGGTATGCACATTTCTTGAAAAAAGACGGTGTGTTGATTGCCAATGATTGGAGAATTGATCCGATGCCTGTTGTGATCGGGGCGGCTCAGTATCCGGAACACATTTTAGAAGATTTGGCGAAAGAACATAAAGTGTATACAGTGAATGCGACAGAGGAAGCAAAAAAGCTTGGCAATCCGAGAGTGTTTAATATGATCGTGCTTGGAATTGCTGCACAGCACATGGATTTTACAAAAGAGCAGTGGTATGACGTGATCGAGCATACGGTGCCGCCAAAGACTGTGGAACTAAACAAGCAGGCATTTGATGTCGGCTATACATTGTAGGAGGTGTCTTATGATTAAGCAGTTATCCGTATTTGTGGAAAACAGGCCGGGAAGCCTTATGGATGTGACGAGTCAGTTGACGGAAGCACATATCAATATCCGGGCGGTGTCTTCGTTTGATGCACCGGAGTTTGGTATTTTGCGTCTCATCGTTGACAAACCGATGGAGGCAAAAGAATATCTGACATCAAAAGGATTTGTTGTCCGTGTCAGTGAAGTGCTTGGCGCAGAGTTGGAAGATAAGAAGGGGACGCTCAACAATATGCTGACGATTCTTGCGGAAGGAAAGATTAACATCAATTATATTTATTCGTTTATTATCCGGGATGGACTGGCGCCTGTCATGGTGTTCCATACAGATGATTTTGACAAAGCGATTGAAAGTCTGAAAAAGGCAAACGTGAAGATTGTAGACGAAAACGAGTTATAGAGGAGATGAAGTGCGATGGAGTGGAAGGAAAGGATCAGAGATCCGAAAGTGGAATGTATGAGCAGGGATGAGATGACGGCTCTGCAAAGTGAACGATTGGTAAAACTGGTGGAACGGGTATATAAAAATGTTACGTTTTACCACGAGAAGATGAAAGCGCTTGGAGTAGAACCGGGAGATATCAAAGGAGTGGAAGATATCGATAAACTTCCATTTACAACGAAAGAGGATTTGAGAGAAAACTATCCGTTTGGACTTTTGGCAGTTCCGAAATCTCAGGTAGCGAGAGTACAGGGAACTTCCGGAACGACGGGAAAACTGACACTTGCATCCTACACACAGAGTGATGTGGATCTCTGGGGAGAGTGTGTGGCAAGATGTCTTACGATGGCAGGACTTACCGAGGAGGATATCATTCATGTCTGTTATGGATATGGTCTCTTTACCGGAGGAATGGGACTTGATTTTGGCACAAGAAAATTAGGTGCGATGGCGATTCCGATGTCTGCTGGAAACACAAAGAGACAGATGATGTGTATGGAAGATTTTGGAGCGACAGCAATCGCATGTACGCCGTCCTATGCACTTCATTTGGCAGAATCACTTCAGGAAGCCGGACTTGTAGAAAAATTGAAATTAAAGGCGGGAATACTTGGAGCCGAGCCATGGACTGTGGAGATGCGTCAAAAGATTGAAAACATACTTGGAATCAATTGCTTTGACATTTATGGACTTTGTGAGATCATGGGACCGGGTGTTGCGTTTGAATGTATCCATCATAACGGATTGCATATTTTTGAAGACCATTTCTATCCGGAAATCCTAGATCCGGCAACGGGAAAAGCATGTGCGGATGGAGAGACAGGGGAGTTGATCTTTACAACTCTCACGAAAGAGGCGATGCCTCTTCTGCGCTACCGGACAAAAGATTTGACGAGCATTGACCACAGCACATGTGCATGTGGAAGAACACTCCCTCGAATTTCAAAATTCAAAGGACGTACAGACGACATGAAAGTCATTCGTGGTGTCAATGTGTTCCCAACTCAGGTGGAAACTGCACTTTTAAGTATGGGTGGAGATGTCGCACCACACTATCTGATGATTGTTGACCGCGAGAACAATATGGATACGCTGACTGTCATGGTGGAAGTAGATGAACGTTTCTTCTCGGATGAGATCCGTGCGTTGGATGGTTTGAAAAATAAAATCGGTGCAGTGTTAAAACAGGCGCTTGGAGTGGCAGTGAAAGTAAAGCTGGTTGAGCCGAAGACAATTGAGCGGAGCGAAGGAAAAGCGAAACGTGTCATTGATAAGAGAAATCTATCTTAAGAGGAGGGAAAATATGAGAATTCAACAATTATCCGTATTTTTGGAGAATCGAGAAGGGCGTCTTGATGAGGTTTTGACAGTATTAGGGAAAAATGATGTCAATATTGTGGCGTTAAGTCTTGCGGACACTGCAGACTATGGGATGCTGCGCATGATTGTATCAGATCCGATGAAAGGAAGAATGGTCTTAAAGGAAGCGGGGATTACAGCGATGCTGACAGATGTGGTTGCAATTCGTGTGCCACATGCGACCGGTTCGCTTAGCAAAGCAATGCATGCATTGGTGGAAGCAAAAGTGAATGTGGAATATATGTATGCATTTGCCAATGGAGCAGACGCCTCGGCGGTGCTGAAATCAGATGAACCGGAAAAAGCAGTTGATGTTTTACGGGAAAATGGATTCGATGTGTGGAGTGCGGATGAAGCGTACAAGGCAAATTGTTAAGAACAAGGAGTGTATCATTGTGATATGCTCCTTATTTTTTGGTGAAAAGACTGAAAAATATACAAAATATACATACTAATAAAGTGAAATCAAAATATACAGGTGAAAGTTTACAATTATAAATGGTTATAACAGAAAAAATATGTTATACTAAACGAAATGGCTTGAGGCGGTCAGGAAAGAGAGGAAAAAGAAATTGAAAAGGAAAAAGGTAATTGCAATCTTATTGGCGGCGGCACTTTCGGCAGGAAATCTTTCGGGTCTTGGTATGTTATCAGTTGCGGCAGAAAATACTCAGACAGAACAGGCGATGGAAAAAGAAAATGAGCAGACGAATATTGCTCTGAATAGAACTGCAAGAGCATCAAACTCATTAGGAGCATCTGCTGAGCATCCTGCAAGAACACCGGAACTGGCGTTTGACGGAAAAGGGGACAACACAACAGACAATATCAACAGCCGCTGGCAGAGCAGTGATGTTCAGGAGTTTCGGGAGGAATGGCTGGAAGTCGACCTCGGAAACTCAGCAAAAATTTCAAAGGTGACTGTGAAATTCTTTGCAAAATTATATGGAAACTTTGTTATTGAGACATCGGACAGTCAGGCGGAAGATGCGAAATGGACGGAAATTAAATCTGTGGAGATGCCATCCGGCAATGATGCGAATATCATAAAAGAAGTAGATGTAACAAAGGATGGGGAACCGGTGGAAGTATCCCGTTATCTGCGTCTGCGTTTCACATCAGGAAACACGCAGGCTGCAAGCCGTGGAATCGGCGTGTATGAGTTTGAGGTGTACGGAGATTTGAGTGAGCCGGACAAGCCGGAAAAACCAGAAAATCCGGATGCAGTTACCGGAAATATTGCGAAAGGAAAACGTGCCACGGCATCCGGAGTGGAAGTTGGAATGGAGTCCTGCACACCGAATTTAGCAGTCGATGGCGATAAAGAGACAAGATGGTCTGCACCTCAGATGAAAACAGGAACAGATGCGAATCAGAAACAGAATATGCAATGGCTGGAATTAAATCTTGGAAATAATGTGACAGATATCACAAGCATTGATATTTCTTTCTTTAAATTAGTATTTTCTACAGACTATACAATTAAGACGAGAGCAAGCGAAACAGATAATTGGAGAGAAGTCGCACATATTACACATGAGCCAAGTGCAGAACAGAATAAGGTAGATTCTATCAAAACAGTAAAAGAATTGGATAAATATGTCCGTTTTGAGTTTAACAAGGTAAACACACAGGCAGGCGGAAACAGTGTCTCTGTGCGTGAAATTGAAATCAACGGAACGCAGGTTCCGATACCGTATGAGCCGGAAAGTGCAAAAGAAGTGCTTGACACGGTGAAAGGTCTGGATACAATTACAACAGACATGACAGAAGTGCCGCTTCCGCAGGTACCGGAAGGATATGAGATTCATGTGATCGGAAGCGAGTATCCTCAGGTCATCACAGATGACGGAAAAATCAGCGAGTACAATATGTACGATTATAAGAGCATGGAGATTATGCTTCAGGTTGTGAATAAAGAGGATGAGACGGATGTCGCAAAGAAAGCCTTTCAAGTGGCTGTTCCGAAAAAGACACAGAAGCATTCCGATTTATTCCCGGAGGTACAAAAACAAAATGCAGAGCCAAAAGTAATTCCGAGTATTCAGGAATGGTACGGCTATGACGGAGAATTTAAACTGACAAAAGATTCACGCATCATTGTGAAAGATGGGGCGAATCTTGGCGCAGACAAAATTGCAAAACAGTTTCAGGAAGATATGAAAGAGATTACCGGAATGGAACTTGCAATTGTAAGCGGACAGGAATCAGATGCAGATGACATTT
>ENA-OQAB01000791-OQAB01000791.1-human-gut-metagenome-genome-assembly--contig:-NODE-791-length-16108-cov-2.720543_pt1 | contig 16108 bp, 11 predicted proteins | sample MGYA00242490_ERZ504517 | MGnify/ENA primary metagenome ERZ504517 (study PRJEB26092, sample SAMD00036298) | human gut metagenome | host: Homo sapiens | study: EMG produced TPA metagenomics assembly of...
GTCCCACTATCCACCCTTCTATAGTGGGCTATCGCCAAGCGGTAAGGCACAGGACTTTGACTCCTGCATTCGTTGGTTCGAATCCAACTAGCCCAGTAATTATTATGGAGCATTAGCTCAGTCGGTAGAGCACTTGACTTTTAATCAAGTTGTCCGGGGTTCGAATCCCCGATGCTTCACTAAATGGACAAGCGTAAGCTTGTTCATATTTATTCTTCGGGAGATATTCCGATAAATCAGATATGCGGATGTGGCGGAACTGGCAGACGCGCTAGACTTAGGATCTAGTGGGAGACCGTGCAGGTTCGATTCCTGTCATCCGCAGTATAGAAGTCGTGATTCTTGAGAAATCAAGGGTTGCGGCTTTTTTCGTGTGTGGAATTATATTTTAAGATAGATAATTTTTGGGGATAGTGGGAACAGATAAAGAGACCCTTGGAGGAAATGCGAATGAGAAATTTGTATATTTGTTACAGAACATTCCCTATAAAAAGGAAAAGGGCCGGTCTTTCGACCGGCGTTATGAAAAAAAGAAAACTTAAAAGGTTTTATCCTTTATTCATATACTATAATACTATGAAAATGTGATAAAAGTGTGTTTAAAAAATGACATCTTTGTTAACGAAGTTTAAAAATTCTATCAGTCGAATTTCTCACAATCAATTGCGCGTGAAGTAATATAGTTCCAATCGATACGTTATTTAGTAGACTGTCTAGTGCATAATAACCACATTTGCCGAGCTCAATCCGGTTCTGACGGATCGTGGTGAGTGGGGGAGAGGTGTAGGCACAAAGAGGGAGATCGTCAAAACCGATGATACTGATGTCTTTGGGAACACGGTAACCGAGTTGTTGACATTGCACGATGACCGAGTTAGCAATCTGGTCGTGGCTGCATATGATTGCGGTCATTCCAAGATCTAGAAGACGTGGCAAATGTTTTTCAATACACTGTGTAATGTAGTAAGAGGAACCAGCATAATTGGCTCGGTTTTTAGATCGTTTGTTTCATAGCATGAAAAATGCCTTGTGCCGTACTTGCATAATATGGGAGCCGAGTGCACTGCTGAGGTATCCGATTTTTTGATGTCCCAGTTTTTTTAGATGGGATACAGCAAGTGCCATACCTTCGCTGTTGTCGATTCCGATGGAAGCGATAAATGGGTTGGCTGGTATGTAGTTGTCATAAAGAACGGTGGGAGTGTGGCTTGTCTTGAAATCTTTCATCCAAGGATCATTGAGAGAAAAGCCGAGTACAAATGCTCCTACATAATCATTTTGTAGCATAAAGACGTCGTAAGGCGTCTTTTTTTGTATTTGTATGGTCGTCTCGATAACATCCACAACAAAACCAGCAGGTTCTGCCATCTGCCGAAAACCGATGATAAAATCATATCCAAATTGATGTGGTTCTTCGTATTCCATATTTTCTATAATGATGCAAAATTTTTTTGCTTCGTTTTTCTGTCGCCGCAATCTGGAGTAACCCATTTCAACAGCGGTGTCTAGAATTGTTTTTCGTAAAGTTTCGCTAATGTCTGGAGCGTTATTAATCGCTTTTGATACAGTGCCTTTGGAAACGCCCAATTTATCAGCGATATCTTGTATTGTAGCCATATAATTGCCTTTCTGCTTTTTAAGATTTTGATAAAAAATACTATCTTTATTATAACGAAAATTTCACGAGAAATCAATTGTTTGAAGTAGGTTTGTTTCGAATAAAAGATGTAGAATAGTTAAAGTGTACAAAAAGTAATAAAAAAAACTGTGAAAAATAGAGAAAGTGATATGACATATTGACGTTTTTAATGTTGTGAGTTATATTACAAATAACGAAACAATACGAAACAAAGGAGACGAAAAATGAAGAAGCGAGGAGTGGCATTATTGATGGCGGCAGTATTTGCGGTTGCAAATCTTTCTGGATGTGGAAGAAATGCAGGTGGAGATGGCACGCTTGGTGAGAAAGAAAAAGTACGTCTTATGGTCTGGTCACCATCGGAAGATCAGTCAAAAGAAAGTGGGGAATGGCTACAGAGTACTTGTGAGAAGTTTGCAGAGGAACATCCAGAATGGGATATTACATTTGTCTATGGAGTTGCAGATGAGGCAACTGCGGCGAGTCAGGTGGCACAGGATCCGGAAGAGAGTGCAGATGTATTTATGTATGCGAACGATACACTTACGACAATGACGGATGCGAAGGCATTGGCAAAGTTTGGAGGCAAGTATCGAGAAGAGATTGAAAATACGAATTCAGAAGAAGTATTATCGTCCCTGATAAAAGATGGAGATTTATATGGGGTACCATTTACGACGAATACGTGGTTTATGTACTATGATAAAAGTGTTTTTTCGGAAGAAGATATTAAGAATCTGGATAGCATGTTGGAAAAAGGGACTGTGGCATTTCCGCTGACAAACTCATGGTATACACCGGCATTTTATATTGGAAATGGTTGTACTTTGTTCGGAGATGGAACAGATGAGTCAAAAGGTGTGGATTTTGCAGGGGAGAAAGCGGTTAGTGTGACGGAGTATCTGGTGGATTTGGCTGCAAATCCGAATTTTAAAATTGATGCGGATGGTTCTGGACTTGCAGGCTTACGAGATGGAAGTATCTCAGCTATTTTTTCGGGTTCTTGGGATGCGAATGCTGTGAAAGAAGCGCTAGGTGAAAATATGGGGGCTGCTGCACTTCCTACATTTACTGTGAATGGAGAGGAAAAACAGATGATGGCATATGCTGGTTCAAAAGCAATCGGAGTGAATCCGTACAGTAAGAATATGGTTGCGGCAGTGGAACTTGCAGTGTACCTTGGTTCAGCCGAGGCACAGATGAGTCATTATAAGCTCAGAAATGTGATTCCGTGTAATACAGAGTTGCTTGCAGATGAGACAATTGCTTCAGATCCACTTGTTTCGGCACAAAATAATACATTCAATCATACTTCAATTTTGCAGCCATTTGTGGCGAAGATGAATAATTGTTGGGTTCCAGTTGAAAATATGGGAAAAGGAATCCGCAATGGAAGTGTGACACATGAGAATGTGGCAGAACAGACGGAAGCGATGAATGAAGCGATGAATAGCGATGGAATTTAAAAGGGGTGAAGAGGAATGTTGAAATTAAAAAAGAAAGTAAATCAATTTCCAACACCATATACTTGTATGCGGGCAATCAAGGAAGGCGGAATTGAGACGAAGCTTTCTATGATATTGATGGGATTTGGAAATTTTGTACACAAACAGAAAATAAAAGGACTTTTATATTTGACTTTGGAAGTGGCTTATATTGTTTTTATGGCAGTGAATGGAATTCATTTTCTCAGCACGCTCGGTTCACTTGGCAGTGCACCGCAAAAAGAAGTATGGGATGCGACAAAACAGGTGTATCTGTATACAAAAGGGGATCAGTCGGTACTGCTATTGTTGTATGGAGTGGCGACGGTTTTAGTGACACTATTGATGATTTGGGCATAGAGAGGAGCGCTTAAGAGTGCTTTCAAAGCAGAATGTCTGGATAAAGAGGGGCGTCATGTTAATTCATTTGTAGAAGATTTGAAATCACTACTGCATGAGAATCTACACAGACTTTTAATGACACCACCTATGGTATTTATTTTTACCCTGACAATATTGCCGCTGGTTTTTATGATTTGTATGGCATTTACGAATTACAGCAAGCTTGGAAATCATTTGATGCTGTTTGATTGGGTTGGTTTGGACAATTTTAAGGCGTTATTTGATACGAATAGTATTCTGGGAAGTACCTTCTGGTCAGTTCTTGGCTGGACGCTTGTTTGGGCATTCTTTGCCACATTCAGCAATTATATTTTCGGTATGATTCTTTCGCTTGTAATTAACAGAAAAGATACGAAAGCAAAAGGATTTTGGAGGTTCTGCTTTGTATTATCTTGTGCGGTACCGATGTTCGTTTCTCTGCTGATTATGAGAACGATGCTTCAACCAAATGGTGCGGTGAATGTACTTTTAAGAAATCTTGGCTGGATTGCGCAGGACGCAAGTCTCCCGTTTTTTACGGACCCAACATGGGCGAGAGTGACTGTGATTGTTGTTAATATCTGGGTAGGTGTTCCGTATACGTTGCTTCAGTTGACCGGTGTACTTCAGAACATTCCGGAAGAGCTTTATGAGGCAGCGAAAGTGGATGGAGCAAATGCACTTCAGATTTTTTTCAAGATCACAATGCCATATATGCTTTATGTGACAGCACCGTATTTGATTGTGACATTTACAGGAAATGTAAATAACTTTAATGTGATCTATTTGCTGTCGGGGGGAGATCCGGTAACAGATCTGGCATCTACGGCAGGAAAGACTGATTTACTTGTGACTTGGCTTTATAAATTGACAATTGACAAGCAATACTACAATATTGGTGCAGTTATCGGTATTCTGACATTTATCATTTTGGCGGTTGGCGCATTGCTTACATATAGAAACAGTAAATCTTATAAGGAAGGAGAAATTTAGATATGGCAGTACAAAAAATGCGATCAGCAAAAAAGAAGCGCAGGATCAATAACGTGATCGTGCATACAAGTTTGGCCGTACTGGCGGCTGTGTGGGTATTCCCGATTATATGGGTAGTCCTTACAAGTTTTCGTGCGGAAAAAGGGTCTTATGTATCTACATTTTTCCCAAAAGAATTTACGCTAGATAACTATATCAAATTGTTTACCGATACTTCCATTTTGAACTTTCCTAAAATGTTTATGAATACGTTGATCATTGCAATATGCTCTTGTATTCTTGCGACATTTTACACATTGGCAGTCTCATATTGTTTATCAAGGTTAAAATTTAAACTGAGAAAACCATATATGAACATGGCAATGATATTAGGACTGTTTCCGGGATTTATGTCAATGATTGCTGTGTATTTTATTTTGAAAGCGATTGGACTAACAGAAGGAAATCTGATTCGTGTGGCTCTCATCTTGTGATTATTCAGGTGGTGCAGGACTTGGTTTCAGATTGCAAAGGGATTTTTTGATACGATTCCATATGCGGTGGATGAGGCAGCAATCTTAGATGGATGTACGAGGTGGCAGGTGTTTCAAAAGATTACACTTCCACTTAGCAAACCAATTATTGTATATACAGTGTTGACAGCATTTATGGGACCATGGCTGGACTTTATTTTGCAAAAGTAATCTGTAGAGCCAACTCCGACCAATATACAGTTGCAATTGGACTTTGGAAAATGCTTGAGAAGGAATATATTGACAGTTGGTACACAAGCTTTGCGGCGGGTGCAGTTCTGATTTCGATTCCGATTGCGATTTTGTTCTTGATAATGCAGAGGTATTATGTGGACGGAGTTTCAGGTGCCGTAAAGGGATAAAAAGAGGGCTAGATTATGAAGACAAGAAAAGAGTTAAAAAAATTGTACAACACTTTAGAGTTCCAGAAAGAGTATCAATACGATGGAAAGGATCTGGGAGCTTTGTGTACGCAGGCGGGAACTACATTCCACCTGTGGAGCCCTTTGGCAGAAGAAGTGGAGTTGCGATTGTATAGAGATGGAAAGCATAGTGAGTGCTTTCAAAAAAATTGCTATGCAGAAAGAAAAGAGGGGAGTCTGGAGCTACCAGACAGAGAGATATCTGCATGGCGTTTATTATGATTATCAAATCCCGTGGGACGGAGAAATAGTTGAGCTTGGAGATCCCTATGCGAGAGGTTGCGGAGTGAATGGTATCCGGAGTATGGTCGTGGATTTGAATAGAACGAATCCACTGCAATGGGAGCATGATCAAAGACCGAAAAAAAGGGAAGAGAATATTATCTATGAGCTTCATATCAAAGAATTTTCTTGGGATGAGTCTGGAGGATTTTCAAAAGAAATAGAGGAAAATACAAGGCATTCACAGAAGAACATACGACACTTTTTGGAGATGGAGAGCATTCAACCGGATTGGATTATCTCAAGGAATTGGGAGTGACACATGTGCAGTTGATGCCGGTGTATGACTACGGCTCTGTGGACGAGTCCAATGATGAGGAATTCAATTGGGGATATGATCCGGAGAACTATAATGTGCCTGAGGGGTCGTATGCAACTGATACAGAAGATGGGGCGGTTCGCATTCGGGAGTTCAAAGAAATGGTGCAGTCTCTCCATAAGAATGGATTCCGAGTAATCATGGATGTTGTCTATAATCACATGTATTCGTTGGAGTCGAATTTGAATAAGGCGGTTCCGTGGTATTATTTTCGAACGAAGGATGATGGAACAATCTCAAACGGCTCTGCCTGTGGAAATGATGTGGCAAGTGAGCGGCCAATGTGTGCGAACTATATTGTCGATTCGGTTCTGTATTGGGCAGAAGAATATCACATAGACGGATTCCGGTTTGATTTGATGGGACTTTTGGATGTGGATCTGATGAACCGAATCAGACGAGAACTTGATGTCCGTTATGGACGAGGAGAGATATTAGTTTTTGGAGAGCCTTGGGCAGCAGATGAGACTGCGATAGAAGGGACGGCAGTCCCGGCGTTGAAGAAACATATTGCTCAGTTGGATTGTGAAATTGGAATGTTTTGTGATGACACGAGAGATGCAATCAAAGGACATGTATTTGAAGCAGAAATTCCGGGATTCGTCAATGGAGCGAATGGTTTGGAAGAAAAAATCTTAAACAGTGTGCGCGCATGGAGCACAGACGGGCGGAACGTGAAAGCGCCAAGTCAAGTGATTACTTATGTATCCGCACATGATAACTGGACATTGTGGGATAAACTTGAAAAGACAATTTCAGATGAGGAAGAGCGTATTCGCATCAACAAGATGGCAGCGGCGATGTATATGACTTGTCAGGGAAATCTGTTTTTCTTATCAGGAGAAGAATTTGCAAGAACGAAAGATGGGCTTGAGAATACATATAATGCACCGATTGAGTTGAATCGTCTCGACTGGGAACGTGCCTATAGATATACGGATTTGCGAACGTATTATCAGGGACTGATTGCGCTCAGAAAACAGCTTCCCGGATTATGCGATAAATCAGAAGGAGCATGGAAACGAATCTTTGAAGAGTGGAAAACAGAAGGTGTTGTTGGATTTTTTGTGGATAACACAGGAAAAGTGTATGAATCAAAGTGGAAAACATTGTGTGTGATATATAACAGTACGAGGGAAACAGTTTCGAAAGAGTTGAAAGAAGGAGACTGGGAAATATTAGTTGATTCAGAGAGTAGTTTTCGATGGAAGGAAGGGAAAAAAGTAGGATGTGCGAAGGCAGCTCCAAAGAGTGTGCTCGTACTTGGACAGAGGAGTTAGAAATATGAGATGGATATATGGAAAACAAGATTTTAGTACAATAGAGAGAGGACAGGAGAATTGCTATCTTTTGACAAATGGTCTTGGAGGATTTTCATCTTTGACGATGACAGGTTCGGCAGCGAGAAATGACCATGCACTTCTAATGGCTTGTATTCAGGCACCAAACCACAGATACAATATGGTGCATCGTCTTGCGGAGACATTGGCAATTGGGAAGGACGAGTTTATCTTGTCCACTCAGGAATTTGCAGATGGAGCAAAAGAGGAGGGATACCGGTATCTTTCTGCATTTGTCTATGATGATAGCCCGATTTGGAAATTCCATGTGCAGGGAGTAGAATTGCAAAAGGAAATCGGCATGAAGCAGGAAGAAAATACGGTTGCAGTCCGTTATACAATATGGAATCGTCAAAAAAAAGATGCGGTCTTTCGTGTGACACCGTTTTTTCAGTTCACAAGAAAAGGAAGTGAACCAAAGTCCACACAAGTGTTTACGTTAGAAAGGGATACAGTATACTCTGAGGGAATGACATTGTACTTTGAGACAAATGGAGAGATTCGTAAGATCGAAGAAAAAGAGGAAATCTATTTTTATAGTTATGATGTCTGCGATGGAAGAAGAGAGAAGGGGCTTGCAAAGGCCAATCATGAAATCAGTATTTTTGTACCAGCAGGGGAATGCGTGAAGTTAAAGATTGTATACTCGATGGAAAATGCGCTACAGGACGCAGATTTGATTATTGAAGGTATGAGAAAATATCGAAGAAGCTTAGAAGAACAGGCGGCTTTTGTGATGCCAATGGCAAGAGAGTTGTCGAAAAGCGCAAACCAGTTTGTATCAAAAAGAGAGTTGACAGGCGGAAGTACGATACTTGCGGGGTATCCGTTTTTTGAAGATTGGGGAAGAGATACGATGATAGCACTTCCTGGTGTATGTATAGTGACAGGGCAGTATGAGACGGCAAAAAAAATTTTGCGTACATTTGCTGTGCATGAGCGAAAAGGACTGATGCCGAATCTTTTTCCGGAAGGAGGAAATGAGCCACTTTATAATACGGTAGATGCGGCGTTATTGTTTATCAATTGTGTATATCTCTACTACGAAGCAACAAAAGATGTGGCGTTTGTGAAAGAGATGTATCCAGTGATGGAGCGCATTATCAAAGGTTATCGAGAAGGGACCGACTATGGAATTTGCATGGATTCAGATGGGTTGATTCAGGCGGGAGAAGGATTGTGGCAGGTAACATGGATGGATGTGCGTGTAGGAGAGATTTTGCCGACACCAAGACATGGAAAACCGGTTGAGATTAATGCGTACTGGTATAATGCGCTGTGTATTATGGAGCAGTTTGCTTCGCTTGTGAACCGGACGTGGGAGTATTCACAGTTAAAAGAGCAGGTAAAAGTATCTTTTGTGGAAAAGTTCTGGATGGAAGACAGACGGTGTTTAAAAGATTTAGTATCCGGAACAAAAGCGGATAGACAGATTCGTTGTAACCAGATTTGGGCGGTGTCAATGCCGTTTACGATGCTGGATGAGACGAAAGAACGACAGGTTGTGGAGACGGTGTTCGAGACGCTTTATACACCTTATGGACTTCGGACACTTGAGATAGCAGATGAGGAATTTCATTCAAACTATCAGGGAGAGATGGAAGAGCGTGATATGGCATATCATCAGGGAACTGTGTGGACATTTCCGCTCGGTGCGTATTATTTGGCATATCTGAAAGTGAATGGATACAGCAAAGAGGCGAAAGCGGATGTCAAAGACCAGCTGGAAGTGATAGAGAGTGCGATGCGGGAAGGCTGTATCGGACAGCTTCCTGAAATTTACGACGGAGAGAATCCAACCAGATCCAAGGGCTGTTTTGCACAGGCTTGGAGTGTCGGTGAAATATTGAGAGTTTATGCGGTAATTGAAAAAAGAGAAGGAGAATAATAAGATGGAAAAGTTATTAGAGCAGATTTTAGAAGAGAAATATAAAAAGAGCATCAAAGAGGCATCAAACGAAGAGATTTATACTGCCTTATTGATTTTGACAAAAGAGAAAATGCAAGGTGCTAAAAGAAACGAAGGAAAGAAAAAACTGTATTACATTTCTGCCGAGTTTCTGATTGGAAAACTGTTGTCTAACAATCTGATCAACTTAGGTTTGTTTGATGAGACAAAAGAAGTACTGGAAAAACACGGTCATAATATCACGGAGATTGAAGAAATCGAGCAGGAACCGTCTCTTGGAAACGGCGGGCTTGGACGTCTTGCGGCATGTTTTCTTGATTCAATTGCAACTTTAGGACTGAATGGGGATGGTGTCGGATTAAACTACCATGATGGATTGTTCCGTCAGAGATTTGTGGACCACAAGCAGAAGGAAGAGAAAAATCCATGGATTACAGACTTCAGCTGGCTGACAAAGACAGATGTAAAGTTTGAAGTACCGTTTAAAGATTTTACATTGACTTCTACTATGTACGATATCGATGTACCGGGATATAAGAGCGGATGCAACAGACTTCATTTATTTGACATTGATACAGTGGATGAGAGCATTATTGGGGATGGAATTAATTTTGACAAGACAGATATTCAGAAAAATCTGACATTGTTCCTCTATCCGGATGACAGCGATGAGGCGGGACAATTACTTCGTATCTATCAGCAGTATTTTATGGTAAGCAATGCGGCGCAGTTAATCCTGAAGGAGGCTGAAGACAATGGATATGATCTTTACAAACTGAATGAACATGTTGCAGTGCAGATCAATGATACACATCCAACGATGGTCATTCCGGAATTGATTCGTCTGTTGACTGTAAAAGGGTTCAATATGGATACAGCAATCGACGTAGTGAGAAAGACATGTGCATATACGAACCACACAATTCTTGCAGAGGCGTTAGAAAAATGGCCAATCTCGTATTTAGAAAAAGTTGTACCGCATCTGATGCCAATTATTCGTGAATTGGATGCACGTGTGAGAAGAGATTATCACGATGAGCGTGTCTATATTATCGACGAAATGGATCGTGTGCATATGGCACATATCGACATTCACTTTGGGTATGCAGTAAATGGTGTGGCGGCACTTCATACACAAATTTTAAAAGAGTCTGAACTGAAACCGTTCTATGACATTTATCCGGAAAAATTTAATAACAAGACAAATGGAATTACATTTAGAAGATGGCTTGTTCATTGTAACCCAGAGCTTTCCGCCTACTTGAAAGAATTAATCGGTCCAAAGTATATGGAAAATGCAGCAAATCTTGAAAAACTGATTGCATATAAAGATGACGAAACTGTTTTGAAAAAACTAAGAGAAATTAAAAAGAACTCGAAGGAAGAGCTGAAAGCATATTTGAAGCTGACGCAGAATGTAGATATTGACAGTAATTCGGTATTTGATATTCAAATCAAACGTCTTCATGAGTACAAAAGACAGCAGATGAATGCACTTTATGCGATTTATAAATACAAAGAGATAAAAAAAGGAAACTTACCGAAACGTCCGCTGACGATGATTTTCGGAGCGAAGGCAGCACCGGCTTACACGATTGCAAAAGACATTATTCATTTGATTTTGTGCCTGCAGCAGTTGATTGAGAATGATCCGATTGTGAGCAAATATATGAAGATTGTCATGGTGGAAAATTACAATGTGACGAAAGCAGCAAAACTAATTCCGGCATGTGATATTTCGGAGCAGATTTCTCTTGCGTCAAAAGAGGCATCAGGGACTGGAAATATGAAGTTTATGTTAAATGGTGCTGTGACACTTGGAACAGAAGATGGTGCAAATGTAGAGATTCATGAGCTTGTTGGAGACGACAATATCTATATTTTTGGAAAGAAATCAGAAGATGTGATCAAGTTATATGACGAGGCAAGTTATTGCTCACGCGAGATCTATGAGAGTGATGTACTTGTGGAAGAGCTTGTAGATTTTATTATCAGCAAAGAGCTGATTCAGATTGGGGATCCTGTAAATCTTGGAAGACTTTATAAGGAAATCATATCAAAAGACTGGTTCATGGCGTTGCTTGATATCAAAGAGTATATTGCGAAGAAAGAACAGATGTTGGCAGATTATGAAGATGAGACAACTTGGGCGAAGAAAGCCCTTGTAAATATCGCAAAGGCAGGATACTTTTCAGCAGACCGTACGATTGCAGAGTATAATGAAGATATTTGGAAATTATCATAAAGAGGATAGGATTATGAGAGAAACAGGGATATTGATGCCCGTGTCTTCGCTCCCGTCGCGTACGGGAGTCGGAGAACTGGGAAGGGAAACAAAAGATTTCCTTGATTATTTAAAAGAAGCAGGTGTAAAAATCTGGCAAATTTTGCCGCTGAATCCGGTGGGATACGGGAATTCTCCGTATCAGCCATATTCATCCTGCGCAGGAGATGAGATTTATATCAGTCTGGAAACATTATATGAACAGGGACTTTTAAAAGATCTACCACCGGCATTTTTAGAAAAGGAAACTCATGTCCGGTACGATCAAGTCCGAGCATGGAAAGAAAGTTATTTAAGAGAGGCATTTTCTCGTTTTGAAGAAACAGACGATTATAAAACATTTGCACAGCAGAGCTGGGTGTTAGAATATGGGATGTTTCGTGCATTAAAAGAAAAAAATGAGAATCGTTGCTGGAATGAATGGGATACAGCGGATAAGACATGGCCAGAGGCTAAAAAGGAAGTGCCTTTGGAGATTGCGCATGAGGCGGCTTATCAAATGTTTTTACAGTATATATTTTTCTGCCAGTGGATGGAAATTAAAAAGACTGCAAATGAAAATGGAATTCAAATTATGGGAGATGTGCCGTTTTACGTCGGTGTGGATTCTGTGGATGTGTGGGCAGGAAAAGACAATTTCCTATTAGATACAGACGGAAGACCGACTTTCATTGCAGGTGTGCCGCCGGATTATTTCAGTGCGACAGGGCAGAGATGGGGAAATCCAATTTATGACTGGGATTATCTCAAAGAGAATGGATATCAGTTTTGGGTGGATCGAATCGGATACAGTAGCCGACTGTTTGACATTATCAGAATCGATCATTTCCGTGCGTTTGACACTTTCTGGAAGATTCCGGCTACTTGTCCGACTGCAATTGAAGGAGAATGGATTGAGGCACCGGGATATGAAGTGATTGACACACTTTTGGAAAAGATACCTGAAGTAAATCTTGTGGCAGAAGATTTGGGAGATCTCAGACCAGAAGTGTTGGAGCTCAAAGAACATTATCATTTTAAAGGAATGAAGATACTTGTGTTTTCAATTGATACATCTGGAAAATATGCGAAAGATATTTTTCATGATGTGGAAAATATGATCATCTATACGGGAACACATGACAATGATACATTAATGGAATGGTATGATGCATTGTCTGTTGCAGCAAAACGAAAAGTGCGTCGTTTTCTTGCAAGGGAAGGAATCCGTCAGGGCTCTGTTAAAGACCGACTTTTAGCTTATACATGGAAGAGTAAGGCTGAATATGCAATCGTTCCGATGGCGGATATTTTAGGAATGGGAAAAGAGGCCCATCTAAATACACCTGGTACGGTTGGGAGTCCGAACTGGGAGTGGAGAATGCCAGATATGCGACAAATGGAAATAAGTTTGAAAAAATATAGTAGACAGATGAGACAAAGATAAGAAGAGAGGAACAGGATATGAATTTTACGGAGTCTATCATAAGACATCAGAGCAGATGAGCTATCCAAAGAATGAAAAGGAACTTATTATCAATCTCAAAAACCGGTTACGAATGTGAAAACGGGTCTTCATACATTATGGAGACCCGTTTGAAGCAGGTATTCTTGGCGGAAATGAGAGATGGATTGGGAAACGAGAGGAAATCTGCTATAAGAAAACGGCTGAAATATCAGATTTGGTGGACAACAACAGTTGTTCCGACTTACAAAAAGATGTAAATACTATTTTGAACTGCAGACAGAGTCAGAGGATATGGTATTATTTTGAAGATGGTTTTTTGACCGAAGAGCAGATTAATATGGACGGAAGAATGTTGCAGTGCTTTATCGTGCCGTGGATGAATCCGGCAGATATTAATCGGACACCGAAGTGGGTGAACGATACAGTATGGTATCAGATTTTTCCAGATCGTTTTTGTAATGGGACACCTGAAAGAAATACTGCAGAAATTGTTCCGTGGAGGACTGGAAAGGTGACAAATGATGAGCGTTTTGGCGGAAATCTTGCAGGGATTCGCAAAAAACTATCCTACTTAAAAGAGTTGGGAATCAATGGAATCTATTTGAATCCCATTATGGAAGCAGAGTCTAACCATAAATACGACACGACGGATTATACAAAGATCGATCCGCATTTTGGAACGAACGAGGAGTTTGCACAGCTTGTGAAAGAAGCACACGGGCATGGAATTCGAGTGATGGTTGATGCAGTATTCAATCACAGTGGAAGCAAGTTTGTTCCGTGGCGTGATGTACAGGAATACGGAAAAGAGTCGAAGTATGCAGATTGGTTTATGGTGAACGATTGGAGCAATATTAAGAAAAAAGCAGATACACGAGATGAAAGATTTTATTCTTTCGCATTCATCGACAATATGCCAAAACTCAATACAAACAACGAAGAAGTGATTCAATATTTCTGTGGGATCTGTGAAAATTGGATTAAAGAATTTGATGTTGATGGAATCCGATTTGATGTGGGAAATGAAGTTTCACACCGGTTTTTAAAACGAATTCGTGAGCACGTGAGAAGCATTAAGCCAGATATCTATTTGCTGGGAGAGATATGGCATGATGCAAGTCAGTGGTTGATGGGGGATGAGTACGATTCGGTTATGAATTATCCGTTGATGAGTGGGATTCATGATTTCTTTTTGGACGAGCAGGATACCAAAGAAGATTTTGAATATATGATCAACCGATGTTATACGATGTACATGCAGCAGTGCAACAATGTGTTATTTAATCTTTTGGATTCACATGATACCGAACGGCTTATGAACAGATTAAATAATTTGGACATTTTTATCAACAACTTGCTGTGTTGTTTACAATGCCAGGAAGTCCGTGTATTTACTATGGAACAGAAATTGCAATGGAAGGTGCACATGACCCGGATTGCAGAAGATGTATGCCGTGGGAGGAACTTGATACAGTGGAAAATCAGCGGCGAATCCATGAGACGAAAACATTGATTGAACTTCGCAGAAAAGAAACGGCATTCAAAAGCCTGTATTTTCATTTCCCGAATACTTATAAAGAGTCACGGCTTGTGGAATATGTAAAGCTAGATGATGAGGGAAATCAATTGGAGATTTTATTGAATTGTACAAAAGAGGAAGTGAAAATAGAAAAGCAGGGAGAAATCTTATTCCAACGAGGGTATGAGAATGGAAAATTGCAAAAAAATGGAACATTGATTCGAAAGGAATAAAAGGAGAAAAATAATATGGAAGAACAGAAGAAATGGTGGCGAAATGCGGTCGTATATCAGATTTATCCGAGAAGTTTTCAGGACAGTAATGGAGACGGAATTGGGGATATTCAAGGAATTATCGACAGACTGGATTATTTGAAGAAGCTTGGAATTGATGCAATTTGGCTGTCTCCGGTCTGCCGTTCACCGCAGGATGACAATGGGTATGATATTTCAGACTATCAGGATATTGATCCGATGTTTGGAAATATGAATGATATGGAACGTTTGATCGCAGAAGCAAAAAAATGCAATATTCGCATTATGATTGACCTTGTGCTGAATCATTCTTCAGATGAACACAGATGGTTTCAGGAGGCAAAAAAAGGTAAAGACAATCCATATCATGATTACTATGTGTGGCGTGATGGGGAAGAAGGAGTTCTTCCGAATGATATGGGCTCAGTGTTTGGAGGTCCAGCATGGGAGTGGGTTCCGGAATTAAAACAATATTATTTTCATCAGTTTTCCGTGAAACAGCCGGATTTAAATTGGGAAAATCCAAAACTTAGAAAAGAAATTTATGATATGATTTTGTGGTGGATGGAAAAAGGCGCAGGCGGTTTCAGGCTGGATGTCATCGACCAGATTGCAAAAGAACCAGATCAGAAAATTACAAATAATGGTCCAAGACTTCATGAATTTATCAGAGAACTGAGTAAAGAGACATTTCAAAAGGGCGACCTGATCACAGTAGGGGAAGCTTGGGGAGCAGACACGGAACGTGCAAAATTATACAGCAATCCAGATGGAAGTGAGTTTTCAATGGTATTTCAGTTCGAGCATATGATGTTAGATCAGGAGGCAGGGAAAGAAAAGTGGGATTTTTGTCCGTTGCCATTTGTAAAACTCAAACAAAATTTGGCAAAATGGCAGACAGCGCTTTTTGAATGTGGCTGGAACAGCCTGTTTTGGAATAATCATGACCTTCCGAGAATCGTGTCCAGATGGGGGAATGATAAAGAATACCGTGTGGAATCGGCAAAGATGCTTGCGACGGTCTTACATGGAATGCAGGGAACACCTTACATTTATCAGGGCGAAGAACTCGGAATGACCAATGTAAGGTTTGAAAGTATCGACCAATATCAAGATATTGAAATCCGCAACATGTATAAGGAGCGTCTCCAAAAAGGATATTCAGAGGCAGAAATCATGGAATCTATCTATACAAAGGGACGTGACAATGCAAGAACACCGATGCAATGGGACGACAGTGTAAATGCGGGATTTACAACAGGAATACCGTGGATGGAAGTAAATCCGAATTATACGGAAATCAATGCATGAAAAAGCAGTTAA
>ENA-OQAB01000793-OQAB01000793.1-human-gut-metagenome-genome-assembly--contig:-NODE-793-length-16090-cov-3.137756_pt1 | contig 16090 bp, 16 predicted proteins | sample MGYA00242490_ERZ504517 | MGnify/ENA primary metagenome ERZ504517 (study PRJEB26092, sample SAMD00036298) | human gut metagenome | host: Homo sapiens | study: EMG produced TPA metagenomics assembly of...
AAATCCCGATCGTTTCAGCAGCCTCTGAAACACTGACCCCTTCTTTAATAATTCTTCTGCAAAATCCATACGCACATTGTTGATAAATTCCAAAAGACGTTTTTTCCTGTCTGTTTTTTTATAGAGTGAAGAAGGTAAGAGGGTGTCATTTTGAAATGCTGACTTGTTATGGAAATATTAAGATCCGGATCTGTAAAATTAGCTGTCACATATTCTTCTACCTTTTTGCTGAATACATGATCATCACTGGCCTTTGAATGAATTTGGCGAATCTTCATGCATATCTGCTCCAGACAATCCAGAAAACACTCCCTGGCTCTTTCAGCCGGAGTTTTTACCGAAATCTGTTCTAAACTGCTTATTTCCTGGTAAGCGTGATTATATCCTCCAGTACTTGCTCCTTTTAAAAGAGTGCCAATCATATCAAAAATTAAACATTGATACGTATTTGCCTTTACTTTGCCGGAGAGATTTCGGTCAAATACCTGCATCATACATTGTCCTGCTGTTTTCTCATCGCCAGCCTTCATAGCAAGGATAATTTTCTGCTCCATTTCTTCTGGATACTCATATGTAAACCGTAAATCTTTTACTTTATCATATCGGATGATTGATGTATCCAGAAGACTGACATATTCTTCCATTCCCTGTGCCTGTATATAAGATTCGTGAATACCGCCGATTCCTTCAGATGCCATACCCATAAGAGCGATACAAGTAAAGCTGAATGATTCCTCTGTAATCTGCTGCAGATTCTCAATACATTCCTGCAGTTGTTCCATATTTTGGTCAGATGACTCTTTCATCCCAACAATAGCAGCTTCCTGTTCCCCCATTTCTGTCATTTCTATCTCAAAATATTGCTGAGATATTTCCTCAAATACATTTGCTATTATGAACTTTCGCAGTGTTTGAGCTTCTTCACCCATACGTTCCGCCGTCAGTTCGCCTTGCGGTTCCGGTTTAAACAGCACAACAGCAAAATATTCAGAATAAAGATGAATCCCACTCTGCTCTTGAGGATTTTTCTCACAATGTTCCATCATAAGACGTGACAAATAATATGTCTTTAATGTTTTTCGACTGTTTTTTAATAATCTTTGAGTATCGATATGTTCTTTAAAAAAAGTCTCCATCTTTCGATTCAGCCATTGATATTCGTTCTCTCCCTCCATAATCTTTGAATTATCATGGCGTGCAAATTTCCATAAGCATTTTAAAGGATTATAACTTTCTTAGCCAGATAACTTGCAATTCCAAATCCTGATATAATACAGATAAACAGCCCCAATACAGACCATATCTGTATCTCATGCGCCTCTTTATCAATCACAGCATTGGGCACTACCGCTTCAAAACGCCAATCTGTTTCATCTGAATCTATTCCAGTAATGATGTAGGAATCCTGCTCTGCCAATTCAGGAAGCATATCGCTTTTAGAATCCAGACATATTGTTTTGTTTCCACTGTTCGCAATTCGTATATGCACCTGCTCATCCCATTTTCCAAAGAGAAGCTTCTGGCGAAACTGGCTTTCATCAACGACGATCCCTATGGTTGCTGGAGATTCTCCGGTATTCGCATTGAGTGTGCTCATAGTAAATATAAGCAATTCCTGTCCAGATGAATCCTTAATCTCCAGTATATCATTATAGCGGCGGCTGGTCATATACTCTCTAAACTGATCCAGGCTCATGGATTCATCTTCATAATAAAGATTATAGTAAAGAGACATATCCATATTTCCAAGACTGCTGCTTATTTTTTCTGTTCCAGGGAAATACACAAAGATATGGTTTAAAAATGATTCTGCTACATCAATCATCCGTAAATCCGTATAAAGATAATATAATGACTGCTGATCTTTCAGATCAAAGTGTCCCTCTCTCTTTTTCGAGAGATTTTGAATCATATTATCAAGAGCCAGACGACTTTCTATCTTGTGAATGTTTTTTATTTCGCTGTCTATCTCTTTCTGTACCATATACAGGAGATTTTCATTTATCCGAGCTGTCTGGGTTCGTATGACCTGCCATGCCCTCCCATATATTCCCAAAGCCACAAGAATTGGGATAATTAAAATTCCCAAATAAGATAAAAGCAATTTTAAATATACGCTTGATTTTCTTTTCATAAATAGTTTTCCTCCACCCCAGCCGACCCCATAGCTGTATTCTGACATTTTTATTATATAGCTTTAAGTTTTCTATGTAAATCGAAATATTGCGAAAATCCCATCATTGCCATTTCTTCCCCTTTGCTTTATAATAAAAAAGGAACTGTAAACCCTTACATAAAAAGCAAATGATTACGAGGTGAACCAATGAATCCGTCAAACGTTTATTTCACAGATTTTCACACAATTGCCTTTGGCGACAGTCTTCCTACCAAGTTAAAAAAGCTGATCAAAAAGGCTGGGATTGAAAACCTGGATCTGGATGGAAAATTTGTTGCGATCAAGATGCATTTCGGAGAGCTGGGAAATATCAGCTACCTGCGTCCCAATTATGCCAGGGCCGTTGTTGATGTAGTAAAAGAGCTGGGCGGAAAGCCCTTCCTTACAGACTGTAATACCATGTATCCGGGTAGCAGAAAAAATGCCCTGGAGCATATGGAGTGCGCATGGGAAAACGGCTTTACTCCTTTGACCGTGGGATGTCCCATCATTATCGGAGACGGCCTTAAGGGAACCGATGATGTAGATGTGCCGGTAGAAGGCGGCGAATATGTAAAAGCTGCAAAGATCGGACGGGCAGTGATGGATGCTGACGTATTTATCAGCCTGACCCATTTTAAAGGCCACGAATCCACAGGATTTGGAGGCGCTATCAAAAATATCGGTATGGGCTGCGGCTCCAGAGCCGGAAAGACCGAACAGCACAGCAGCGGAAAACCCCATATTACCCCTGAGCTTTGCAGAGGCTGCCGCAAATGCCAGAAGGAATGTGCCAACAATGGCCTTATCTTCAATGAAGACACCCGCAAGATGGAGGTCAATCTGGACGGCTGCGTAGGCTGCGGACGCTGTCTGGGAGCCTGCAACTTTGACGCCATTGCCTTTAATGACAACGCGGCCAATGCCCTTCTCAACTGCCGCATGGCTGAATACACCAAAGCTGTAATCGACGGACGGCCAAACTTCCATATTTCCCTGATCGTGGATGTATCCCCCAACTGTGACTGCCATGGTGAAAATGATATCCCGATCCTTCCAAATATCGGCATGTTCGCATCCTTTGATCCTCTGGCCTTAGACCAGGCCTGCGTGGACGCCTGTCTGGCAGCTGCTCCCATGCCCGGAAGCCAGCTGGCAAGAAATATGGCAAAGAAGGATTTTGTGGATCACCATGACCATTTCCGCAATTCCACTCCTGAATCCGAGTGGAAAAGCTGCTTAGAGCATGCGGAAAAGATCGGACTGGGAAGCAGGGAATACACCTTGATCAAAATGTAATATGTGATCCGCAAGAAACAACAAAACAGGAGCATATCAGGCTTTTTGCAGCCGGATGTGCTCCTGTTTGACTGTGGTGCGCCTGACGGCACACGTTTCATTTATGCTTCTGACTCGCTCTTAAATCTGGCTGCCTGCTCTGCGATCAGTTCCTTGTCCTCAAAGTAATTGATCTTCATGGCGCGCTTCATCTCTGCCAGTGTTTCTGCTGCCTTTTTCTCAGCTTTGATGCTTCCCTCTTCCAGGATCCTGTATACAGCGGGAATATCCTTTGCAAACTCTTTTCTGCGCTCACGGATGGGGCGAAGCTCATCCTGGATCACATTGTTTAAAAATTTCTTAACTTTTACGTCTCCCAGTCCGCCTCTCATGTAATGAGCCTTTAACTCATCCAGATTTTTGTACTCCGGCAGATACTTTTCAAAGTGAGCGTCCGTACAGAAAGCATCCAGATAGATAAATACAGGATTCCCTTCCACCTGTCCCGGATCCTGAACTCTTAAGTGGTTGGGATCGGTATACATGGACATGATCTTCTTTTTAATCTCCTCCTCAGAATCAGACAGGTAAATGCAGTTTCCAAGGGACTTGCTCATTTTTGCCTTTCCGTCGATTCCCGGCAGACGCAGACATGCCTTATTGTCTGGAAGAAGAATCTCAGGCTCTACCAGACTTCCGTCATAGACGGAGTTGAATTTATGGACGATCTCTCTGGTCTGCTCGATCATGGGCGCCTGGTCTTCTCCTACCGGCACGGTCGTCGCCTTAAAGGCAGTAATGTCCGCAGCCTGGCTGATGGGATAGGTGAAAAAGCCAACCGGAATGCTTGTTTCAAAGTTGCGCATCTGAATCTCAGATTTTACCGTAGGATTTCTCTGGAGACGGGAAACCGTCACAAGATCCATATAGTAGAAGGTCATCTCACAGAGCTCAGGGATCTGGGACTGGATAAACAGAGTAGACTTCTCAGGATCCAGACCGCAGGCCAGGTAATCAAGGGCTACTTCGATGATATTCTGGCGTACTTTTTCCGGATTATCTGCATTGTCTGTCAATGCCTGAGCGTCTGCGATCATAATATATATTTCATCAAACTGACCGGAATTCTGCAGTTCCACTCTGCGTTTTAATGAGCCTACATAATGTCCAACATGAAGGCGGCCTGTAGGACGGTCGCCGGTTAATATGATTTTTCCCATTGTATTTTATCCTCTCATCTCCAGTTAAAAACCGGAGTTTATAATAAATAAGCATACCCCAAAGGTGATATTCTGTCAAGCACGGAAGAGGCTGTTTCCAGCCTTGCTTATGCCAGTCCTTCGCCTTTCATAACTCTTAAAAATGACTCGGGAAGAGGCGCTGAAAACTCCTTTTTGCCAAGATAATGAAGAGGCGCAGGAAGATCTTCAGGCATAACCAGACGGAAGGAATGAAGCATCTGGGAGGTGATTTTGTAGTTTGACCGCACACGTTCATTGACCCTTCTGTCACCATACTTAAAATCACCTAAAATAGGATGGCCGATGGAGGCTAAATGGGCCCGGATCTGATGGCTGCGCCCGGTAATCAGCGTTACCTGCAAAAGGGTCACTTTTCCGTTTGATTTAAGGGGAACATACTCCGTCATAATGGGTACGCTGTCTGCTGTCTGCTTTGAATGGATCTCTACTTTGTTGGAAGCTTCATCCTTCTTTAAAAAGCCTGTGATCAGCTGTTTTTCTTTCACCTCTCCTTTAACCAGGCACTGATAATATTTGTGGATGCTCCTGTCTTTGAATATGCGGTTCATCCCCTGGAGTCCTGCCAGTGATACGCCTGCCGCCACAAGTCCGCTGGTATTCCGGTCCAGACGGTTGCAGATAGAGGGCTTAAAGGTACGCAGCTGCTCAAACGGCAGATGGCCGGACTGGATGAGGTAGTTTAAGATATGTTCATTTAGGGAAATATCACTCTCTTTTGCTTTCTGAGAAAGCATGCCGGAGGGCTTGTTGACGATCAAAATATGACTGTCCTCATAGATGATATCCAGCTTTACTGCCTGGGCGCTGTTTTCCTTTCCCGTCTTTTTGCAGCAGACCGTGCTGCTTTCTGATAGCGGCCGACCGTTCAACGTCTGCGGGGTTTTTAAAGCCTGAGGGACTTTTGATGCAGACGGGGCGAAGGATAGATCGGCTGTGATCTGGGAAAATTTAGCAATCGTCTCATCCGCCAGAAACAGGCGGATCACATCTCCTTCCTCCAGTCTCTCGGCTCCCTCACACTTCTTTCCGTTCAGCGTAATGTTTTTTTTACGCATCATTTTATATAAAAAGCCTTTTCCTGCCTGATTCAGATATTTGGTTAAAAGCTTGTCTAACCGCTGTCCGGCCTCATTTGCCGTGACCTTCAATTCCTGCATGGTCTTTTTCTCCTTATATCCTGATTTAGGATTCCCACCGGCTGCCCTTTGGCGCGTATTCGATCCGTTCCATTACATCCAGGATCAGGCGGTGGGGCAATAGCTTTGTAAGCAGATAGAAAGCCTTCATGGTCCAGCCATAAACAGAAAGCTCACGTCTGGATACACTATCCCGGATGGCTTTTTTTACCACCCGGTCCGGCTTTGCCATCACAAACTGCTTATAAAGGGGGATTTCACCTGTTGTCTGGGCAATATCAAAAAATTCCGTTTTCACAGGTCCGGGGCAGATGGCTGTTACAGAAATCCCCCGATCTTTTAATTCCCGGTTTAAGGCTCTGCTATAGCTTAGTACGTAGGCTTTTGTCGCCGCATAGACCGCAAAGCCCGGCTGTGGCAGAAAGGCGGCGCTGGAGGCAAACTGGAGGATCCGGCTGTTATTTGGCATAAAGGGAAGAACCATAGACGTAACTGCCGTAAGGGCCGTGCAATTAAGCTCTGCCATTCCTGTCTGGTCTGATACAGAAAGTTCCCTTACACCGCCAATCTTTCCAAAACCGGCGGCATTTACAAGAAATTTTACCTGAAGCCCGGCCTGCGTAAGAGCTACCTTTAATCGTTCAAGGTCTTTTTCTTCTGTAAGATCCAGATCAAAGGTGCGTACAGGAATACCGATGAAATCCTTTAACTGCTCCAGACGCTCCTTTCTGCGTCCTATGGCCCAAATCTCATCCAGGCCTTTAAACTGCTCCCACAGTTGAATGGCGCATTCTCTCCCCATTCCTGAGGTAGCTCCTGTCACTACAGCAATCATCATAATAAGCCCTACCTTCCCTTCTTTTTATGGATATTGCGAATGGCTTTCTTCTTTCCTGACGGCTGGCCTTTGTCTGTTTTCTGGACAGGCCGGCTGTTTGTTCCCTTTCCTCCCTTTGATCCGCCGGAACTGTTTTTGCTCCTGTAGTCCTTCGTTCCACCCGGACGCACCAGACACTTCTTATCATAGCCGATCAGATCCGTCCTTCCGGCAATCCGCAGCGCCTCTGTCACAAGATCGTAGTTTTTCGGGTCGCGGTACTGGATCAGCGCCCTCTGCATGGCTTTTTCATGTGGATTGACCGGCACATAGACTTTTTCCATGGTACGGCAGTCATAGCCGGTATAGTACATACAGGTGGAAATAGTAGAGGGCGTGGGGTAAAAGTCCTGTACCTGCTCCGGCATATAGCCCAGATCCCGCAGATATTCTGCCAGCTCCACCGCTTCCTTCATGGTAGAACCGGGGTGGGAGGACATCAGATAGGGAACCAGATACTGATCCTTTCCCAGACGCTCATTCATCTCCTTATATTCCTTGACAAACCTGCGGTAGACCGCATTTTTCGGCTTTCCCATACGGTTTAACACAGCATCAGAAACGTGCTCCGGAGCTACTTTTAACTGTCCGCTTACGTGGTATTCGCACAGCTCCTTTAAAAATTTTCTGCTGGTGTCCGCTAGCAGGTAGTCAAAACGGATCCCGGAACGGATAAATACCTTTTTCACCTTCGGAATAGCCCGCAGCTTCCTCAAAAGGGCCACATAATCGGAATGATCTGCTTTCAGATTTTTACATGGCTCAGGAAACAGGCACTGCTTTGAGGGACAGGCTCCCTTCGTAAGCTGCTTTTCACAGGCCGGGAAACGGAAATTAGCCGTAGGCCCGCCTACATCATGGATATAGCCCTTAAAATCAGGCTCTTCTGTCAAACGCTTTGCCTCTTCCACTAAGGATTCATGGCTTCTGGCCTGAATGATCCGTCCCTGATGGAAGGTAAGGGCGCAGAAACTGCAGGCGCCAAAGCAGCCCCGGTTGCTGATGAGGCTGAACTTGATCTCACGGATAGCCGGAACACCGCCAAGAGCCTCATAAGAGGGGTGATAGCTTCTCATATACGGCAGAGCATAGACGTCATCCATCTCCTGCTTCGTAAGGGGCTTTGAAGGCGGATTCTGCACCACAAAAAGTTTCCCGTCATAGGGCTCCACCAGACGTTTTCCAGAAAATGGATCTGTATTGCTGTACTGGATAAAAAAGTCTTTCCGCAATACCTTTTTTTATCACGGACAAGCTCCTCATAATCCGGCAGAAGCTTGTAGTCATAGACATTTTCCAGCTGCTTTGTCTTATAAACCGTACCGTCAATAAAGGTAATATCCTTCACATCCAGACCGCTGTCTAAGGCATCTGCTATCTCTATGATGGAGTGCTCTCCCATTCCATAGGAAATAAGATCCGCCTGGGCGTCTAAAAGGATCGAGCGCTTTAACCGGTTGGACCAGTAGTCATAGTGGGCCAGACGGCGCAGGCTGGCTTCAATGCCTCCGGCGATAATAGGAACATCCTTGTAGACGGAGCGGATCAGGTTTGCAGTAAACCACAACCGCATAATCCGGCCGTTTTCCCATGACGCCTCCCGGAGTATAGGCATCCTCTTTCCGGCGCTTTTTCGATACGGAATAATGGTTCACCATGGAGTCCATATTTCCCGCAGAAACTAAAAAGCCCAGCCTGGGGCGTCCGAATGTCTGTATACTTTCCTTTGTTTTTCCAGTCCGGCTGGAAATGATCCCCACACGGTAGCCGTGGGCCTCCAAAAGCCTTGAAATAATGGCGGTTCCAAAGGAAGGGTGATCTACATAGGCGTCACCTGTCACATAGACAAAATCACACTGATCCCAGCCTCTTGTTTCCATATCCTGCCGGGTAACCGGCAAATAATCATGTATCATACGCTCTGCTCCTTATAAAAGCTCTCTAAAATCACAGATAAAGCCGTCTGCCAGAGCTTCCTTTTCTTTCCGCATGGCTTTGGAAAATGTATCTTCCACTGCGTACACCGTCATCCCGGCTCTCTTTCCAGCCATGATTCCAGCCGGAACATCCTCAAACACCAGACAGTCCTCCTGCTTTGCTCCCAGCCGTTTCGCTACCTCCAGATAGATATCTGGAGCCGGTTTTCCAAAGGGTACCTCACAGGCCGTTACCACCTCACGGAAATATTTTTCCATATCAAGGGATTTTAATACAGCGGATACCATTTCTCTGCCGTTGCTGGTGGCAATGCCTGCGGGAATCCCTCTGGCTGCAAGCTCCTCCAGAAATTCCCGTGCTCCCGGTTTTAGAGGAACTTCCTTTTCATATTTTTCCAGAGACATGGCAATCCAGGCTTCCTTGATTTCTTCTATAGAGTCAGGAAGTCCGAAGCGCTCCTTAAAATAAACAGCCGTCTCTGTAAAGCTCATGCCTTCAATGGCTTTCTGCAGATCCTCCGGGCAGGACAGGCCGTACCGTCCCAGATATTCGATGTCAATATCCTCCCACATCCACATGGAGTCTACCAGTGTTCCATCCAGGTCGAAAATGACTGCTTTTATGTGATCCAGTATCATATTTCTGATATTTCTCCTTTCAGACCGGCCAGTTCCTTTTGGGTAAGCGGCCTGTATTCTCCCGGCAAAAGCGCCGGATCCAGACAAAGCGTTCCCATGGACAGCCGCTTTAAAAATACGACCCTGCAGCCCAGAGCTTCAAACATCCGCTTTACCTGATGGAATTTCCCCTCATGGATGGTCAGGGTCACAGGAGCCGCTTCTGCAAAGGCTGTCTCCGGCGCACGTCCCAAACGCTGTTCCCCCTCTTCTCTGCTTAAACAGATAAGCTCTGCCGGTCGGGTCTTTACTCCATCCTCTAAAATCACGCCATTCTTCATCTGTTCTGCGGCATCTTTAGGGAGAGTTCCCTCGATATAAGCCAGATAGACCTTATCCACATGTTTTTTCGGGGAAAGCAGTCCATGGGCCAATGCTCCGTCATTGGTAATCAAGAGCAGGCCTTCTGTATCCAGATCCAACCGTCCAACCGGAAAGAGATCTCCCCTGAGGGCATCCCCGATCAGGCTTACTACAGTAGGATAACGGACATCCTCTGTGGCAGATACGGTCCCCTGAGGCTTATTTAACATAAAATACTCCATCCGGGCATAGCTTACCGGCACACCGTCAAGGAAAATCCTCATCCATTTTCCGGATTTACCTTTATATCTGCTGCCTTTACGGTCTGTCCATTGACCTGGATCCGGCCCTTTCTCGCAAACTCCTTTACCTGGCTGCGGCTTCCCTTTCCCATTTCTGTGAGAAATTTATCCAGACGCATCTGTCCGGTATTCTGTTTTTTCTTCTCTGCCATATGGATTTTACTCCTGTTTTTCTTATCCGCCGCTGGCAGCTTCACAGTTACTGTAAACGCCAGCCGGGATAGTATTTATTTTTCAGTGTCATATTGTTTCCCTTGGCCCAGCCTAGTGGGAAACCTCTATAGGCCACCAGGCACCAGCCTTTTATGGGGCCTTCCTCCGGCAGCAGGCTGATCGTTTCCCCTTTCAGGTAGCGCGCCACACGCTCATCTTCCTCAGAAAGATTTAAAACCACTGGATATTCCTCTATGCGCAGCGCCATTGCCAGTGCCTGTGAGGGCTCAAAACGGCCCTTCTTCAGTTCTCCGATCAGCAGGCCGGTGCGCAGAAAACGTAAAGGCAAGCCCGTTTCCAGTCCGCAGGGCAGATAGTATACATGTTCCTGATGGATGAACATACGTTCCTTTTCCCAGGAAATCCTGCATGAACGTAAAAATGCTTCCAGCTCCCGAAGGCCTGTATCCTCAGAAGCCGAAGACTTTTTGCCCTGGATCTTTCTGCTTTCGGCTCTGTTGGGATGACGTTCTCCTGGTTTGGCAGGATGACCGACCGGGGTTGGTATCTTTTTTTGGATCCTTCACTCTTTTTTCTTAAAAGCGTCCAGAAAATGGCCTTCCCCCTTCATCCGGTGGGGAAAAAGGCGCATACAGCCGTTCAGTCCTATGCCGTCTGCGGATCCGGGTACAGAGGCAAGATTGAAAGGCACCAGCTCCATTTCCGGGTGCGATTCTAAAAGAAAGTTTACATTATCCTCATCCTCCAGCCTTGAAAAGGTGCAGGTAGAGTAAAGAAGCATACCGCCCGGTTTCAGCATAGCCACGGCCTGCTCTAAGATCCGGCGCTGGATGGGGCTGTAATATTCAGGACCTCTGCTGGTCCAGTCTTTTACCATGTCATCATCCCGCCGGAACATCCCCTCGCCGGAACAGGGAGCATCTACTAAAATTTTATCAAAAAATTCCGGCCAGACCTCTGCCAGCTTTTCCGGGTCCTCGCTGACCACTGCAATATTGGCAGCTCCTGTTAATTCCAGATTTTTAAGCAGGGCTCTTGCCCTGGAATAGCTGATATCATTTGATACCAGAAGGCCCTCTCCCTTAAGCTTTGCCGCCAGCTCCGTACTCTTTCCTCCCGGAGCCGCACATACATCCAATACCTTATCTCCCGGCTCCACTGGAAGCATGGCCGCCGGCGTCATGGCGCTGGGTTCCTGAAGGTAGTACAGCCCTGCAAAATAGGCAGGATGTCTGGATGGCCGATCCTGGCTGTCATAATAAAACCCATTTTTCGTCCAAGGGACTGGAGAAAGTTTCCAGGGAGAAAATTCTAAAAATTCCTCAGGAGAAAGCTTAAGCGTGTTCACTCTCAGTCCCGGTTTCCATTCTTCCTCATAGCTTTTTATATACTGGTCGTATTCCTTTCCCAAAAGTTCTTTCATCCCGGCAAGAAAGTCTTTTGGGAGCATTTTCACATCTGTCATCTTTTTGACCTTTCAATGTTTTTCCATATTGGTTATATTACTGTACTTCTTCCATATACTGATACAAAACTCCCACCCTCTAAGGTTCTTCATGAAACACTCCCTCGGCGGTTTGGGGGCAGTCTTCTGCCTCATCCTTCTTCTTGCCTGCCCGGCTCTGGCCCTCACAGGAGCCAGAAATGGGCTTCTTCTCTGGGCGGATGTGGTTCTTCCCACCCTTCTGCCCTTTATGATCTGCTCCGGCATGATCGTGGCCCTAAACGGCGTTCCCCTGCTCACAAAGCCCCTTTTCCCTTTTTTATCCCGTTTTATGGGCCTGTCCCAGCCGGGAAGCTTTGTCTTTATCACGGGCCTTCTATGCGGATACCCCATGGGAGCACGGATGGACAGCCGTTTCCTGGAAGAAGGACGGATTGAACTTAATGAAGCCAGAACGCTTCTTGCCGTCAGCAACCACCCCAGCCCCATGTTTATCCTGGGTTATATCTGCGTTCAGGCCGCATCCCTTTTTTCTTCTTCAAATGCCTGTCCGCCCTGGATCTTTCTCACCGCTTTGTATCTGCCCATACTTCCGGTTTCTTTTCTGGCAAAAAAATGTTATCATCTGAATCAGGAAGCGTCTCTTTGCAGACAGGATAACTATAAATCGGAGCATACACGCGTTTCCTTTGACGCCCACTTAATGGACTGTCTGGAAACCATGGAGAAAATCGGCCTTTATATTATGATTTTTTCCATTTTGGCTTTGTATCTGAGTGCACTTCCAGATTCCCTTCTCCCTCTTACGCTAAGATGCGCCCTCTTAGGCGCGGTAGAAATCACTACAGGCATCCAGGCGATCTCAGGCTCTGTTCCCGGCTTTGCTGGAGCCCTTCTTATCACAGCAGCCGGAGCTTTTGGTGGGATTTCCGGAATCTTTCAGACAAAAAGTGTACTAAAAAGTGCCGGACTGTCTATCCGGCACTATATTCTGTGGAAGTTTTTCCACAGCGTCCTTTCCTGCGCGGCCTTTGCTCTGTGCTTTTTCATAAATCAAAGCCTGCAGATCGGTATTTAATCAGCCTGTGTTTCCTGATTCTCCACAGCGGCCGCAGCCTCTGCATTCTCCTCTTTCACAATCCCTCCGGACAGCTCATTGCGGTTGGCAGAAACAATATCATAGCTGGACTGCATGGAACTCATAAATGCGTCAAAACGCCCCTTTGCGTTGTCCATGGTGTGGTTAAGAATGGTCTGCAGGCTGCGGAGCATATCATCCGTATACTGAATGGAGCCCTGTCGGATATTATTGGCGTCATTCACTGCGGCATCTACGATTGCCTGAGCCTGGATATTGGCCTGTGAAATAACCTCCTCCGCATGGCTGTAGGCCCGCTGCATGATCTCATGCTCATTGATCATCTCTGTCGTCTGCTCATTAGCCTGAGCTACCATGGAGTTTGCCTCCTCTGAAGCCTGGCTTACCATGGAATTTGCCTGCTCTGTCGCCTGGGCGATCATGGCGTCTGCCTGAGCCTTTGCCTCAGAAAGCATGGCGTCGGACTGGGATCTGGCGTCATTTAAGATGGTCTGCTGCTGACTGATGATCTTCTGATACTTTGTGATTTCATCCGGGATCCGCATACGAAGCTCTACCAAAGCTCCTCCATCTCCTCTTTGTTCACAATGATCTTGCTTTTGGACAGCGCCTGAGACTTGCAGCTGTCAATATATTCTTCAATCTCGCTTATCAACTGTTCAATTCTGCTCATATTACGATCTCCTTCATCCCTGTACTTTTTTTTATCTCTTCCAGCTTTTCTCTTACTCGTCTGGCTGTGGCCGGATGGAGAAAGCCGCTGATATCACCGTCATACTCCGCGATTTCCTTCACAATGCTGGAACTTAAATAGGAGTATTTCAGGTTGGTCGTCAAAAATATGGTATCGATCTCAGGGGCAATGACCCTGTTTGTCTGGGCCATCTGAAGCTCATATTCAAAATCCGTGATGGCGCGAAGACCTCTTACGATCACCTTGGCATCATTTTGGCGGACAAAGTCGATCAGAAGGCCATGGAACGCCTGAACTTCCACATTGGGAATATCTCCTGTCACTTCCTCTAACAACTCTACCCGCTCTCTGGCCGTAAACAGGGGCGATTTTGCCCGATTATTTAATACTCCGATAATTACCTTATCAAACATGGATGCGGTACGCTTAATAATATCCAAATGACCCAGAGTGACCGGATCGAAGCTGCCTGGATATACTGCAATTTTCATTTATTCTCCCTTGCCAGCAAAAGATATGCTTGTTGGTCTTGTATATTTTTTCTTTTGTCATATGGTAACCAGCTTCCTCTAACCAGCCAAAATCCGTTTCTTTGGACGCTTCTATTATGATCTGTGTATCCTCTGTTACCATCGGTGAACTCGAAAGATACTCCAGAACCCGTTTTTCAAGTTCCATTCCATAGGGCGGATCCATAAAAATCAGGTCAAAACGATAATTTCTTCCTTCCAGCCGCTTAAGTCCTGCAATTACGTCAGATTCCAAAAACAAGAGCCCCCTCTTCCAGGTGGGTACGGCTCAGATTTTCGCGGATACACTCCACCGCTTTTGGATTATTTTCAATAAAGACTGCCTTTCTGGCTCCTCTGCTTAAGGCTTCAATCCCGATGGCACCGCTTCCGGAAAAAAGATCCAGAAAAAAGCATCCGGGAATCTGGGGCTGGAGCATATTAAAAAGTGTCTCTTTGATCCGGTCTGTAGTTGGACGTGTGTCCAGACCTTCTATTGTTTTTAAAAGCAGCCTTCTGGCACTGCCTGCGATAACTCTCATGGAAAAACTCCTGTAATTAAGCAATTTTCATTCCAAACAAGTATAATATGAAATGAGCTGTAATACAAGGTTTTTTTGGAATTTTCTAAAAAGAGCAGACACAGTTTCCCATGTCCGCTCGTTTGCATCTGTTTCTTTCCTATCCTGCCCTCAAAATCAGTACCCGTAAAAGATCTGGGCAATGGGTGAAGTCTTATCAAGGATCAGCGTATTATTTCCGCTCGTAAGAGACGCCTTTGCCGCATCCAGAGAGCGGACAAAATTGTAAAAATCTGCCTTGCTGGCGTCATTATAGGCATTAGATAAAATCTGCATATACTGAGCTTCTCCTTCTGCACGGATGCGTTCCGCCTCAGCGGCCGCCTTGGATTTCATCACAGACACCTCTTTTGTGGTGTCATTTTTAATCTTCTGGGCAGAGGAATTTCCCTGAGCCGTATAGGAAGCGGCAATGTTGTTCCGCTCAGAGATCATACGGTCGTAAACAGACTGCTTATTGTCATCCGGCATATCTAAAGACTTGGTTTCTACCGCCATTACCTGAATGCCATAGCCGTCCAGAGAATCTCCAATTCCGCTGCTGATATCAAGAGCCAGCTTTCCGTCTCTGTTTTCAATGATCTCGGCCTGATCCATGTTGGAAATGACAGATTTCATGGTGGAAAAAACAGAAGCCGCAATACGGGACTGGGCCTGAGCTACCTGTCCGTTTAAATGTCTGGTAAAGAGCACCGGGTCAGAGATCTTCCACAGTACAAAAGCATCGGCGATCATGGTCTTTTTATCCTTTGTAATTACATCCGACTGGGGGATGTCATAGATCTGAAGGGACTTTGGAATGGAAGTCCCTGTCTGAAGAAAAGGCACCTTTAAGCTCACTCCCGGAGTTTCCACTACCCGGACGATCTCGCCGAACTGGCGGATCAGCTTATACTCGTTGGGATAGGTCACCACTAAGGACGCTCCCAGTAAAACCGCAGCAGCAGCCGCAGCAAAACCTGCTATGATACCGACTTTTTTCATTCCTGCGCCTCCTCTATGGTGATCTCTCCGGATGGCTGGCCGGAGGCTGCCTGCTGTTCCATGGCTTCTGCAAAACGATCCAGGGGCAGCAGCTTCTGAGTCCCGCTTTCATCTACAATATAAAGCTTCATATGAGGCAGAACCTCTTCCATAGTCTCATAAAACATACGCTGTCTTGTGATCAGAGGATATTTGGTATATTCCGCATACATCTGTTCAAATCGCGACACCTGGCCCTGGGCCTCATTGATACGGGCTTCCCGTTCTGCCTCTGCATCCTTTATAATCTGGTCGCACTGAGCTTCTGCCTGAGGAATTTTTTCATTTCGGTCCTTATTGGCATTATTGATGGCAGTTTCCTTTCCCTGCTTGGCATTTTCCACGTTTTTAAAGGCATTCAGTACCTCTGTGGTAGGAGGAAAGGCGTCCTGAATGGTAATATTTACCACTGCAAGACCGATATCCTCTTCCATCATACGGTTTGTAAGTTTTTCCTTGATTTCTGATTGGATTTCAGATTTTCCTGTGGTAATTACATCGTCTACATTGTGGGTTCCCACCGTATCGCGGATATAGGACTGGGCCAGCATTTTTAAGGTGGCAACAGGCTCTGAGGATGCGTAGAGATATTTGACCGGGTCATTTACCATATATTCCAAATAGAAATCCGTGTTTAC
>ENA-OQAB01000794-OQAB01000794.1-human-gut-metagenome-genome-assembly--contig:-NODE-794-length-16088-cov-4.804148_pt1 | contig 16088 bp, 19 predicted proteins | sample MGYA00242490_ERZ504517 | MGnify/ENA primary metagenome ERZ504517 (study PRJEB26092, sample SAMD00036298) | human gut metagenome | host: Homo sapiens | study: EMG produced TPA metagenomics assembly of...
TTTTTCCGTTGTCTGCCAACCTCCAGCACCTTCGTCTGGAAAATATCAGGTTTTTCCGTTGCCTGCCAACCTCCGACACCTTCGTTCGGAAAACGTATCAGATTTTAGGTGTCAACCCACCGCTGATGCACAGCTTTTCTAATTACATTTTACACGAACTATGTGGAAAATGCAATTACAATTTTATCTTATGATGCCCTACTACATTTTATACACTATTTATCTTACATTTCATTCTTGATAAATTATCTCTTTATCCACAATCTCCCTCGCACATACTTGTATATTGTTCATTCTTCCTATCCATTCCAAGACATTTTCCACCTTTAGCTGTTCTGTAATGCCTTGTGCCTGTTTCATCTGTTCTACAAGTCTTTCAAAGCGTTCCTGTGCCTGTTCTTCTATATCAGCCAAATAACCATTCAGCCTGCCGCTTGTAAGCATATTCAGATATAGCAATCTGCGGTATTCCTTCAAATACCGCAAATGTCTTTGTCCCCATACACCGACAACCCTTTGTTCTTCTTCCTTCGGTAAGGTAAGAGCAGGGATAAGATAATCCCCATGTCTGATATAAGTACCGCCCATCTCTTCAAAAATTGTTTTCTTCATTGTCTGTTCTACCTTTCTTATCGTTCTCTATTCATAGATTTTCTTTACGACCGTTCCAATTTTACAGTAACAATAATTCTTCAATTTTCAGTTCACATTGCCCCTCCCGAAGAAGTATGATAGAATAATTCTATTAAATTGAATCGGAGGTGCCACATGGCTATCAGTTCCAACAATATTCAGGTCTATACTACTTTGTCCAAAGAACTGGTTGCTGAGATTGATAAGGATGCGAAAGCGAACTATCGTACACGTTCCCAGCAGATTAACATGATCCTGACCGAGTATTATAAGACCCAGATGACAACCAAACATGAATCCGAGTAAAGCACTGAATCGCCTGAAAACACAGGAAATATCAGTGTTTTCTTATGTTTTCCCTTAATTATAAGGTTCATGTGAACCATATGTATTTCCAAAACTGATATTGATTGCGACAGGTCTTCCTGCTCTCTGAGCCTTCTTTACCACATAGTCAATTGCCTGCATCAGTTCCGTCGTTCTTGGAAATCCTTCCTCCCGCGGTGTACCGAGCTTGACGACAAGAATCCCGCTCTCAGATGCAACTCCCTGATAGCGGGCTCCTTTACTTCCTCTTCCATTTCCTGCTGCAATTCCCGCCACAGCAGTTCCATGCCCAGATCGATCTTCACTTGGTACAATTTTCATTCGTTCTGTCCGGTTCTCCTGCTGCAGCGCTTCATTGATCTTCTCCTGCGTGTATTCTGTTCCCTGCACATAGCCTTCCGGTGGATTTCCGGGAATCGTCTGATCCCAGAGTGCATAAATTCTTGTCGTTCCATCTGCGTTCCGAAAATCTAGATTTGCATAATCAATCCCTGAATCAATGATTGCCACAAGCACACCGGTCCCATAAAGTTTTGGCGGTCGGATCTGCACCGAAGTCATACAGGACACTCTTCTTCCATTTTCCACTTGAAAAAACAATCGCTTGGGCTTCTCTATATACTCTACCGCCTCAATCCCCGCCAGCGCTTCCAGACGATCTTCCCGGACAGTCACAATGGCAAACTCATTACTCAATTCTACAACACTCTCTGCAATTTCTCTAACCTGCCCAAGCGTTCCCGAATATTTTATGATCACTTCCCACGTTCGTGCAACCGGGTAGTATCCCACATCCAACTCCAAAGATTTTTCTCGTTCTTCTTCACTTGCACTCAATGCTAGATTCAATAAATTTTCAATTTTCTGGTCTGCCATATGATCACCCCATCACACTTTATTCAGATAGGATGGCAAAAATACCTTTGCTTTTTTAATTCTTCTGTTTTATTCTTCCATTTCACTTCCTGTCAACGCTCCTGTATACGGTGCAAGTGACAGTGGGATAAAATATCCTCTCTCATGCCTGCACAACGGACAGATTTCCGGAACTTGTTTTCCGGAGTGGATATGCCCACAGTTCAGACACATCCATTTTCCTTCTTTTGCCGCCTGAAAATAAGAACCATCCTCCAAAAGTCTTTCCACTTTGGCAAATCTTCTCCGTGAAGTTTTTCTACCTCTGCAATCTGAAAGAACGCAGAAGCAACCTCTAAAATCCTTCTTCCTTTGCGGTCTCTCCAAAAGCCTGATACACATCATCTGCTTCCTCGAATTCATTATGTTGAGCCGCCTTTAAAGCCCCAAGAATCTGTTCGTTGTCGTCAATCGGATAAGTTCCCTGAATTTCGATCGTCTCCCCTGTCATCTCTTTCAACAGCTCATAGAAACGCTCTGCATGTGCCCGTTCCTGCTCCGCTGTAATAAGAATATCTTTTCGACTGCATATAGTCCCTGCCTGCGCGCAAGCTCTGCTCCAAAGGTATAGCGATTTCTAGCTTGACTCTCTCCCGCAAATGCTTTCATCAAATTTTCCTTTGTTCTACTGTTTTTCAAACTCTGTGCCATAGTTTCCTACCTCTTTCTTCTCACAATTTCACGATTCTCCCATCGTTACACTCAGAAGTATGTTACCAGACACCGTCTTTTATACATTCTTTTCCATTTTCTTCTCTGATGCTCTTTGCACAACGAATATATTTCCAACACAGCAAGAAATAAAAATGACCGCACATTAATTAAATCCGATGATCCTTCTCGCCACCTCATACGCAAGCACCGATACTTTTCTTCCGGAATTTCCCGGAAGATTCATCGTCTGTCCAAGAATACTGTACCGAATCTTCCAATATACCCGATAATCTACTTCTTTCAGATACTTCCAGAGCGCCTTTTTCTTCTCCAGATTTTCCTCTGTCTTAGAGCGGATCAGAATAATCGAAGATACTGTCATCATAATCGCAAGATAGTTGATCATGTAATTTCTCAGCTTCCTGCTGGAAATTTTCCGCATAGAATACATATCGATCATAGTCCTTGTCACATAAAGCTGCTGATCAATACGTTTGATCATATTTTTCTCATTGACTGACTGATCCTCTCTTCCGATAAAGTACCGGTAAAAATCAACATCAAGATAATATAATGATGTAACATACGGCAAAGGATAGTACACATAAATGTTATCTACATAAAATGTATGCTTTGGCAGCTTCAATCCACAATTACGCAATAATTCTGTCCGGTAAATCACAGAATGCATCAAAATATACTGCGACAGACGAAATCTTCCGATATCCCCCCATGTCATGATGCGATCCTGCGGAAGTACATTCCGGTAATGAATCACTTTCTTATTCTTCACTCCAACCTTTTCATATACATAATTAGAGATGAGCATGTCCGTCAGACTTCCCTGCTGATACCATCCCTTCAATACATCCAGAATCTTCTCAAGCGCCGTCTCTTCTACCCAGTCGTCGCTGTCTACCACTTTAAAATACATACCGGATGCATGGTTCAGCCCTTCATTCACTGCATCCCCGTGACCTCCGTTTTCTTTGTCCACCACTTTTACAATGGTCGGATATTCTTTTTCATACCTTCTTGCAATCTCTAACGTGTGGTCTGTCGATCCGTCATTTACAATAATAATCTCCACATCTTCTCCCCCCGGAAGAAGAGACTGTATTGCCCGGTCCATATAATCCTCCGAATTGTAACATGGAATCGCAATGGATAAATATTTCATTTCGTTCACCTCATCTATTTTCAATCTTTCCATAGTATAATCCATTTCCTGACATTTTCCAACAGCTATATTGTAAATTCCTGATATTTCCGATATAGTAGAAGCATAATCATTTTTTGGAGGTAATTTACATGAAAAATATAATTGTAGGACAGTCCGGCGGACCAACCGCTGTAATCAATGGAAGCCTTTACGGTGTTGTAACGGAAGGACTCCGTCAGACAGATGCCATCGAGACAGTCTTTGGAATGATCAATGGGATTGAAGGATTTTTAAACGATCAGGTGATTGACATGCGTCCACTTTCAGAAAACGGGGAATTAGAGCGAATCCGCACAACACCGGGAGCATACTTGGGTTCCTGCCGCTATAAGCTGCCGGAAGATCTTACAGATGCTGTTTATCCTCAATTGTTTGAGAAATTTTCTGACAGAAACATTGGCTGCTTCTTCTATATTGGTGGAAATGACTCCATGGACACTGTCAGCAAGCTTTCTCGCTATGCTGCATCTATCCAGAGTGATATCCGTTTCATCGGGATTCCAAAAACGATCGATAATGACCTTGTGGAAACCGACCACACACCTGGCTTTGGAAGCGCTGCAAAATATGTAGCTTCTACTGTCCGTGAAATTGCCATCGACGCTTCGGTCTACGACAATAAAAAATCCGTCACAATCGTGGAAATCATGGGGCGCCACGCCGGATGGCTGACTGCTGCCAGTGTCCTTGCCCGCAAATTTGAAAAAGATAACCCGGTTTTGATCTACCTTCCAGAAGTCGCTTTTGACCAGGATGCTTTCATTGAAAAAGTATCAAAGGCACTCGAGACAACACCAAACCTTGTTGTATGTATCTCCGAAGGAATCAACGACGGCAATGGTACATTTGTGTGTGAATATGCAAGCGATGTCGGAGTGGACAACTTCGGTCACAAGATGCTCACAGGTTCTGGAAAATATCTTGAAAACCTCGTAAAAGAACGTCTTGGTATTAAAGTTCGCTCTGTAGAACTCAATGTCAGCCAGAGATGCTCTTCTGCTTGTCTCTCTGCTGCCGACCTAGATGAGGCTGTCTGCGCAGGAACTTATGGTGTACAGGCTGCACTTCTAGGGGAAACAGGAAAAATGGTATCTTTCCAGAGAACAAATGACAATCCTTATAAACTCACCTACACAACCGCCGATGTAAACAACATCTGCAACAAAGAAAAAGGAGTTCCTCTTCCTGGATTACAAACGATGGTTCTGACATCAGTGAAGATTTTATCCGCTATGCACTGCCACTGATTCAGGGAAACGTTGAAGTTCCATTTGAAAACGGACTCCCGGCATTTGCTTTCCGTCGATAACTTGTTGCCATTCACATTTTGTTCATATTTCTTTCAAATTTTTTTTCATTTGATTCACACGGTTTCTTCATTTCTATGTCATATACTAAGACTATCAAATGAAACAACATTTGAAACAGACGTTAACAGTATTCACATACTTTTAGAAAAACTTTTTCATAATACATGCCAGATGCGTTTTATACCATCTGGCATCCTCCCTTTTTAGGGAGTTTTTATGTCTTTGTCCTGAAAATAAAATTTAGAATCCGTATGCTCTTTTCAATATTTTAAACTGTTCTTGTTCCTGAATTTCTGGTAATTCCGTTAGGATCCCCTTTGTCACCTGTGCTTTCATCTCAGGCTCCAATCCCTCCACATTCCATAAAATCTCCAAATATGTAAGCGCAAGCAACTTTGACTGTGGAAGTACCTTTCTGCCTCTCCTGCAGATCTCCGCTGCATCATCTATCCGATCATTCTCCGCATACCGCTGTGCCAGACAGAGAAATGCCTCTTCCTTTTCCGCTCCCCTACCACTCTCCTTTAAATAAATTTCTAACGCAAGTACCTGTCCATCTATTGTTTGCTCCCGCTCTGAAATTTTCCAAACAACCTCTTCTAATTTCTCTGTATATCCGAAATTTTCTAAGGTCGCTCCCTCTTGCTCCCTTGCCTCATCTGCCTGTATGATTTTTCCCTTCTCTTTTGACTGATCTGTCATCCTTTTTCCAACCGCGCTTCCAAAGATGACCATCACTGCACAGCCAAGGGCAACCACTGGCATTTTCTTTTCTATTTCTCTTTTTCGCCTGGATCTTAATTTCGGGAAATGCTTCTCCACCATAGAAAAAGTAATATATCCCTTCTCTCCATCTGCCTTCAGACAATTCTGGATCAACTTTTCCAACTGGTATTCTTCCTTTTTTGTCAATGGAGGATCCGGCTCACTTTGGGACAACATATATTGAAGTGTTCTGCCAAAACTATAAATATCTACTGCCTCACAGATTCCTTTCTGCCTGTAAATTTCGGGATTTGAGAAGTATTTCCGCACCGTCCGGCTTTGAATCTGACGTACCGTTTCTCTGCTTCCTTCGGCCTCCAGATCCAAAAGATAAATCTCTTCGTCCTCCTTTACAATGACGCTGTATGGACTTAAGTAACCATAAGTTTGTTTTTCTCCGTATTTATGAAACCATGTGATCTGCAGAAGCATCTTTCGCATAAGATTCCACAATTCCTCTTTCGCTGTCTGCGGGTGATATTTCAGCCAATAGATCAACGTCTGTCCGAAAATTGTATCCTGGATCCGCTCACAATATTTTCCATGCTGTACCATTTTAATAATATCGTATTCCTTCTTCTCCAAACACATGCCTCCTTTTCTCTCCAGTACACAGAATGTTTCCTATGCCCATGTAATTTATATTCCTTTGTTTTCTTTATGATTTCTATTGGATTTTTCAGAATTTGTCGAATTGTATTTTGAAATCTGTTTTTTACAGAACGGTCGATCATCACGAAAGTGATGGAAAAAATGAATGATTTTATTTCAATATCCTTATAGGAGTCTCCCACCAGGAGAGACTCCATTGCTTTGTTTCTCACTAATCAATCGGTCGATACAGATGTCTCGGAATTCCATCTACCATAACCGGAGATACATCCCCCTGAATCAGCGGCCGCACATAAGTGATAAACTCATCTGTCACATAAGTGCCTTCCTTATTTACCCATTCTCTTGGAACAAGACGCTCATCGTTCGCAATCTTGTGCACATCTTTTACCTCGGTTGTACATTGATATGGATCATCGGATAACCGAAGCATGACAACCATTTTCCCGCTGTCTCCTTCATCTCCGGCTTTTACTGCCGCACCACCTACCTGACTCGCTTCAAGGATATCCACTCTCGAAGCAGAATGCGATGCTGCTCTCTGCAACGTGCTAAGTTCTACAGCTCTTGTCTTGCATCCAATCTCTCCTGCGATCAGCGATGCCAGATAGTTTGCAGTTCCAGTCAGCTGCTTATGTCCAAATGCATCTACAAAATCTACATTAGAACCGAGTTCGCACACATATTTTTCATCTGCGGTTTTGATTCCCTCGGAAACTGCCACAACAACTGAATATTTCTTCTCCAAAAGCTTCCTCACTTTTGCAACAAACTTGTCCACATCAAATACAAGTTCCGGCAGATAGATTAAATCCGGCCCTTCACAGTCCTCTCCTTTTGCCAGTGCAGCTGCACCTGTCAGCCAACCTGCATTTCTTCCCATAATCTCTACGATGGTAACAAGTCCGTGTTCATAGCGCAGGCTATGTCCGTCACGGATAATTTCTTTTACCGATGTTCCGATATATTTTGCTGCACTTCCATATCCCGGTGTATGGTCGGTCAGTGCCAGATCATTGTCGATCGTCTTCGGCACCCCAAGAAAATTCGTATGTCCACGCCCCGTTACCATGGAATAATCGTAAAGCTTCTTGATCGTATCCATCGAATCATTTCCGCCAATATAAATAAAGCATTCAATATCCAATTCCTCAAGAATATCAAAAATCTTCTCATAAACTTCCTGATTCTCATGAATCTCCGGAAGTTTATATCTGCAGGAACCTAAAAATGCCGCCGGTGTTCTTCTCAATAATTCTACATCCAGATCACTTCTGATAAAATCCGAAAGATCCACATACTTGCCTTCCATCAATCCCTGAATGCCATGCAGCATCCCATACACTTTCTTTGCCCCACGCTCTCTTGCAGTGCAGTAAACACCAGCAAGGCTCGAATTAATTGCCGCTGTCGGACCTCCTGACTGTCCTACGATCACATTCCCTTTCATCATATCCCTCCAGTTCGTTTGTCAATATCCTTATATTAGTATATTTTGCACTTATTGTAAAGAAAAACTTTGTTTCTTTTGTTTATTTTTACTTATTTTTGATAATTTTCATTTCTTTTTGACATTTTTCATCATTATTTTATCTATTTTTCATGATTTTTCAGTTCTATTTTTATCAATGTTTTCATTCCTGGGATTTCATCTGAAAAATCTTCTGTAAATTTGCATTGCACATTTATCCCCCTAGGGTTATAATTCAAATATTTTCAAATAACAGACAAGGAGGAATGTCGTATGCGAATAACTCCCATCGAAAAAGAAGATAAGACCGGAAGGATCATCACACTCAGAAATGCCGAGATTTCAGATGCCGATAATCTAATCACTTATATGAAGATCACCAGTTTTGAAACTCCTTTTCTGCTCCGGGAGCCCGATGAATTTCATCTCACCTCAGAGCAGGAAGAATGCTTTATTCAGAATACGATCGATAATCCCCGGGAACTGATGCTCCTCGCAACAGCGGACGGCTGCCATATCGGAAACTGCTCTCTTTCCGGCGCTGGTCCATTTAAAAGGTATCAACATCGCTGTCAGATCGCAATCGCACTGTATCAAAAATATTGGGGCTGCGGGATCGGACAGATGATGTTAAGTACGATACTTTCTGTCGCCAGAGAACTGGGATACGAGCAGGCGGAACTGGAAGTAGCCGCAAATAACACCTCCGCTGTTGCGCTCTACAAAAAATTAGGTTTTCAGACCTACGGCACATTCCCTGATAACATGAAATATGCCGACGGTTCTTACACAGATATGCTTTGGATGATGAAAAAGCTTATCTGATCAAAAAATATTTCCAAAAACAGAAAGAGATACAAGCGTGAAATTCTTGTACCTCTTTCTGTTTTATTTTTCTTTGATTCTGTTTTCTATCGGAGATTCTCCGGTCCAAATCCAAGTGGAAGTAATTCTTTCAGCAAATATTTGTTCCATCCGCCTTTCCCATCTTCCAGCACAATGTAAAATTCGTCCGGTCTGCAAAATTCCTGCATGACCTGCCTGCACACTCCACACGGTGCACATACATTTCCGCTGCGCCCTGTTCCTTTGCCTCCGACAATCGCAATCCCTTCAAATTCCCGCTCACCTTCTGAGACCGCTTTGAAAAATGCGGTTCGTTCCGCGCAGTTTGTCGGCGTGTAAGATGCGCTCTCAATGTTACAGCCATAATATAACTTGCCTGACTTTGTAAGAAGCGCAGCCCCTACGCGAAAATCTGAGTATGGGGTATATGCATACTCTCTCGCTCTGTATGCATGTTCGATCAGTTCTCGTTCATCCATCTATTGTTCTCCTATCAGACGAATCGTCTCGGTCACAAGCGCCTTAAATTCTTTTGCCACTCGATCTGCTGTCTCTTGCACTTCTTTGTGATTCAAAGGCTGGTTGGACATTCCCGCTGCCATATTTGTGATGCAGGAGATTCCACATACTTTCAATCCCATATGTCTTGCTGCCATAGCCTCACATGCAGTGCTCATTCCGGCTGCATCCGCACCGAGCGCACGACACATTCTGATCTCTGCCGGAGTCTCATAGCTTGGTCCAGTAAACTGCATATACACACCACTCTGAATAGAAACTTTTACATTTCTTGCAGCCTGTTTAATGATCTCACGAAGTCCCTTATCATACACTTCACTCATATCCGGGAATCTCGGTCCCAGTTCATCAAGATTTGCACCGATCAGCGGACTCGGAACTGCGGTCGTAATCTGATCTGTTATCATCATCAGGTCACCCGGCTGGAAGTTAAAGTTCACACCACCTGCTGCGTTTGTCAAAATAACGGTCTTTGCTCCAAGCAATCCCATCAGGCGTACCGGAAGTACTACATCTGACATCGGATACCCTTCATAGAAATGTACTCTTCCCTGCATTGCCACTACCGGGACTCCTTCTACATATCCGAAAAGAAATCTTCCCTGATGTCCTGCAACTGTGGAAACTGGGAATCCTTCAATCTCAGAATACTCAATCGACTCCTCCACCTGCATTTCTTTTGCATAATCACCAAGACCTGATCCGAGAATCAGAGCCACCTCCGGTTGAAATTTCACTTTACTTTTTACTGCATTGCTGCAATTTAACAATTTTTCATAAATCTGATTCATACTTCTACCTCTCTATCAGTTCCGATACGACTGCATTCATTTTCTGGTACTGTTCACTGTCTATATAGAACTTACTTCCTTTTCTCGTGATCCATCCATTCTCCTCGAATTTCTTTACCGCCCTGTTGATCGTCTTCACACAGAGCCCGGAAGATTCCGAAAGTTCCTGACGGGTACTGTCCACATACAAAATGCCATTTTTTGCATATTTTGTATAAGTTTCCACAAGATAGAATGCCAGCCGGTCTGCTCCTTGTAAAAATAAAAATGCCCGACTGTTCTTGCCCTGTTCAAACAGGTAATGTCCCATGATCTTCGCTTCCAGCTTCAGAGCACGGATATCGGAATTCAGCCAGCGGGCATATTTTTCTTTTGCTATTTTTACGATAGTGCAAGGGGTAACCGTCTCAAGTGTTGTACAATAACGGTCTAGATCCATGATAACCTCCATCCCGCCCATCGCATAGACTCCCTCAAATCTCATAAAGTCATAAGTGATCCCATAGATTCGGTAATCTGTCGCCTTGATCATTCCACGACCAATGATATAGATGGTATCAACCGGCGTGTTCTCTTTGACAAAGACCACGCCGGCATCCAGTTCTACAATCTGAAAAGAATCCATCAGCCACACCGGTGCACTGTAAAAATACTCTTCAAACCGCTCCCGTTTCTTTTTGTCAATCTCATTCAGAAACGGAAGCACCTGATATAAATATTTGCATTCCATATGCTTATTTGATCAGCTCTACCTTTACGATCTCTGCCGGAACACCTGTTGCATCTTCTGCAACAGTATCATTTTCTACTTTGATAGATCCATCTTTTAATTTTCCATACAGTTCATCGTATTTTTCCTGTGTAAATTTTGTAAATTTAGAAGTTTCCATTGGAAGCTGAATTCCGTCATCTTTTGCACTTAAGTTCAGAATTGTTCCGCCTGCAAAGTTTCCATCATAGTAGCTTGCAACTGCATCATATACAGAATCTCCAAGATTCTTCATAGCAGAAGTGATTACTGTATCAGACTCTACTGACTGGTCTACATCGACACCGATTACTACTTTTCCTGCTGTCTCTGCTGCTTTCATAACAGAGTTACCAACTCCACCGCCACATGCGAAGATACATTCTGTTCCTTCATTGTACCATGCTGCTGCTTTTGCATTGTTTTCCGGAGAAGCATCAAAGTTTCCTACATAAGTGTATTTCACTGAAACATCACCTGCTGCAAGACCTAAATCTTTTGCTGCTGCATCTGCTCCCTGAACAAATCCATATCCGTAACGGATAACTGCCGGCACTGCGATTCCACCCATAAATCCAAGATTTCTGTAACCTTCTGTTACTGCTGCATAACCTGCAAGATATCCTGCCTGCTCTTCTGCATAGAAAATAGAAAGTACATTGTCTTCGAGTTTTGCTTCCCCATCTTTTACCGGCTGTGCATCGATGATGATGAAAGATACATCCGGGTATTTTGTCTGTGCTTCGTATACAGGCACCTCAAAGAGGAATCCTGGTGTTGCAACCACTTTTGCTCCACCTTTAACAGCAAGATCGATCGCATTTAAACATGCCTCATCAGATTTTTCTGCCGGTTTGTAATATTTGTAAGTGATATCATGCTCTTTCGCATATTTTTCCAGACCTTCCCATGATCCCTGGTTGAAAGATTTATCATCGATTGTTCCTACGTCTGTGATCAGCGCCAGCTCATAACCTCCCTTGGAATCTTTCTTGTCACCGTCCTTTGCAGTATCCTCTGCACCCGGTTTTTTTACTGCACATGCAGCCATGCTCATAACCATGACTCCTGCTAAGATCAGACTTAAAATTTTCTTTTTCATAATAAGTTCTCCTTTTCTTTTTTAATATTCATTCGTCTTATGACCTTGAATCAATTTTACCGCGGAACTTGTTCCGATTCTATCGCAACCTTCCTGAAGAAATGCTTCCAGATCTTCTACCGTCTTCACTCCTCCGGCTGCTTTCATCTTCACATGCTCACCAATATTTTCTTTGAACAGACGAATATCCGAAATAGTCGCTCCTGCTGTTCCAAATCCAGTAGAAGTTTTGATGTAATCTGCACCTGCCGCTGTTACTGCTTTACACATTGCAATTTTCTCTTCTTCTGTCAGATAGCATGTTTCGATGATCACTTTTAAGATCTTATCTCCAACAACTTCCTTCAATGCCGCAATTTCTTTTTCTACCGCCGCATAATCACCATTTTTCACATCTGAAATATTGATGACCATGTCGATCTCAGACGCACCGTCCTCCAGCGCTTTCTTTGTCTCTGCGATCTTCGCCTCTGTCACACTGTAACCGAGTGGAAAACCTACGACCGTACAGATATTGATCTGTTCTCCGTATGCCTCCTTCACTCTCTGAATGTAGCATGGCGGAATGCATACCGAAGCAGTCTGATATTCCACTGCCTCATCGCACAGTTTCTTAATGTCTTCCCATGTGGCAAATGCTTTCAGCTGTGTGTGATCCACATGTCTCATGATTTCCTTTTCTGTCATCACGTTCTCCTTTCTTAATTTTTTTATACACATTGCTATGCAAGGCGTTCTACCTGATCCTTGGTTACTCTCGCATATACAAGCGGAGTCTCGTTTGCTTTCTCATCTTCAATCGTCACAGCTGCCTGATATCTCAGTTCTGCTGCTGCAAATAATTCTTCCTTATCTGCATAGAAGACTGCCATAGGCTCTCCTGCCTCCACGTAATCTCCAACTTTTTTCTTTAAGATGATTCCTGCTGCAAAATCAATCTGGCTGTCTTTTGTCTCACGGCCTGCCCCCAACATAGCAGAGGCAATCCCACAGCTTTCTGTATCCATAAATGTAATGTATCCGCTTTTCTTTGCGAGTACTTCATGTTGATATGCCGCTTTTTCAAACTTATCTGTATCAAAGATCACAGAGCTGTCTCCACCTTGTGCTTCCACCATTGCTGCAAGTCTTTTTAACGCCTCACCATTTGCGATTACTTCCCGCACAAGTGATCTGCATTCTTCCAGCGTTCCTTTTCCTGCAAGGAAAAGCATGTTCGATGCAAGATGTACACAGACTTCTGTCAGATCCTCCGGACCATTTCCTTTTAATGTCTCTACCGCCTCAATCACTTCCAAACTATTTCCGATATTATGTCCAAGTGGAATGTCCATATCTGTGATCAGTGCCACAGTCTTTCTTCCGGCATTCTCTCCGATCGCTACCATTTCTTTTGCAAGTGCGATAGAATCATCGATACTCTTCATAAATGCACCACTTCCAGTTTTTACATCAAGAAGGATACAGTCATTTCCTGCTGCAAGTTTCTTACTCATGATCGATACCGCAATCAGTGGAATACTGTCCACTGTCGCTGTTACATCCCGGAGCGCGTACAGTTTTTTATCTGCCGGAGCGAGATTTCCTGACTGTCCGATCACACTCAATCCGGTCTGATTCACTACGTTGAAAAAGTCTTCTCTGGAAAGAGATGTATGAAGTCCCGGAATGGATTCCAGTTTATCCACTGTTCCACCTGTATGTCCAAGTCCTCTTCCGGACATTTTTGCAACCTTCACACCGCAAGCCGCAACAATCGGAGCAATAATCATAGTTGTCTTATCCCCGACACCTCCCGTGGAATGCTTATCCACTTTCACGCCCTCGATTCCGGATAAATCTACCATCTCTCCAGAATGCGCCACAGCCTGTGTCATCGCAAGTGTCTCTTCCTCGGTCATTCCTTTGAAATAAACCGCCATCAAAAACGCTGACATCTGATAATCCGGAATTTCTCCTGCTACATACTCACGGATCATATACTGAATCTCCTGCTCTGTCAGTGCTTCACCATTTCTTTTCTTCATGATCAGATCATACATTCTCATGGTGTCTGCCACTCCTTTCTATTATCTGCTTCCCTTATCGTATGGGATTCCCTCTGCTCTTGGAGCCTGAGAGTTCTTAGATGAAAACGCTAATACGATCAATGTCGCAATGTACGGAATCATCTTATATAATTCGTTTGGAATTGGCAACGATTTCAAAAATGGAATTGCAGAGTATGCACTTGCCAATGTCTTCATGATTCCAAAGAAAAATGCTGCCATTAAAATTTTGTTACTTCTCCACTGTCCAAAAATCAACACTGCAATTGCAAGGAAACCATATCCGGCAACACTTGCATTAAAGTTTGTAGAAGTCGGAATAACAAAGATCAACCCACCGATTCCAGCCAGTACACCAGAGATGATAACCCCGGCATAACGAATCTTCGCCACATTTACGCCGACAGAATCTGCTGCTCCTGGATGCTCTCCACAGGCGCGGAGACGAAGACCAAATCTTGTATTTTTAATCACATAAGCTGCCACAAGAAAGATTCCGATTCCGATGTATGTTGTAATATAACAATTCTGGAAAAACATATCCCCGATCACCGGAATATCTCCAAGTACCGGAACTTTATCAATGTGAAATGTATCTGTAAACTGTATCTGCTGTACCCCCTGAATCATACGCGCTGTAAAAATCGCAAATGCCGGAGCAAATAAGTTTAATGCAGTACCACTGATCGTCTGGTCTGCTTTCATATTAATAGAAGCAAACGCATGAAGCAGGGAAAACAATCCTCCGGCAACTGCTACGATCAAGATTGCCAGCAATAATAATTTCTGTCCACTCATTCTGTCCTGGAAAATATTGATGAAGAAAATTCCAACAAAAGCTCCCATGACCATAATACCTTCCATTGCGATGTTGATGACACCGCTTCGCTCAGAATACATTGCCCCGATTGCTACAATAAGAAGCGGGATCGCAAAATACATCGTCTGTTGAATAACAAAATATACTACACTCATTATTTGCCCTCCTTCTTATTCTTTTTCGCAGATTTTCTCATGCGAATCTTGTAGATCAGATTTTTAAATAACAGCGACAGTGCTCCACAGTAAATAATCGCAGAAATAATAATATCGATAACCTCCGGCGCAAAATCAAATAGCTGCATGTTGTAACCGCCAACTGTGATATGTCCGATAAACAGTCCCGCAAATAAGATTCCAATTGGATTGGAAAGTCCGAGCAGTGCAACCGAAATTCCGGAAAATCCTTCCGGTGCGATTACATCAAGTACCTGCATGTATTTTCCGGAATCTGCCAAGTATAACAATGCTCCGCCAAGCCCTGCGAGCGCACCTGCGATCACCATTGAAAGAACAATACTCTTTTTTGCATTGATTCCGGCATACTTACTTGCGTTCGGATTTTTTCCGCACGCTTTCAATTCATAACCAAATGTCGTCTTATTCAAAATAATATAAATCAGAATCACACATAAAATTGCGATCAGAATACCGATATTGATATTGGTACCCGGGAACAATTTGTCTAACCCTGCTTTCGGAAGGTTTGCCCCGTCTGCAACGGCCATAGTCTGGTTCTTTACCTGATCGTATACTGTTCTCTGAATCATCATATTTACAAGATACATTCCGATATAGTTCATCATAATTGAGGAGATTACCTCATTTACATTGAAAAATGCTTTCAACAAGCCCGGTACCAATCCCCAGATTGCTCCGGCAAGGATTGCTGCAAGAAGCGCTGCAAGACAATGCAGTCCCGGTGGAAGAAATGTAAACTTCACGCCGACAAATACTGCTGCAAAAGCTCCTGCGGTAAACTGTCCGGATGCTCCAATGTTAAAAAGTCCTGTCTTAAATGCAAATCCGACAGAAAGCCCTGTCATAATGATCGGGGTTGCCAGATAAAGCATCTGCCCAATTCCCTGGATTCCGTCTGTAAATCCTCCCTGAAGGATCATCATAAATCCATAATATGCCTGCTGCGGATTGCTGGACAGCAGAATAATAAATCCAAATCTATAAATGAGCAAATCCAAAATATTGCACAAAATAAGGACACCCTCTGATGAATAATGTATAATTGAAGTATCAACAAACAACATACTCACTCAAACAAGGGGGTGTCCATTGCAAACAGTATACA
>ENA-OQAB01000795-OQAB01000795.1-human-gut-metagenome-genome-assembly--contig:-NODE-795-length-16087-cov-4.351441_pt1 | contig 16087 bp, 16 predicted proteins | sample MGYA00242490_ERZ504517 | MGnify/ENA primary metagenome ERZ504517 (study PRJEB26092, sample SAMD00036298) | human gut metagenome | host: Homo sapiens | study: EMG produced TPA metagenomics assembly of...
ATTTTCGAAAAGTGTGATATATATTAAATACACAAAAGCATGCGCATTCTATTTTAAAAGCATACTAATAAATCATTTAAATTCCTCAAGAAAGGGGGAAAATCATGAAAAGGTTAAACGTTATGTATGCAATTATTTTATCAATGATTTTAGTCTTTTAAAATCATTCGTTAATTCAGGTAAATCTGTAGCATATTTTAAATTTGATACGCATTGTGTGAATCTGTTGTATTTTTTCTTCTTGACAATCACCACTGCACCAACCAATGCTCCACTGCTGACGAACAGCAATACAATCCAAAGAACTATATTGCTGGTATCACCAGTTTTCGGAGTTGTCACTGTATCCGATTTATTTTCTGCCAGCGTAGTAGAATTTTTTCCATTGCCAGTATCTCCTGTCTTCGGGCTTGTTGTTTCGCCTGTGTTCGACTTATCATCCTTTGGTGTTGTCGTCGCAGAGCCAGTCTTCCAGGTTGCTTCATAGGAGGCATTGCCTGTCACTATGGCTGCAACCGCAGGCTTCCAGCCGGTAAAGGTATAGCCCTTGCGGGTTGGTGTGCCGTTGAATGCAGGGGTTGCCTTGCCGGCTTCCACGGTATAAGTCTGATCCTTGAAGATTTCTTCGCCATCCACACCGTCAGTGTAAGTAACGGTGTACTTCTCGGCAGGAGTCGTGCCGCCTGCCTGCGGCATCATAGTGAGATTTGTCTCGACCCAAAAGCTCTGCGTTTCACCGTCGCTGCCTATGCGTGTGTAACTCACCTCTTGGCCGTTGATAATCAGCTTGGCATTGGAGGAAATGTTGGCAGTATAGGCAGTCACATACACGCCGTAATGATAGGTCTTCCCGGCTTCAAAAGCGGTGAATGAGGAATATGCATTTATAAATATGACTTACAGAGATGTGAAAATGCACAAAAAATAAGAAGGAGATTTATGTGTTATGATGAAAAAATAAAAAGGGTATAGACAAAAACAGGTAATAATGGTAGTATAATAAAACATTTGTTATTACGTAATGGTAAGCAAGACTGTTTATTATACAAGGGGATTTTGTATTATGAGCAGTCTTTTTTATACTTTAATGCGTTTGATCTCAGTAGATATCGGCAGGTGATGGATGTTACGTAGAAATAGCTTATTACATTATTAATGGAATAGTTATTAAAGTTTGTTTAAAGGTGAGGGTAACCGTGAAAATAGTCAGAGTATTGAATACAAATGCAGTTGTTAGTATTGATCAGGAAGGACGAGAACTGATCATAACAGGAGCTGGAATCGGGTTCAAGAAAAAGAAGGGTGAAAATCTGGATGAAGCACTGGCAGATAAAACCTATTATCTAGAAAGTGTCGATGACAGCCGGAGATTACAGGAAGTAGTAAAAGAAATCTCAGAAGAATATCTGGAAATTGCAAGCCGGGTTGTAAAGACTGCGAGAGAAGAAGGACTGAAAGTCAGGGATTCCTTGTACATGACGCTTACAGATCATATTAATTCTGCAGTTGACAGATATCGTGAGAATATAGCATTAAAAAATATGATGAAGCTTGAGATTCGCAAATTTTATCCACAAGAATATGAAATCGGATTAAAGGCGGTAAAATGGATACAGGAGCAAAACGATGAGAATCTGGGAGTAGACGAAGCCGCATTTATAGCAATGCACATTATTTCGGCAGAACTTGGAAATGGAAGTGATGTAGATTTCAATAAGATAACGGAACTGATCAATGCAGTTCTTCAAATCGTAAGAATATATTTTAAGATAGAATTTGATGAGAAGTCGATATCATATGAACGTTTCCTGACACATTTGAAATTTTTTGCAGCTAGAGTATTTGACAATACAATCTATCAGGATAGTATGCAGGAGATTTACAAAGTATTGATTGAACAGAATGAATATGTTTATTCAGGAGTCAGAAAGATTGTAGAATATATTGAAAAACAGTATTCTTGCAAATTGACAATAGATGAAAGATTATATTTATTAATACACATCAAAAGAATATTGGACGAACAATCGGAATAGATTGCAGGTTTGTTATTATTTAGTTAAGCAAGACCTGACTTAAAAGAAAGCAACGATCCCGGGAATCGTATGCTCTTTTAGGTCAGGTCTTTGTTATGTATAAAAAGTGAAAAATAAATGGAGGTAAAAAAATGAATTACGAAAGTACAGCAAAAAAGATTCTCCAGAGAGTCGGAGGAAAAGAGAATGTAATCAGTCTTGTACATTGTATGACGAGACTGCGCTTCACATTAAAAGATGAATCCTTGGTAGATGATGAAGCAGTGAAAAAGACAAAGGGTGTTATGGGAGTGATGAAAAAAGCTGGTCAGTACCAGATTATTATTGGTAATGATGTGGCAAATGTATTTGCAGAATTGAATAAACTTGGAAATTTTTCAAATGAAGCATCGAAAAAAGCACCTGAAAAACAGGAAAAACAAAGTGTATTCTCAATGTTAATGGATACAATCTCAGGTATTATGGCACCGGTAATTCCGGCAATTATCGGAGCAGCAATGATCAAAGTGCTACTTACGCTTCTGCCTATGATTGGTGTACTGAGTACAGAAGGTAATACCTATAATTTGTTAAGCGTTATGGGTGATGGGGCATTCTTCTTTATGCCGGTCCTGATTGCGATGTCAGCATCAAAGAAGTTTGGAACAAATATGTATTATGCGGCTAGTATTGCATTGATCATGTTACATCCGAACTTTATTTCACTGATGAGTAATGCGAATAATGCGGGAGAGACGATAAAGTTCCTAAAATTTATTCCTGTAACATATGCAAACTATTCTTATTCAGTTATTCCAATTATTTTGGCAGTATGGTCGCTGAAATATGTCGAGCGTCTGGTAGATAAGATTACACCGGTAGTAACCAAGAACTTCTTAAAACCGATGTTGGTAGTGCTGATCGAAGCACCTATTGCATTGATTATTCTTGGACCTTTAGGTGCAATCTGTGGTAACGTATTATCAACAGTTGTTTATACAATTCATGATAAACTTGGATTTATTGCGATCGGTCTTGTGGCGGGTGTATATCCTTTCGTTGTTATGGCAGGTATGCATCATGCATTTACACCAATCAAACTGGGAATGATTGCTTCCACAGGATTTGAAAACTTTATCTGTATCGGAGAACTTTGCTCTAACATGGCACAGGGTGCTGCATCGCTTGCAGTAGCAGTAAAGAGTAAGAACAAAGATTTTAAACAGATTGCCGGATCTTCTGCATTTTCTGCATTATTTGCAGGAATTACAGAGCCAGCTCTGTATGGTGTAACATTACGTTTGAAACGTCCGATGTTAGGAGCATGTATCGGTGCTGCTGCAGGTGGATTATTTGGTGGATTTTTCCAGATGAAATGTTTTGGTATTGCGACACCTGCGATCGTAACAATCGTTCAGTATGTAGAAAAAGGGAAACCGCAGAGTCTGTTATTTGCAGCACTTACGATTCTCCTTACAGTAGTGGTTGCATTCATTGCGACAATGATCATTGGATTTGAAGATGTAGTAGATGAAAATGATGATGAATTAGACATGCTGGAAACAGAAAGCAAAAAAGAAGTAAAAGTAATGGAGAATGCGATTGATATTGCAAGTCCGGCAGAAGGAAAAGTAATTTCACTGTCAGAAGTTGCAGATGCAACATTTGCACAGGAAATTCTTGGAAAAGGTGCGGCAATCGTTCCGGAAAAGGGAGTGATCTATGCGCCGTTTGATGGAAAAGTAGATGTGATGTTTGAAACGGGACATGCAGTAGGTCTTGTAGGAGAGAATGGGATAGAACTTCTGGTACACATCGGAATCGATACCGTAAAGTTGGAAGGAAAATATTTCTCACCGAAGAAAGCAGCAGGAGATGTTGTGAAAAAGGGTGATGTGTTGATCGAATTTGATATTGAAAAAATAAAAGAGGCTGGATATGATGTAACAACGCCGGTGATCGTTTCAAACACAGATCAGTATGCAATAGTCGAAAAAACAGCAACAGGAGAAGTAACAAAAGAAAGTAACCTTATCAAAGTTCAGTAAAGGAAAGGAATATGGATATGGAAGAAATGAAAGTGACAAGATTTCCAAAAGACTTTCTATGGGGAAGCGCTTCAGCGGCTTATCAGATTGAAGGTGGATGGAAAGAAGATGGAAAAGGTGTGACAAACTGGGATACATTTGTACGTATCCCAGGGAAAACATATAAAGCAACGACCGGTGATGTAGCGGTAGATCATTATCACCACTATAAAGAGGATATTGCATTAATGGCAGAGATGGGATTAAAAACATACCGGTTTTCTATCTCCTGGGCCCGTATTTATCCGGAAGGAAGAGGTACGGTCAATAAAAAAGGACTTGCATTTTATCAGGATATTATTGATGAATGCTTGAAATATGGAATTGAGCCGATGGTGACAATTTTCCACTGGGATCTTCCGCAGGCACTGGTGGATCTGTATGGTGGATGGGAAAGCCCGAATATTATAGAGGATTATGTGAGATATGCGAGAACCTTGTTTGAGCATTATGGAGACAAGGTAAAATATTGGATTACCTTAAACGAACAGAATATATTTACTTCTCTTGGTTGGTTGACAGCACAGCATCCGCCTGGAAAATTTGATGACCAGAAGACTTTTTATCAGGTAAACCACCATGCATTTATGGCACACGCGAAAGCAGTACTTGCATATCGTGAAATGGGAGGAAAAGGTGAGATTGGTGCAAGTTTTGCTTATACACCATCTTATGCTATTGACTGCAAACCGATAAATGCAATGGCGAAACGAGACTATGATGAGTTGAAAAACTTCTGGTGGATGGATGTATATGCATACGGAAGATATCCAAAAGCTGCGATGGCATATCTGAAGAAAAAGGGATATGCACCGGAAATAGCAGATGGAGATATGGATATACTGAAAAAAGCAGCATCAGAGATTACATTTATGGGTGTAAATTATTATCAGAGTTGTGTATGTGAATATAATCCAATGGATGGAGTAACACCATACGGTACAATGAATACGACAGGGGTAAAAGGTTCTGCGCAAGAACTTGGTATGCAGGGAATCTATAAAAATCCAGCAAATCCATATCTAATGACAACCGACTGGGACTGGACGATTGATCCGATGGGGCTCAGGTTTTGCTGTCGTGAGATTACAAGCCGCTATGGTCTTCCAATCGTGATTTCCGAAAATGGTCTAGGAGCATTTGATAAAAAGACAGAAGGAAACCAGATTCATGATGAATACAGGATTCATTATCTGAAAGAACATTTAAAAGAACTGGGAAAAGCAATTGAAGAAGGTTGCGAAATTTGGGCTTATTGTACATGGTCATTTACAGACCTTCTGAGCTGGCTGAATGGTTATCAGAAACGTTATGGTTTCGTCTATGTAGATCGGGATGAAGAAGAAGGCGGAACACTGAATCGTTATAAAAAAGATAGTTTTTACTGGTATCAGGATGTTATAAAAACTGATGGTGAGAACTTATATAAGTAAAAAACTAGTTCTGCTCGTCTTACTATTTTAATTATAATTGCAATCAAAAATCGTTGTTCATTTTGTCGCTAAAGTTTAAGAATTACATCTATAAAATGCGAGAAATCTTGTCCATATTGTGGATATAAAATAGAGTAAGTGGTAAAGGAAAATTCAGTTTTATTGTTTTCTTATTAAGATTTGTAAAAACTAAATATAGAATGATCGACGAAGATAGATAAAATAAATACACTCCTATGATTTCAATTTTGAAGTCATAGGGGTATTTTTTGTGCGAGTGTGTGAGAAAATCTCTGTAAATAAGATTCTTCTATGATAATTAAGGGGCAATAAGCTTACGGATTAGGCTTATCGCCCTTGTTTTATATATAACCGTTGCTTACAGGCATGTCAAGAGCAGGCGGTTTCCCGCCTGTCTTTTTAAGCTGTCTTTTGATTATTCAGGTAAGCGTCCTTCGTACATAATACTCAGTTCTCCATAGACCTGGCCCCAATCCCGGATTGTGGTAGTCCACTTTTTCGTAGCCTCAAAAGTGGCCAAATACAGGGCTTTTAACAGGGCGGTATCGCTTGGAAATACGCTCCTTTGGCGATTCAGCTTCCGGTAGGTGGAATTCAGTGATTCTATCGCATTTGTCGTGTAAATGACCTTTCTGACAGTGGTTGAGAACTTAAAAATAGGTGAAACAGCATCCCAGTTGTCCTTCCAACGCTTCATGGAATTCGGGTATTTGGGAGTCCATTTTTCAGTTACACGGTCTAAGGCAGCCAGAGCTTTCTGCTCGTCAGCAGCCTGATAGATGGTTTTTAAGTCTGTAGCAAAGGCTTTTCTATCCTTATCCGGAACGTATTTCAGAGTGTTTCTTACCTGATGAACAATACATCTCTGGTATTCTGTTTTTGGAAACGCTGCTGCAATCGTTTCCTTAATGCCTGTAAGGCCGTCGGCGCAGATGATCAGGATATCCTTAACTCCTCGATTTTTCAGTTCATTTAAGACTGAAAGCCAGTATTTCGCACTTTCATTGTCACCGATTGTAATGGTCAGGACTTCCTTTTTGCCCTCTGTATTAACACCCAGAATGACATAAGCTGCAAGTTTACGAATGACTCCGTTATCCCGCACAGAATAATGGATTGCATCGATGTAAAGGATCGGATATACCTCATCCAGTGGACGGTTCTGCCAGTCTTCAATCTGAGGAAGTATTTTATCTGTCACGTCAGATATGAAACTTTCTGATGCTTCAAAACCATAGATATCTTCGATTGTTTCCGAGATCTGGCGAGTGGTCATTCCCTTTGCATACATAGAAATGATCTTCTGATCAATATCAGAAATATCTTTCTGACGCTTTTTCACAATCTGTGGTTCAAAGGTCGATTTTCGATCCTGTGGGACTTCGATTTCCATAGAACCATAGCGACTGTTTACCTGCTTATGTTTATAGCCGTTGCGATAATCATCGTTGTCAGAACGCTCGGACTTTTCGTATCCAAGGTGATCATCCATTTCGGCCTCCATTATTTCTTTAATGGTGCCACCTAAGAGATCTTTGAGAGCATCCTGGATGTCTTCTGCAGTTTCGATATCATATTCTTCGAGAAGCTGCCGAATGATGTTTCTTTTACCATCGGTCATTTGTACTCTGTGTACAGGTTTCTTTTGTCTTGCCATAATAAAAGGCCCTTCTAATGATAATTATTTTATCATAGAAGGACCTTGCCTAGATTATTTTACAGAAAAAGTTCCACAGACTCAAAGGTACAGAATAAATTTATGATTAGACCTTGCTTCTGCCCTTTTGCTAATTTTTAAATTCTAATGAATTTTTTTATCTAACATTTTCTATATGGAAACTATCGTTGATGAATTTACATGGCAGAACCAGAATGGAAAATTCTAATAAATTTTAACAAAAGTTCTCCTTCAAAAATAGTAAGGGGGACTTTTATTATATGTTTTTAATAGGAAATATTAAAGTTCAAGTGAATCTTCCGCATCTACCCACATCTGCAAATTTCCATCAATATATAACCTTGCATATTCTAATGGCTCATCAATTGCAAGAGATGTCAAAGCACATTCTGATCCAGGTGTAGTCTTTAAATTCTTTTCAGCTTCCCAGCAGTCAATGCGAAGCATATAGCCGGCACTGGTATAAACATCAATACTGTTGCACTGTGGATTGTATTCTGCAAATATTGTTCTCATCGTATCCCATCTCCTTATTATTCAATCAACCATTAATTGTAAAAATTAAGAAGCATTTCAATCAGTTCACCATGTCAGTTTTATTTTGTGTTATACTGTTTTATAGATTTTTCTTGCCCTTGTATTTTCCCTTATCAGAGTTCGTAAACTTATATGGGAAGATATAACACAAGGGAAACAATAAGGGAAAGCTCACCTGCGATAAATCCAGTGTTTTCAAGGATTTACAGTGAATTTAATAACAAAATATAACAGTTATTAAATCTCTTAAAACAGGTGAAATCTCAATTCCGGATTCTCAAATACCACAGTAGTAGGGCCTACGCCTACGCGGCTCATGGAAAAACGGCTGTCATCATGGTATTTTTGAAATGTTCTGTCACATGAATCCAGAATATCATCATAGGACTCCACCAGACTCCCGGCATCAATCCCCAGCCGTTCCTTCATTTCTGCAGGCAGGTTTCCCTCCATTACAGGCATACAGCCACGGAATCCGTGAAACCGCAGTCCCAGCTCTTTTACGGCCTCAAATTCTGCATCCATTAAATCATGTTTTCCATGGGGGAAGAAATACATAAAGTCCATAGATGTGGTACATCCTGTCATCAGGAGCTCTGCTGTAGCCAGACGTGCTGCCGCCTTTACGTCCTCTTCTTCCATATTTTCCCATGCTCCGTATGAGTAAAGAAGCCAGCCCAAAAGATTTCCCTTCTGCATGATCGGAATATTTCTGGTAATATTCTGATAAAAATGATGATGGGTATTGATAAATCCAGGAAGTGCCAGCTTCCCAGTTCCGTCTATCACTTTTACCCCATCAGCAGGCACATCCAGCTTCGTCCCGATTTTTTTGATCACATTTCCTTCTATATAAATGTCTGCATTCTCCAGAAATGTATCCTCTTCATCCATACAATAAAGGTACCGAATATTTTTAATCAGCAACCGTTCCATCGTTACCTCCCCAGCTTCTTGTCTTCTTCAATTAAAATCCGCAGACCCTCAATTGCTGTTTCCATCGCAGCCTGGAGGTTTACTTTCTTGTACGCCATAACGGCAGATGCACGGCAGTTTCTGATGGAAGAAACGATGAAAATCGCAGCAGCCTCCATCTCAGAACACATTACATTCGAGCGTTCCCACGCCTGCCAGCGGGATTTTACATAGTCGCTGTTGGGCATATTATCCGGCTCAATCTCCGCATAAAATGCATCTTTCGAATGGGTAATACCCTCTGCAAAATTATAACCCAGCTTTTTAGCTGCTCTGGCCAGTGCATCTACTACATGACGGTCAGCCACTGCCGGATAAGCCAGAGGAACGTAAGAAATCGTTGTCCCTTCATCCCGTACTGCTGCAGTGTTGATCACACCATTTAAAGACATATCCTGGGAGGCCGGACACACACGCCCGGAAGTTCCCACACGAATAAACGTATCTGCACCGCAACGAATCAGTTCTTCTACTACGATTGCTGTAGACGGGCTGCCCATACCAGTAGAAGTAACAGATACCTTTTCTCCGTTCAATGTTCCAGTCCAGGTTTTACACTCCCTGTTGTGAGCCACCAGTTTTGCATCATCAAACATAGATGCGATCACATCTGTACGGAATGGATCTCCAGGAAGCAGCACATAACGACCCACATCCCCTTCCTTACAATTTATATGATACTGTTTTCCTTCCTCATTTAAAAACGGCATATTATTATCCTCCTGTTCATATAAATACAGTCTGTGTTATCTCGCACCTTTATCATAAGGAACACCGGATGCCTTTGGCGCCTGGGATCCCTTCGTATTGAGTGCCAGAACAATCAGGGTTGCCAAATATGGAATCATTTTATAAATACTGCTTGGAATGCCAAAATCTGCAAGAATCGGAATTCCTGAGTATGCAGAAGATATGGTCTTCATGATACCAAAAAACAGAGCTGCTAAAAGGATCTTTCCAGGTTTCCACTGACCGAAGATCAAAACAGCCAGGGCCAGGAATCCATATCCTGATACAGATGCATTGAAACTGGTAGAAGTAGGAATGATGTATACCAGTCCGCCAATACCAGCTAACGCGCCTGAAATCAGTACACCCATATAACGCATTTTATAAACGCTGATTCCCACAGATGCTGCTGCCTGCGGATGTTCACCACAGGAACGCAGACGAAGTCCAAATCTTGTTTTATACAGAACTACACAGGAAACCACCAGAATCAGAATTCCCAGATAAGTAGTAATATAGGCATTCTGGAAAAACATTCCTCCTATCACCGGAATATCTCCCAAAACCGGTACTTTTTCAATTCGGAACTGATTCTCAAACGGAATCTGCTGCACATTGCGGATTACTCTGGCAACAAAAATAGCAAATGCCGGAGCGAACATATTGATTGCTGTACCGCTGATACTCTGATTTGCCTTCATATTTACAGAGGCATATGCATGAACCAGAGATACCACCATTCCGGTCACCATAGAAATCAGCAGTGCAATCAGCAAAATCGGCTGTCCGGGAAGTACACCTTGAAACAGATTGATAAACAGAATCCCGGCAAATCCGCCCAGCACCATGATGCCCTCCAGAGCAATGTTGATAACACCGCTTCGCTCACAGAACATTCCTCCCAGTGCAACGATCAGCAGCGGGATGGAAAAAAGCATCATTTGTTGAACCAAAAAATATAATAAACTCATGTCACTTCTCCTTTCACGCCGTCTTATCTGCCGTATCCGTCTTTTTCCCCGAGAATACCTTGCTGACTACACCCCTGAATACCAACGCAAATGCACTGAAATAGATAATTACAGAAATAATAATATCGATAACCTCAGGAACGAAATTATACAGCTGCATCTGATCTCCGCCCACCTTTAAGTATGCGATAAAAATACCGGAGAAGATAATACCGATTGGATTATTCATAGCAAGCAGCGCTACCGGAATACCGTTAAAGCCTTCTGCTGCCAGCGTATCTACTACCTGAATTCCGTTTCCGGAACCTGCAAGGTAAAGCAAACCGCCGCCCAGACCAGCCAGAGCACCTGCAATTGCCATAGAAGAAATCACATTTTTCTTTTCATTCATACCTGCATAACGGCCTGCTTCACTGTTATAGCCGCAGGCTTTCAATTCATAACCAAACACAGTCTTTTGGAGGATGACCCAAATTGCAACACCTGACAGAATTGCAATCAGAATTCCCGCATTAGCACTGGATGGACGGTTATTATAGCGGAAGATCATATCCATTCCCATCTTTGGAAGAATTGCATCTGCGTCTACCGGAAGAGACTGACTCTGCAGCGGATCATAAATGAACGCACTCACCAGAGCATTCACAGAATACATTCCAATATAATTCATCATGATACATCCAATTACCACATTTACGTTTCTTGTTGCTTTTAAAATACCAGGAACCATTCCCCATAAAGCACCAGCCAGAATCGCTGCTAAAAGAGCTACGATCCAGTGAAGAGCACCCGGTAAAAATGTAAAACGTACACCTACAAACACTGCTGCGAATGCCCCGACGATAAACTGACCGGATGCTCCGATATTGAAAAGTCCGGTCTTACTGGCAAATCCCACAGATAAACCCGTCATAATCAAAGGTGTTGCTCATCAATGTTGATTTTCCTGCACCGTTCTCTCCCAGTAATGCATGAATTTCACCACGTTTTAGCTGAAGTGTTACATTATCATTTGCAACAATTCCTGGGAATTCCTTTCGGATTCCCAACATTTCAATTACATATTCCATATTCATTCTCCCGGCATCCCACTAGCTGAATACTCTTTATTTTACTTCGGTTACCTCGATTGTTCCGTCAGAAATCTGATCCAGTGTATAGGAAGTTCCCTCTTCATTTACGTCGCGGAGCGGCTTAAATGTGCCGTCTGCCAGTTTTCCATAAACCTCATCATACTTAGCCTGATCAAACGTTTCAAATCTGGAGGTTTCCATCGGAAGTTCCACACCCTTGTTGGATGCGTCCATCATAATGTTCTCTCCGCCCGGGAAACTGTCGCTGTAGAACTTCTCCAGCATCTGATATACTGTACTGCTTAAAGATTTCATAGCAGAAGTAACAACTGTCTCAGATTCTCCTGCCCAGTCAATATCTACGCCAATAGACTTGCCGGATGCAGAAGCATCAGCTGCTGCCATAACAGACTGACCAACACCGGATCCACATGCAAAAATAATCTCTGTTCCATTCTGATACCAGGTTGCTGCCAGTGTCTGAGTTTCTGGAGTAGCATCAAATGTACCTGTATAATAGTAATTCATCTGTACATCACTTACACCCATTTCCTTTGCAGCAGCCTCAGCTCCCTGGATAAAACCGTATCCGTAACGTACAACTGCCGGAGTTGCAACGCCTCCCATAAAGCCAAGTTTTTTGTACCCTTCTACAACCGCTGCATAGCCGGCCAGAAAACCGGCCTGTTCCTCTGCATACTGAATACCTACTGTATTTTCACCAATCTTTGTATCTCCATTGCTGGAAGGAACTCCATCCAGAAGAACAAATTTAAGATCCGGCCATGTATCCTGCGCTACATACATTGCCTCCGTAAACCGAAAGCCGGGTGCTACAATAATTTTTGCTCCGCCTTCGATTGCCAATTCCATGGCTGACAAATATGCATCTGTTGTCTTTTCTACCGGTTTATAATATTTGTAGGAAATTCCTTTTTCCTCACCATACTGTTTTACGCCTTCATATGTTCCCTGGTTAAATCCCTGGTCATCAATGCTTCCGCCATCTGCGATCATCGCAATCTCAGCACCCGCACCGGAAGCACCTTCTCCTGCAGCTGAAGTACCTGCTGTATTACCGCCCTGAGAACATCCTGTTACTGACATAACCATCATCGCTGCTAATAATGCTGCACCTATTTTTTTCATCGTTTTTTTTCATGATCCTTCTCCTTTCTCAATCTGAACTCTAATTAGTAAGCCCCGTTATTATTTTCGCCGTCTTCCAGTATCTTAATTGCAGAACTGGTTCCAATCCGCTCGCATCCCTCTTCTAAAAACAGTTCCAGATCTTCTCTGGTTCTCACGCCTCCGGCTGCCTTCATCTTTACATCCTTATCTTTTGGAAGATTCTCTTTAAAAAGACGGATATCTTCAATCTTTGCTCCTGCAGTACCAAATCCGGTAGATGTCTTGATATAATCTGCTCCTCCGTCTGCCACACACCTGCAAAGACGAATCTTTTCTTCTTCTGTCAGATAACAGGTTTCAATAATTACCTTTAAGATCTTGTCTCCTGCTGCACGTTTCAGAGTAGCAATTTCTTCTGTTACACGGTCAAAATCTCCATTTTTTACATCGCCCAGATTTACAACCATGTCTACTTCTTTGGCTCCCTCTGCAATTGCCTGCTCCACTTCTGACCGTTTCACTTCTGTGGTATTGTATCCCAGGGGGAAACCAATTACTGTACAGATATTCAGCTTATCACCATATACCTCATGTACTCTCTTGATATAGGATGGCGGAATACAGACAGATGCCATTCCATGCGCAACTGCCTCTTCACATAATTTATGAATATCTTCCCAGGAAGAAACCGCCTTCAATAATGTGTGATCAATATGCTGGTAAATAAGCTCTTTTTTCATAAGTTCATTTCCTCTTTCCTCTGCATCTGCAGAATCTACATTTTTCTGGTTGCGCTTTGTTTTCGAAAACATTTTATTCAAAAAAGTGATTTGCCGGCAGACACTTTTCTGAATCTGATAAATTCTACACTCAACGCTTTGTGCACAAAAACAAAAAACCAACCGAAACGGCTGGCTTTTTGAGCTCATCAACGTTAAATGTTTTATTTATTAAGTTGTTACGATTGTAACACCCATTATCATTCATGTCAATATCCATTCATTATTTCATTATTTTTTGTATATTATCACAATTTTTTAATGTTCTAAAATTTCCAATCGAGCATATAATTTATATTTTATATGGTTTTTCCATCTTCCCCCCTCACATTACATTTTCACTTTTTGTTTAAAATGCACAATAAAAAATAACTTTCTCTCTGCAACTTTCTCACCCCGCCTCCCGTCTAAGCATATGTACTGAAAAATATATTGCATATACTTATGGAGGTTTATTATGAAAAAAAGAAATTTATTCGCAGCAGCAGCCGTTTCCCTTATTTTGGCAACCGGATGCGGGGCCCAGCCCTCTTCTCAGCCGGTTTCTTCCGCAGAAGAAACCGTTTCCACACAAGTTTCTGAGTCCGCAGATACCCCTTCTGCTGAAGCTTCCTCCGCTGATACGGATGTCAAGACCTCATCCATTACAGGCACCATTGATGAAATCAAGGATTTTATGTTTAACATAACCGACAGCGAGGGCACATCCTTTGTCCTGTCCTTTGACGCAACGCCTGAAGGGCTCTCTGATGTAAAAAACGGTGACACGGTTACTGTTACCTACACCGGAGAATTAAGTGAGGTTGATGCGTTTACCGGAACTGTTATCTCTGTTAAAAAGGCCGAAAAATAAATCTATAAACTGAAAACTGCCGCAGCCAGAACGCGCATCCAGGACATATGCCTGAAGAATCGCCTTCTGACTGCGGCAGTTTATTATCTTATGTTTCTATTTGTATAAAGCCAGCCCATTAAACAGAATCACAGGATCATCATACCCGTTATCTTTTGACAAGGAAACCTCTACTCTGATCTGGTTCTGTCCGGAGACATCTACTCCAAAGTAGGTTACCTTCTCATTGTGATGAATATCCGAAGAGGTATAAAGTACCTGATCGTTATCCCCATAAACAGTCACTCTGGCCATAAGGCCGCTGTCAAACTGAGAAGACGATGGGCCGAAGGAACCGTATAAAAGCCGATATTCGCCGTTGGTATTGCAAATTACATGGCTTCCTTTTCCCTTCAGCCGGATTTTAGTTCCCGGCTGGATTCCTTCCCTGATTCTGCACATAATTTTACCGGAAAGCGTCTGTACGGGAGCCTCTCCGCCCAAATACGGCCGTGGTAAACGGAATGGTAATGGTGGAATACACATCCATTCCTTTCCGCTCAAAGCCCTGTTTTTCACCCACCTTGACCTTAAGCAGCAAATCTCCCGCCTCGCCGCCGTATCCCGGCATTCCTTTCCCGCGGATTCTTACCTTTTTGCCGTTTTCAATCCCTGCAGGGATATGGACCTGCAGGGACTGCGCCGGTCCGCCCATGCCATCCGCATTCTGCAGACTGATAAGCTTATCGCAGCCGAAGGCCGCTTCGTCAAAGCTGACCTCTACCTCCGCCTGGAGATCCCGGCCCCTGCCGCGGAAGCTATCCTGCGAAAAACCTCCTCCGTAAAAACTGTCCTCAAATCCGCCATAGCCATGGCTTCCGTTATGAAAGCCTCCTGAAAAGCGGCTGCTGCGGGAACCGCCTTTTTTACCGCCTTTACTGTGGAACAAATCCCCGAAAATATCTCCGAAGATATCGTCCATATTTCCCTGTTCAAAATGATATTCCCGATATCCGCCGTTCTGCTGTCCCGTAAATGCATCCGGGCCGGGCGCTGAACCGTCAAATGCGGCATGCCCGAACTGATCATACAGTTTTTTCTTCTCCGGATCACTTAATACGGAATAAGCCTCGGTTATCTCTTTAAACCGCTGCTCGGCATGGGTATTGCCGGCATTTTCATCCGGATGGTACTTCTTCGCAAGCTTACGGTAAGCCTTTTTAATCGCGTTTTCATCCGCTCCCTTTTCTATTCCGAGAATTTCATAATAATCTCTTTTTGCTGCCATTCTATTCACCTTCATTCTTTTCTCAGGCGCGGCTGTCCGCCGCTTTTGGTTCCGGCCTGTCAGGCATTACAGCCGGTGCATTACATAAACTATGTATGCCGCCTGCTTCATCCCCGGCCTGCAAAATACCTCACACAACGGTGAGGTCCGGACAGTTGCTTTCATAAATTTATATTATACTCTGCATTATTTGTTCTATATGTACTATAACAGATGTTTTATGTGATGTCAAGAATTTTTTTATATGATTGCTTTTATCTGCTCTTACATTAATCTTACGTTTTTTTCCGCCTTGTTGTTTTTTGAATTCCTATCCTTTATAATTTACTTAACAGTTAATGAAAAACCTGTTGTCTTACAGAAAAAGGAGAGGAAAAGAATGAAATTATATTCTCATTATATAAAGATTAAAAATATAAAAATCAAAAGTATAAGGACCAAAAGTATAAAGATCAAAAGTATTGCCGTGCTTGCGCTCTGCTCCCTGTTCTTTAGCGTGGGGTCCGGAGCGATCACAAGCTTTGCTCATACCCCCGAC